>Ga0307517_10000911_pt1 | contig 50131 bp, 64 predicted proteins | sample 23_EM_MG_FD_194515 | JGI IMG/M metagenome (GOLD analysis project Ga0307517, IMG submission 194515) | Populus trichocarpa ectomycorrhiza microbial communities from riparian zone in the Pacific Northwest, United States - 23_EM | ecosystem: Host-associated > Plants > Roots > Unclassified | place... | reverse complement strand
GACTTTAGTCATATTTCTGTAGCAAAAACGCCCTTGTCGACAGTTTGACGACTTTATCCTGAATAGAAGTTTGATTGCCGATCAAGATGTCCAATAGCCAGAGCATTGAGTAAGCAACTATTAGTCGACAAACTGTCGACAAGGGCGTTTTTGCTACAGAAATATGACTAAAGTCCGAATTCGCTTTTTACTGAGAATGATTAGTGATGGTAGCCTGCCGTGTGGGCCGCGGAATGCTGATAGAATACCGCTGGGTTTTCCTCCCAACGAACACAAAACCATAGGCAAATTTTATTGTTTCAACGTCCGATTCGGATAATGTGAGATAACGTGCTGGCTCGGAGCCAAAAATGAGAAGCAGGAGTAATTGAATAATATACCATCTGGTATGTATTTGTAACCCTGTTTCTTGAAGGGCGATTACAGGTGGACAAAAACGTAGAAGTGTCCAGGTCCGAAAAAAGAGTTTCAACGAGATGCCTGATTTCACTGGTGCGTTTTGGGTGTGTTGTTGGTGTGTTGCTCTCTTTTTTTGCAAGGTGGGTCGTTGAAACTCAATGTCGGTAAGCTTCTGAGGGATCGTCATGAAGATTGATCAGGTCAGTCGGTCGCCAACACTACGATGTAGCCCCATTGTAAGAGGGCGTGAGGATATCAACTTTCAGGCGCCTCAGCCGGAGTACTTATCCGGTTTGACTCCGATATGTTTTTGTTTGGCTTCAAGGAAGCCAAACAAAGGTCAATGCGACAACAATGCGACCACTTTCGCTGTACAGTTCTGGTCCATTTTTGTGAAATATATATGGCCTTCAAACCTTGCCTGAAGGAACAATGAACGATGAATAAACGATGTTGTTTCTCAGAGGGTTTCCTTTCTTGTGTCTGACATGTGGCGTGGGAAATGCGTGATTTGTTGATGACCCGCCAGGTCACAGGGTTTCTGATCACGACCGTCGTGACTTTCACGCCCCATTCCCTCATCCGCCCCCCTGTACTATCCAGAACCCCCCATTACTTCATTTCAATCACTACAACTGACGGCGAACCCGTTGCGAATCAAGCTCCTGGAATACGCTCCAATTTTCCGATTTTCACCAGCTTGAATATCAACCAAGTAAGCTGATAACCACTTCCTGCTGCTCACTTTCGCTGCAACTCCCGTTCTCGATCGTATTTAACAGCCAGTTGCTCATAAATAGCATCCAGCGTATCATACAACGCTTAGACCCACCTACAACAGCGGTATTACGCAAAATTCCCTTCAGATGGCACCTGCTACACCAGCATCCCATGAGTCAACAATGTCCCACGCAGCTCCTGCAGCTCCTGCTTCTCAACCGGCGCAACCTCCAGCTGGAATCCCAGCCAATTTTTCTAATGCTGATGTCTCTGGCCTACAGCTCACTGGCCTCGATCAAACCCAGATTATGAACTTACTTCGCTCTCTGCCTGGGGTGGTGTTCAAAGTGAGTGTTTTGGCCTAGATTTTACCTCCTTTGCCTTTTCCCTATTCCGATTCTTTCTACACGTCCATTCGACGGCATATTCGCGCGCCCATATCTATCGTACATTAATTAATTTCCACGTGACTGTCGCGACATCGAACACGAGCACATCTGAAGCAGTCACGGGGAGCACGAGGGTCCTTGTCCGCTTCCTGTTCCAGGGATGGTCGGATAGAGATTTTTCGTTCTCAGAATCGGTCATCGCGCCGTATTTCCATACCATTATTCTTTCAAAAAAAATTTTCGCCTGTACAGAACTTCGACCTCTCAACTTTTTTTTTGTGGGGGGGGGTTTCTCATCCGCACTTCTCTTCCATCCTTCTTTCTGCTTTCTCTGAGATCGTACGGAGCTAACTTTTTTTTGTCCTCGAGGTGCCGCCTGAGCAAGGACAAGGCAACCCTAAAGAGGATGCTGCCCAGACACTCTCGAACCTTGCTCAAGGATCATCGCCCTTCGGTACTCTCCAATATTCCCCAAATGCATCAGGACTGCCAGGTATCAATGATCCTGGCCCGTCTTCCCATCCCCGGGGTCCTCCCAATCTTGGTCAATTGAGCGCCGTCGCAATGCAAGCTGCTCCCGTTAATGTTCAAACTGGCCGCCAGGATGGCAATGCTGAGAATGCCAGTACCGGCAGCGCATCTGCTAAAGAAGGCGATTCCTCCGAAGCCAACCAAGCCACCAGCGCTTCCGCTCCGACTGGTGGACGACGGAGCGGCCGGAGTGCAACCATGGGTAGTGACGAATGGAGCAGGCAAAGGAAGGATAATCATGTTGGTGTTCCTCTACTTTCGCATCACATATCTTATGTATTCCTTTTCTACAGAAAGAAGTTGAGCGTCGACGCCGAGGAAATATTAACGAAGGCATCAACGAACTGGGCCGTATCGTCCCGAGCGGATCGGGCGAAAAAGCCAAGGGCGCCATTCTCTCCCGCGCTGTGCAATACATTCACCACTTGAAGGAGAACGAAGCTAGGAATATCGAGAAGTGGACGCTCGAGAAGCTCCTCATGGATCAGGCTATGGGCGACCTCCAGGCTCAGCTCGAAGAAATTAAACGCCTCTGGGAAGAAGAGCGTATGGCGCGTGGGCGTCTTGAGGCCGAGATTGAAGCGTTAAGAAATATGAACGGTATCAGTGCTGCAAAGGATGAGGGTGCATCCTCGGGTACCAAGAGGAGGAGCACCGACGGCGCGGAGGCTGAGGCAGCCTCTTCAGAGATGGACAGGGATGGAAAGCGACAGCGAACCGAGTGAATGTGGTGACGCGACACTCGGGGTTATTTTTCTTGCGAAGGGACGTCTATGCCTTTTTCTTGTATCTCTTTCACAGATTCCACTGTGATATGACTCTTGATTTCTTGCCTCCTTTTCTCTTCTGAAAAATGTATCATATTTTGACCGTCACCCTTTCCTCTACTTTATTTTGCTGCTCTTATCCCCTCTCTGCGACGAGTCTTCTATTTATTTGATAACGTTCCTCCATTTGACGGGTCCCCTTCCCTTCCTGGAAAGGACTTTGATAAGCTTGTAGGATACGATGCCTTTTTTTAATTCGCCTTCTTGCCTCTTTGTATGTATTATTCTTGCACATATGGTTGCTCAAATGAAACATGAGCTCTTGAACATTGAAGTCCGGAAGGGCGTTTGCGAGATGTAAGGCATGTGATTTTTAGGATACATCGCCGTCCATAAGAAAGAAAATAAGAAGGCTCTCCGTTACTGTACATAGTAGCAGAGTGTTCTTAGCAGACAGTACAGTATGCAACATGCAGTGCGAAAAGATTTTATATAAAAGAAAATGTCGGATATCTCGTAACTTGTAAGGTCGATGCCTACCTAACAAGGACATCGGCCGAAATAAATACCCTGGCCTTTGTTCTGCCCTCAAACTTTTTGACTCGGCCGGAAGTGGGTAACTGCAGCAGGGTTCGAGTGAATGAGGGTACTGGGAGATGCTGTAGCCCGGATTCTCTAAGTGCGGAGAAGGAATTGAGAGCAATTTTTTTTCTTCGAGTCAGATCACGGTGGATGAGGTCGAAAAAACGAACGTAGAAAACCCGAACCGATTACTTGTCGGTGTTTGTCAATGGCTTCAGTTTGGCCCAATCGCGTGTTTTTCGTCATAATTTCAGGGTCATTACAGGGGGCTTTTTTTTTTGTTACTTTAACCGAGACCGCACGTTGAGGCCACGTCCAAGCCACGTCTTGCTCTTTACATCGACTACGAACGTCCGAATGGCCTCGTCCGAAGGTTTTTTGCGCCAGCGAAAAGCCACCTGCGACAAAAATGGTCCAACGACCGACGCATCCGTGACTGAACCAAGAAAAGAAGAGGTAGTTTGGGGAAAGACTCCGGGAGGACACGGTGCGCGAACTTGTGGTCATCTATTTTGTGTTATTCATTGTATTTTCTAGTGTTCCGAGTGCCGACGACCCACGACGTCTTAACCACCCTCTTTCACCCGGGCTACCAAAAGAGTCACCTGGACTTGCTAAACTTGGCTTTACTCGGGTTCCAGATCTTGCTTTTCCTTACTTTGTCTCGGAAAGCCTCCCAGATTTTTTTCTTTTTCTATTTCGCCTTCTGGCGCGCGGCATACGACGCTGGCCTTGGATGGGTGCTCACGAAGCAGAGCAAGAAGAAATGGATTGTAAGGGAAATACAACGGCTCGGGTGGCTCGATGAGAAAAGGAAGCCTGCTGTCAGGAATTGGATTAGGAAACAGCTGGTGGATAAGATGGGAAAGGATTATACATTCGATGTAAGTCCATGTTCGCTCTGAACGTGGACCAGCCTAATTTGTTCGCGTGTCGTGACAGGACCTGCCATTGGAATACAACGCATGGCTTTTGTTCCGTCAGGCTGTCGACGTCATTCTCGTAAAGTATGGTTTTCTTTCTCTTTAGTACGCGACAATGTTTGATTTCTTTTTAAAGCGATTTCCTCTCGTATTGCATGTTCGCGTTTTCGTGTTTCCGCGTCCCAGAGGACTTATCGTTGGCGGTGCACATCATGAGGTAATTCTTTTTTCACCCTAACCACCGAAGCTTATAATTCATTATTCAAAGATGGATCGGTGGTATCGCACTTATCGGGTTCAATTTATGGGTCAAGACCGAGGCTCACAATGTCGTTAAGGATTACGGATGGTATTGGGGCGACTGCTTCTTCCAACGCGGTAATTTGGTCTTTGACGGCGTTTTCGAATTGGCTCCCCACCCAATGTACTCTGTCGGTGAGCTTGTTTGCCATTTTGTTAACTGCCAAGAGCGGGACCAATTCTTATACGTGATCTAGGATATGCTGGCTACTATGGTCTCTCGCTCATCTCCGGCAGCTATGCCGTATTGTTCGTCAGCCTTGCTGGCCACGCAGCCCAATTTGCCTTCCTCGTCTTATTTGAGAACCCTCGTGCGTGGACATCTTTTTCGTGGTTTTTTGAATGGGTTGGTTTAACTCGTTTACGTTGCAGACATTGAACGCTTTTATGGAAAACGCAAAGCCATCGCGAAACGCATCCCCATTTTCCCATCTGCTTCACATAACAAAAGTAGCAGCCTTGACAGCCCCAACGCCGTGGCGTCTCCGAGTGGTGCATCGACACCTCAAGCTCCATATCTCTCTACCCCCGCAATTACCGAGGGCGATACTGCCACGGAGACCGAGTTGGATACCGAAATTGAAGATGATATTTCGCCGTCAACCGCGAAACCTGGTACTTTCCACAATAAACCCAAATCGTTTAGGGTTTCACGACATCAACCAAACCTCTCGGTTGATAGCGCCACTTCATCGATTGGTGATGCAGAGCATAGCAGATTTTCAACACCGAGGAGCACTACTCCCGTCGCTTCACAAAGAAGAAAAGTTCTCTCTCAGCACGACCTTCTTAACAAGTATTTCAGACGTGATGCCGTGGTTTTACGAAATGTAGACCTTTTCAGGTATGTTGCGAGCTCCGCTGCTGATCGTACCCCATGACTTGGTTTACTTATGACCCTTCCGGACGGTTCCAGAGCCACCGACGCGATGCTTGTTTTGGTCATCCTGTATGGGGTGGCATTCGCCATTCTGCCCAACTCGTTCAGAAGTTCTCTCGCTCTCCAATTTGTGCACGCGTTGCTCTGGTGCATTGTCCATTATTTCGGCCTTGGCTTGCTCCTGCGCGCACAGAGCGACAATAAGTTCCTTGTCAGGCACTACCTGAAGAATTATCATTACGACTATGCTCAGAATGACGGCGGTCACAATGCCATTATTGAAGCCTTTTCGAACTGGAAAGCCATCTACAATTTGAGCATGTGCATGACCTATGGTACGTTTGCCTTGAAATATAGCGCCACGAACCCATATATTCATCTGCAAAATTCAGTTTCCTGCATCGGTGTTGCCTGGAAGGCGTATAGCCTACCCCATGACTGGACTGTCGGTAATGAACTCCTTCGGCACACTCTAGGGGCTGTGCGTACACATTTTTTCACGTAAATGCGAAAATCCTGCTCATCGGCTGGGTAGATCCTTATAGGGTTGCATGTCTGGGCTACAATGGAGTCATATGAAGTCCTTGGGGTCTTTGGTCGGTGCAGTCTCAATTCTTCTCATTAACCTAACTCTGACCTGAGTTCCTGTTAGGCTGGTTTTTCGGAGATTTTTTCATGGAAGATTTCCCTGCACACCTTGAATACACGGGGATCTACCGGTGAGTATAATGAACGCGGATTTCCGGCCCAACTGATGGCCTCAACTATTTTCCAGGTATCTGAATAATCCAGAGGCAATGGGCGGCGCAGCCTACTTTGGGCTCGCCCTCATTAGCAGTAGCAAGCTAGTCCTCTCCCTTGCAGTGATCCGACACCTCGCGAATTGGTGGTTCCTCAGCACTGTCGAGCAGTGGGTATTTCCGTTGATTCTGCCGACTTTCACCTGCTGACACTTCGTCGGCCTCTTCCTTTAGCCCACACATGCGCAAACTTTACGGAGACTCCCTCAGAAAGGATGCAGGGTTCGTGAAGGTTATGAAGAGCGTCGCAAGTAAGAATGCGAAGATCCTAGAGTCCCGCGCGGAAAGGCACGCGCCCGAGCTCAAGCGAGTCGCCCGTGAAGTAATAGGCACATTTGACAAGGTTTATGAAGAGGCGGCTGACGCTGTAGAGGATTTTTTGGCTCGATGTAGGCGTTCACTCTTTATACTTGGATCTCAAACGATGATTAACCCGTTCTCTTCTTTAGCTGCACCAAGGATTTCTGAGGTTGTTCAAGATACCAAGATTCTTTTAAGGCAATCACGAGAGAAATTAGTGATCTCGTACGTGGGCTCAACTCCTACTGTGACCGTATTTGCTCACTATCTACTAACTAGTCGGGTCGCCAACAATCTATCGTCATATGATACGTCGAAATACCGTGTTTCGATCATTCCAAGTGTCAATACCGGTAAACTTGCATTCCACCTGGGAGAACATATCACAATTAAATGGCAAGCCCCACACAAACATTCCAGAAAGGATTGGATTGGTCTCTATCGTGTAACTTGGCTTTTTTCTCACATGAGGGGCACTTCATTCATTTTATCCATCAGGTTGGTGCGAACAAATCCAAACAGGTAACGCAAACGTCCTCCATGGGCATGTGGCTCCCTGTACATGATGAAGAATGGGATGGTGACGTTCCTTTGGGTTATGAACGAGCTCCGAGCCCCCATCGCGACGCTGAGAAAGGTACCATAACTTTCAAGGGAAATACTCTCCCTTGGCTTGTCGGACGGTATGAGGTAAATCAGTCAACCTGCATGGCTACAGTGCAATGGCTGATTCCGGTTACGCAGGTTCGCTATCACCATGATGGAAAGTACAATGTCATGAACATGGACGGTCCGCTTGAGATTTACGGCATGCATCATCTATATTCTTTTATCTCTTCAGTCACTAAAACATTGCCTCACAGTTGATAAGCCGTCAGAGGTCAATCTCACCACTGTTCGGGAATCTCTCATGCACATCGTCCCGTTATGCCTTGACTCTGATCCTTCCTTGATACCACTATCCTGCAAGATTCCCAAGACTCCCTCCCAGAATGGTGTCCTACCCCTTCCCACGTCGGACTCACAGTCCGACTCGGTGATGGTTGAAAGCGAGTCTGACCATGAAGATCGCGATCCTGACGACTTCAGCTTCTGGTCGGAGCGGCAGGCAAAACGAATATGCGCTGCCATTAAACAGATCTTTGACGTTGACTACGTTCCTGAAGTCGTCGTGGCCGACGCGAATTTGACGACACTGGCGAACCGAATACTCTTGTCAAAAGAGATCTTGTCCTCTGATGTATGAATGGAATACTCCTTTTTACGATTCTGGCTCTTTTTCTTCACAGTTCAATGACTGCAATTTAGATTTTGTTGACTCGCGCATCAATTTTATTCACCGTGTCGGTATCTCACCCTGTTCTTGAGAAAAAATGAGAATTGGTTCAAAATCGTCATCTCCGCATCAATAGGCCCTGTTCAAGCACCGCGGTCCGTTCATGCCACGGTGCACCTAACTCTATTTGATCAAGGATCTGTCAAAATTTTTGTTACCGCCAACCCACACATCTGCGCTCTGCCAAAATCTGTCAAAAATTGTGATCGGTTATGCCACGTTTCCCTCCCAAAGCCTGTGACTGGACGAAACGTGGGTCGGGATAGGCGTTGGCCGGCGCTCAAACCGCGCCACGTTGTGCGGGTCACTGAGTCGACCTCTGTGCTTTCGCATGGCACAGCCACTAATGATTGGTTTCAGCGTTATCTATGGCCATATTTCCAACAGGGCCGACGCCCCAAGTCACTGATTACAATCATGGCTGGCCGCACGACATTATTGCTGTGGGGTGATGCAAGATTGACGTTAGCAGTTTATGTAGGGAGGCTTTCTGCCGGTCCCTGTGGCACCGCAGTATTCAAATTGTCAAGTCATGCGGAGCACAGTTAAATCGAAGAATTCGCACAAGGAATAAGTAGAGTTATTTATTTAATACTCGAAATTTTGGTTAATGTGGTTTCTAATTAACGTCAAGTGGGGGGTTCAGAGAATTCGAACAACTAAAGGACGAGGGCGCAGGCTACTTCAGGTCCTATTCATCGGCGAGTATTAAGGCTAGACACGCGCTCTACATCTCGACAAGTCAAGCTATATCGTACACCCCGTCTAAGAGGCTGTCCTTCACCGATGGAACTTTTGATTCGAGCATCCTGTAATTGAGCCAGATTGGATATGATTACACCTGCCGAATTTCCATTAGATGCGATGGTATCTTCTACAGCCTCCTCGATGCTGAAATACATAAGTTAGAGAGCTTGATTACAAGAAGAACACAATTCCTTGCCCATGAAGGTGAGACGAGTACATGGCGCCCGAGGAGATAATCAGACTTCGAGGCTCGAGTAAGACTGATATTACGGGAGTCATATTAATGGTCTTGCCATTTCCGGGCACAGCGGGGGGTATCTCATTGCCTTCCGACTGATATTGATAATAATGAAAAACGGCATGGGAGCCCAGAGATAGAGTGGCGACCACGGGGTGGTATCGAGGACCATCCTCATGCGGCTATTGTGGCAAATATAATTTTAAAAAATGACAGAATGGTTGGGCACTCACCATGATACCTTGTCCAGGGAGATACTTGTGGAGGAATGAGCTCTAACTGCATATGGACATGGATTGAACCCCTACCTCATTCATAATGACGTGATTGGGTGCTTTGTGAGGAGACTGGTCGAATGCCCCAGTAGCCTTGATGCGAGATATAATGTCCGGACTGGAAAGCTATGAGTGATTGCCAGACCTCAGCATATAATCCAACTTACTATTGGTCGACGAAAGGGGGAAAGGGGTGAGCTACGAGTGTCCCCTTCGTGGTGAGCTCTCCACCTACGATGCGATGCGTTAAAATCAGAGGAGATCAAGTAAAAAGTTCGGCGTATGACCCCATATTTGCAACCTGCGTTTAGATTTTCAACGTATTGGGCGGTCAAAATTTCATTACTCTGAGGGAAGGGACCAACCGCCGATTAACTAAATTTCTCCACGTCGGTTGGGGGGAGTCATTAATCTGTTTAGTTAATGCGCGGTAATGAACAACTTTAAAATCGCACGTAAAAGTGGATATCAGACCTTACGGATAAGATATATTTCTTCATTTTCCTGAAAAAGGTTCCAGATACTCAAAATTTAGGGGCATCGGGGATATTGGCTTACTGTTACGAAGTTTGGAATGTAAAATATGTCGTCATTGTCCGAAAGGCGATGATTAGATAAACCTTGGTTTTCCATGAGGAATCAATGAGAGGTCGATAGATTGGCGTCCTAGGGGTGCCGGTGAGCAGTTGTATAGCAACGAGGTTCCCAGGACTGCGCCGTCACAGGATCGGTGGTGGTGGGTGTTTGTGCCCGTACAGGCACAATACAGTCTTTCTACAACAATCGTGTGAATACGGTCAATCGGCATCGCGGCAAGCTTGGAGTTCAATATATCCAGCGCTTCAGGTTCACCACCGGCACCGCAACTCAGGTCAATACTCTGAGATCTTAAGCCTTCTGGTTCCGCTGGATTGTCTTTGCGCAAATTAAAAGGGGAGCATTGGAGCACAACTATCCCAGGGCCATTTTATTTTATATCGAGCGTCAGCCTTTCAAAGGCACCCTCGATCATATCGGTAATGACCGTTGATCACTTCTGAGCGGGTTTGTGGTATGATCACTTCAGTTAGGGGCCATCTTGTCTAGATGAGGCCTCGATTTCGTGATTCCAGCTAGCGTCTCATGCGTTATGTGCGGTCCTGCCAATTTTTTGGATCGCTAGATATTTTTCCATTAGCTTGAGGTTTTTCGAAAGGGACGGCGGTGACTAGATGTGTTCACCATCATCAATCTGATAACTGACACTACAATTCTGCAGGCTCGCGGCTATACCGATAGATCTTGGAATTCTTAAGTCATTTCGGGATCATCGTTGTTTTGGGTCCGCTCGCCACAATGCTGCTACGTGACTGATACAGTTTAGACTTTGTAAGGGCCACGCTTGATGCCACGCTTTCGATTCCCGCATACCTCGACCCTGCAGGGAAACCCTCGCGGTAACCTCCGATGAAAAAATAAGATCTCATAATTATTAACAGGTAGCTATGGGCGTGCTTGTAATTTGTATCGTCACGAAGACTATTTATTACTAACCATAGAAGGTGAGTATATTTCTTCACTAGAATGGGCCACCGAACTTACGCAGAGCTAGAGACTGGAGTATAGGAGCATGGGTAGCCGCGTCTGTGGCAGTTCGCGCAGGAAGGCCGAATACCATCACATTTTAATTTCCGACCTAAGAAATCATCAGGGATCGTTAGCGCTTTCATACCGAGCTTAGATACCCCGCCTACCTCTGCAAAACTGGCATGCCATTGGCGTTCTTTTGGGTGTTCTCGGGCCATATTCGGAATCGGTGTAGTAGTGGTATTGCTACCAGGGAAAGATGAGTCGAATTGCATTCCACGAACGAAATGCGTGTCACTCACGTCTTCGGCAGGGTTCGTAGAGGATGACATGGTAATTGGAGATGGTAAACCCAAGCCATGATTGCTTGCCCTTTTATACTCACCAGACCCGAGATAATTACTTACTTGCATTCAATACGATTTAGATCTGACCCCCTACTAAAATGGGGAAAAAAGGGCAGCTAAACAGGTGTGGGATCCTATTAAACTGCCGACAAAATTTAACATTTCTGGGCCCTGGTTTTCGGTAATCCTTCAAAATCCCACTTTCATCAGTTAGTTCGGATCTCATGGTTTTGTGTTTCAAATATCTCAAAGGCTGCATAATTGGCGCTTAGGTACTAATACAATTTGTCCTGCAGCGGAAAAAGCAGGCTTACAGACGACATCGATGGGATTCTCACATGAAGGGTAGTTTACTCCTGGCGGACGTTCGAGTTGCCGTACTTTTAATGACCGACTCTAACTCTGCAGGCGTCATCCTCAATGCCGCAAAAATAAACCCGCAGTTTGTTCGGATAGCTGTGCTTTGAAGTGCTTGTTTTGAGGGCCGCGGCCAACATTCCGCGGCCGATAGAACCCCAATGATGTAGCCCCAGAGGGAGTCCCTTTCGAGAATGTGTGCTTGTCGATGGTAGAACGACCAAACGTGAATTTAACATACATGCAAATGTCCTTTGTTTAAATATGGGATACAATTTACAAATACCACGGTCATCACTCAGTTCTGTGGCAGGAAGTTCCAAGAGAAAACCGTCCATACTAACATTCCATCAACGATGTAGAATGGACAGGTTGGCCAATTTCGTCGAGCGTTATCAGGCCGAAAGGATGCATTCGTAGATCGTGGAGATAGTCAGCCTCCAAGTTGAATTCACTTGTCACCTAATGGGCCTCGTGTCTTGTGTCTTGTCGTGGAAAATTACCGCGAGATTGGCGAGGAAGGGGGCTGAGCAAGATGATTTATCATTCATCACGGGCAACTTTACATGACAATTAAGAGTCCGTTTATCCCGCCTTTCATGGAATTTCAAGTTCAGAAGCTTTTCGAGTCATCAGCGCTGTTAAAATGGTTCGCTTACTTCTCCTCTCGCCTCCCTGAACGCCTAACACGAGTTAGTCATTATGCGGAAACCTGTGCAATATGAAGCCTTGATAAATATAAAGAGGGGTAGCATCCCTATTGGCCAATCCTTCGGAAAAGCTAATTATCGACCAGAAATATGATAGTGCTTATTTATTTTTTGCCACAACCATATTGCACGAGTCGCCACGAGGCATGCCTTGGGGATGCTGTCAATGTCGCGGCGGAGTTCTGAAGCTCCTTGAGGCTCCTCCAGCACCGGGAATGAGGAAGGAAGAGTGCCAGAGCTCACTGGCCCTGAGACGCAGGGAAAAGTGGGAACAAATCGACTAGTTTTCGAAGGTCAGACATTATAGTAGGGGGAAGTGGTGCAGCCTCGGAGTGCGGCATGCACTATGGCCTCCTCCGTGTACAATTGCTCGTAATCAGAGGGCTTGCGGCGGTCTGGGCGTCCACCAAAAGGCCCCTAGATCGCGAAGGAACACTCTTGCGCGAAAATGGGGCTTAATGAAGCGTGCCATAGGATTGGGCCCACCTCAGGGTTTAGACTAGAAAGGCGGGAAATTGGGGGTCTGCGGTCTTGGAAATAAGGGGACAAGAATTCACGGCTTAGTCCGATTTGACTGGGGTGCGCAAAGACCCGGATGAAGTAATTCGAGACATCCTGGATTCTTGTTTGGTGCGAGACTGCTTGACCGTCACATGAAGATGTGGTTGTGAAGGCAGGAAGTTTCCAAGGTATCATAAACGTGTTATCGGAGAACAACGAGCAATCCAAGATGATCGATAACGGCCGAACGCAAAACGATAGTTTCCCGGAGAGCTGAGAGCCTGAACCCTTGTTTTGGCTGGTGGAATAGACACCGGTTCAGCCGTCTGGCCTGCCTGAGTACTTCCTCGACGCACATGTCACCTGTACGTTGGCAAGGCTGCGAACCAGTCGACGTCGCAGTTAAACTCAGCACCGTCATATTCAACTTGAGATCCGAAATTATGGCAGAACAGTTTCTTGTGAGCGGGTGGCGAGAAACCACATGCGCATAGGAATTTGTAAAGGTGTTGCATCGACGGTCATGAGACGTAGACAGCTGGGATCTGTGGGACTCGTGATAAGGTAAATACCTTCCGCATGGGTGGTGTGGGACCATGCAGGTTTGTTGGGTGTAACGAGCCATCGTTGGCAAAGTTCTCACCATCTATTTGATTTCAAGTACGGAATCATCCTGTGCAGTGTGAGAGGTCAATATCACCCGCGGTGTTCATTTAATAAGGTTGACAGGGTTTAGAAGAGACACCTGCACGCGAGGCAGACACCTAAAAAGTGGGATGTCAGCCTGGGATAGAAAATCTAAGAAAAACAATACCATCCAAGCTAGGATTGCACCCATTGGTCGGGTTTCGAATGATCCCCGTTGGAGCTTATTGCCTCTTGAATGCAATGTCCATTTCACCCACCTCGTCGTTCCCTCGGTTTCCCAGATTCCCGGATATTTAAGGGGAGAATTTAGGCGTGGTCTCCGTTGTTTGGACGTTCAAACAAACAGCCAAAAAAACAACCATCGCGGTAGTAAGGTGGGGATCTCGAAAGAGATGGTTACATAGGGAGGGTAGTGGTCGATGTCAAATAAATCCTGAAAATTGATGCAGGAAGGTCCCCTAATTTATGCTGGTGACAGCCGTGCCCTCTGGAAATGAAATGTCCGTTATCGGGTCAGAGTAAGTTGTCATCTGAATAACGACAAGAAAGGTTAGGCACACGTTGCAGAGCTATATCTCCCCACAACATTCACGTCGTATCATGATGTTGAACTTTGAAGGATGGACGCTCCTTTTGTCAGAGGCGCGTGATCACACAAGTTATTCTCAGATGATCCGTGACCGCGTGACCGGTCGATTCGAGCACCACCACTTCCGCCAACATTGTCAAGCTTCATAATTAGTGATCCTCAGTCGAGAAAATCCGCAGAGTGGGAACTTATAGGCTCGCGGCGTCTGCCTCCCAAACCGTCATATCTGCCAAGACATTTCCCTGTGCCTGTGACGGAGACTAGCCTTGGCAGCATACCATTACTCCTGGATTTATTCAAATTGTGGTTAGGACAGTCCACGGAGTATTTTCTCTTCAAGGAGGTTGGTACATAATTTTACAAGGCGGCCATAGGCACCCTGATACCTTTTCAGATAAACCCATTATGTATACTCGGGTGAAAAGGATGGCAGACGTCATGGCCAGAAGGCCCTGCATAAATTTTGGCCTCGGAATCTGCGCTGTAGAGGTTAAGCGCTGGAGTCTGCATCCTGCGGCCATGGATCATATGTGATATCTGATGATAAGTAGTTTGTACGTGTACCCATGGGCTATTTGGGCTCAGTATCTCACAGGAGCCTAGTAGAAATTCTTGGAGCAGGCCGGGGAATAGCGCAGCACCACGACTAGTTTGTCGAATTCCGCCCAGTCAATCAAAGAATCTAAACTGACGAAGACCGATTCAGTTGTCGTTGTTGATGTGCTGAACCGCTCGGCAAAACTGCGGACCGTAGACCCTGACACACTTTAGGCATGATGCACGCGTCAAACATGCGCCTGACGGTCCTACACGGTTTCCCCCACTAAAGGTTTCGCCCAAGTTCCTTTCCCCACAACCACCATCCTCTCACCAATAATCATCTCTCCTATTGATAGACACGCATTAGACTGACTTTCCACGAGCATGCCTCCTATTAGTGATAATTGGCCAGATGTTGAAGCATCCCTGGATATCATGGAGCCAGAATATGCCAATCGTGTCACATCCATGGTGAATCAGCTCAAACCCCATCGCAGAGCAATTGAATCATACGCCTCTTCCTTTCATCTACAACACCTTTCTTGTACACTACTCGACCACTTCACATGGGGCCAGTCCTTCGTGGTCTTCGAACTCCTTTTCGCAGATGGCTCCTCCTGGATCATTCGATTCGGTATGCGACCCATGGATGCTTACTTCAATACTGCCGCGCAGCTTGAACGTAAGATCCTCAATGAGGTGGCAGCACTTCACCTCGTCCGACAACGTACCACGATCCCTGTTCCAGAAATAATCGCCTACCACGCGCACCCCTCACCCTCCAACCCGTTCGGACCCGATTTCCCTGCATTTGTTCTTATGACTGCCATCACGGGGATGACAATTGAGGATTGTGGCATCACCATCCACGAGTTGGGTACAGGGAGTGCAAGCGCCACAGGGGACGGCCCCGATCCACTAGGGGGTGACGAGAGCAAACGCCCTATACTACAACAATACTTACGCGACATCGCCGATATTCACGTCCAGCTCAGCCGCATTACGTTTGACCGCATTGGATCCTTCAAGATAGACGCCCGGGGCGAAGTGTCCGTTGGCCCTGGTGCCGACTTTGGTCTAGGTCCTTTCAGTTCCGCAAAGGAATATTTTGCCATCCAAGCGGAGGCTTACGAGAAATTGGCAATGGCAGCGGGTTTAGATGACGAGGCTGAAGAAGGCGAGATTGCCGATGCTGCTCAACTGAAGCGACGCTTCGTGGCCTCACTATGGCGCAGAGCCATGATGCCACTCGTCGACGAACGGGATGAACGGGGTCCCTTTCCCATGCGGCACGGAGACTTACACAGCGACAACATTCTCGTTGACGAAACAGGTCACATTGTTGGTGTCCTGGATTGGGATTGTGCCGGCACAGTTCCCTGGGAGGCTTTCGCTGTTCCGACCTTCGAAGTGTCAGGCCATTTCACTGACACAACAGATACAAGCTCTATATCGAGTACCTCATCCGATGCGTCGTCCATGTCACAACCCCCAACACCGACTCGTTCCGTCATCCATCATGTGTTTAACCGCGAATTGGTTGCTGCGGAATCGCAGGATGGCGCCGTTTTTATTAAACCGGCTTCTGGAAGAAGCCTGGCAGCCTTACACGACTCAGACGCCGGCCACGTCGGAGCATATTTGGCGTACTGGATGTACTCCCTTGCCTGCGACTATGATCAAACTGGCCGCGCTCTCCACCGGATGCTGGGGTCCCATGACGACATCGACCAAGATTTTCAAAAATTTGCGAAAGAGGTTGGCGCCAACGACGTCTTCGAGAACACTTCGCAACCGGCCTAAACGCTCATAAAAACGCAGGCGGCGACCCTGGTGGTTGTCATGGATCAGAAGAACTCAACCAATTGTACTAACACCCTCCCACAAAACATTAGACCCTCCCGCATTGTTAGCTGTATCTAAATTTTATATGTGTGTATATTTCTTTCTCGATCTCCATTGTATATATTATTGCTATCCCAGGACGTGGACACTTTGTATTCCTTTTATAAAGACTAGTTCTAGGGACACCAATTTTTCTATTTAACGTATTAATATTATTTCGTAGATCGGAGATAGGTCTGACTTCGTTACGTTTATCAGTAGCCTTCGAACTCGAATTTTATGTCGTACGGTATTGGTCCTAAATACATACTTTATGTACTATCTTAGCACGAAGAATCCCTCAGCATGGGCTTCGATCGCAATGTTTCTTGTCCCCCTCCCACCATCAAGTCCACCATCAGGATACTTTGTTCGACAAGAAAATTAAGATCGCTCTACCATGCAATCAACAATTAATCCGGAAAACCATTATATACGATTCTCGATACTTCCAGCCACGAAGGAAGAACTCGCGTTGCGGAAAACAGTTGCCGATGCCCTTACGCAAAGCTTTGGAGTGACCTCCTCGACGCCCCTCGATTTACTCTGGTTAAGCGACGAGGGCACCGAATGTGTCTTTAGAGTGCAAAAAGAGTCAGCTGCATTTCATGTGGACTATTTGATACATATCCTGATACTGTGACCTTTTTCTCTTGCTTTCGAAAGTGACACGACCAGAATCTGTGCCGCCCTCGCATCGTGGACGGATTCGCCGAGGTTGTCGATCGCGAAAGAATCCCCTTTCTTGCCTTCTATTTTATCCATAGATACGGGTTTGTAAGAGGATTTTGAATGGAACTCCAACCGGTGCGAGTCCAGGAAGAAGGCTTCCCCTCATCATAAACATTGTCAACAACCGGGGCTCCTGCTAACACCTGAATCCTCCTATCCGTATCGGTCAACCAACTACCCAGGAAACCTGATTTTAATATAACAAAGAGCAGAAGCTATGAATGTAGGAACCCACCCGATCGTAAGCAATATTGCTTGTAAGTAGCACTACGGATTAACCCAACTCAAAAATATAACAGTAGAGCTTTAGTCTTTAATAAACTCCTGACTACAATTACAAATGTGTGATTCGGTCGTCGACGCCCATACTAGATAAAGTAAAGCAAGATTGCATCGCTGGATGCTTTTGGGCACATCACCTCGCCCCAGTGGAGAGGCTTCCACCTGCACTCTGCTATGAAGCAGCATCTTCGCTCGTTTTCACCTTCTTCGCAGCTTGGATAGCTGGAGGAGCAGCATTCCCCCGGACACCGACGTCTGGTCCACCATCGGGCTCAACAGCCCGCTTCCTCTTCTCGCCGGCGCCCTCCTCGCCTGCAGGGGTATCCTTGACTTCCGCGTTGCGGTTGCCGCCGTTGGACTTTCCTCCTCCCCGGGCGCCCCTCCCACCGCGACCCCCGCGACCACCTCTTCCTCCACCTCGCCCTCGTGCATTACCGCGACCGCTTCGCCCCCGTCCACTATCCTTCGATCCTTGGTTGAACGCATGACGAGCGGCAGCTCGAGCACGTTCGATCTCGAATTGTTTCTCTTCCTCCTCTACATGAAAGCCGAAAGTCAGCAGCATTTATGAGACAGTACAAGGTGAAGCGAACCTGAAGGAAGGGACCAAGTCACAGTATTCTTGTTAATGGTCTTTATGGTGGTCTTGATGTACTCAATCTCTTCTTCTGAAAGAGGCTTGTAGAATCCTACGAGACCGCTGTTCTCTCCTCGAGAGTACTTGATATAAGGTGCTTTGCCATCGAATTTCGCCTTGATAGGGTCCTAAAATGAAAGTCATCATCAGATCTATTCCAAGGTGGAGAACAAGAATGGAATAAACCTTGATTTCTGCCCATGCAACATCTCCACCGCAACCGTCAAATTTGAGCGTTACGCCCTTCACGAAAGGGATATCATTATCGTCAATGATCCCATTACCTTCCTCGTCCTGGGTGATCAGTATTTTGTGGCCCAAAAATTCGAGGAAAACATCCTTCTTCTCTTCTCCTTCGGATCCTTTTTGGGGTGAAGCTTTGGCTTTGGCCATTTCCTTAAAGGCGTCGAACTTCTTGGCAGAGATCATGTCGCGTCGATGATTGGCGCTTTTCCCAGTCAAGCCCTTCTCCTTGATCTTCATCTCGCAGTAGTCCTCTCTGCATAGGTAAGCCAACACGAGCTTGATGAGAAGGCACCAGGAGGGACGAACTTGGTCATGACCAACAACTCGTTCCCTTCCCAAGTTGGTTTGGGGTCAGCCTTTAGGAACTTCTCGACGCTTTGGAAATCGATAAATTCGGCGAAAACGGAGTTCTGAAAACCTGGGTTAGGCGGGTTGTGAGAAAAGATTGCGTTGGCAGAGCACCTTAAACTTCTTCTTCTCATCCCGTCTCATGCGCACAGCACCGACAGCACCGTATTGGCTGAAGAATTCCTCCAAGCGCCCTTGAAGTGTGGGATCCTCCTCACCGAAACCTTTCTAAGAACGACTGAATATCAACATTTTTCCAGAAAATGGAATAATGGGACTCACAGCATAGACACTCCTTTCGAATTGGTTTTTTGGTTCTTGGGGTTCGGTTGTTCTTCGAACTTTCGTTCCAGTCTCATCCACCTCCAAGAATTCACTGAGCCTGAGAGCGTTGGCAAGCCCTTCAACACCGAGTGCACTGTACTCCCGCATGCGCTTGAATGAAGCTACGGTATGGATGGGAATCCAATGTTCTGGGTCTTTTGAATATAGCGTCCACATGAACCTGTTGCAAACCGTCAATATCGTGAAAATGTGGGCTTAAAACCATCGGACTTGTCATAAGGAAGGTTAGCATCGGCGAAGTAAAACTCGACTATAAAATTTTCCATGAGCCAGCGCAAAAAAAAAAAAAATCTACTGGAAGACTTACCTTGCTTCGTGGCCTTTTGGGTCTTCTCCAACAGAGTCGCATCGTCTGTTGCCGGCTTTTCTGTGGTTGATCGTTCGCCACTGCTGGCGACAATGGCGGAGTCCGGGAAGGTGTCCATGGATTCTCCCGCTACAATTGTTGCCATAATAAGCGAAAGGAAAATAAATCGAAATAAAGAAGGAAATAAGGACGTTGAGAGGATGGAGTCAGATTTTCTCAGATAACAGGGAGTTAAGGTTAGGGTTAATCCACCGGCACGCTTCTCCGGCCAACGTGATCGCCAACTCGATCGTTTAGGCGCTCGTTTATACCACTATCCTGAGCTCGGTATAGCTAAATCAAAGCTTGTGATATGGTGAGCAGATGAATAAGTCAATGAAAGATAATGAACTTGACTAACTTTGTCTAAGTATCATCTTCTTATTTGGTAAACAGGGCGGTCAGCCAAATAAAATCAGCGTCATCGATCTGTAAGATATTTTCGATACAATACTTCTGTGGAAATCGTGAGTACCATTTTATTCCTAGATTATAACCGGGCAAGTTTTCGCTTAGGTATAAGTGGCTGACGGTGCATCGTCGCTTTTTTTTTTCCATGCATGTAACCTTTTTTAACTCGTCCGGATCTGAACGTTGAACAGCTAAGAATGCGCTAGAGTATTTCATCGGAATCAAGTTGCCTGCCACCAATCCATATATCACACGGCAAGCTTTGCGCAAATTTTCGGCGCTCAGCCTTCAGGAAAGAGAGGCGCGCCGAGGCTCCGAGCTCACCGGTGCTGATTTGACGTCGTAAATACGTACATGCGTATAAATATAACTTATAAGGGGTATCAAGGTAACCAAGAGATTTCTTCTTTTTTTATCATTCCTCGAGAACGTGTCAGGCTTGTTGCTTGGATGCATAGCGGTGTGTTCTCTCTGGAAGTGAGCTTGAGCTTAATTCTCAGTACTTATAGGTGCTGCACAGTGCGACGATATTAACCCCTTCGTTCTCTTCGACAGTTCCCGGTGAACTCTCCTCCTTCCACCCCCGTCACCAGCCGTCACCACGATCAAAAAAAAGGGGAAAGGCACAGTTCCTATTTTCGGCACGATCACTCAGCAAAATTGCCTTCTATGTCTTGGCCGGGATTTTGAATTAGGGTGCCAGGTGAGTGCCTGATTTCACCCGCAAGACTCCCGAATGGTCTAAATCACGAATTGTTGTTTTTCATTTTGGTTGTTCTTTTAAGTATCTGCAACCTACCCGACGTAGATTTCGTCTCTTTCCATTGATACTTCTTGTTCGTCCACCTATTCGAATTCTCAGAACTCGACCAGGCTTCCTGGTCTCAACGCTCCTTATAATCACCCCGAGCTCGCTTGCTCGCCACTGTCATTTCTATTGCACAATAATGCGCTTTCAACTTTTTGAACTTGTTGTTTTATCCCTTTTTTTTTCTCTATCAACGGCCAGGGGTCCACCAACTCCAAACGTACCAACCCCGTTTAAGCATAAGCGAAATTGGAGCACCTTCACGAATAGAACAGTTCTTAATCTCGAGAACCCCTCTGAGCTGAAAAAGAGGGATGGTACGAAGTACGTTTTCATGCACCATGTGAGTGGCCGTTTATTCTATCGTTGGTTCCTGTCTCTGAATCTAATTGATGAACGCTAGATTGTTGGAAGTAAGACCCCTCTTCCTTGCTCTACTCTTACATGTTAAATGACTCCTCGTCAACTACTCGACAGACACGTGCGTTAGCTACCTACTCTTAGCAGCTAAGTGATGCTAATACTCCTAAAATAGATACCCATACCAATATGCAGATTGGCTCGACGATGTCGTCAAGATCGCAGCTAAAGGAGCGTAAGTTATCTTTTTTTTTTTTGCCACTCAAGTCCCTTATCGCCGACAAATTTCTCCTCAGCGACGCGATTGCATTGAACATTGGTGGGGATGACTGGCAAAAGAACCAAGTAGATCTGGCCTACCAAGCCGCGCAAAATTCTGGAACGGGCCTCAAGCTGTTTTATTCTTTCGACTTGACGGAAATGTCTTGCAATCTCGATGACCTCGTCGCTCGCGTCAACAAATATGTTAACCACCCGAACCAGTTCAAAATTAATGGAAAACCTATGATCTCCAGTTACTCTGGAGATTGTTTAGGAAATTCTGGTTGGGCAAACCTGAAGTCACGCACAAATGGATATTTAATGCCCTTTATTTGGGGACTGGAAGGCAGGTTCGATCAGTGGTCTTCATTGGATTCATGGTATTGGTGAGCCCACTACGGTTTTAACACAGTGGCAGATCCATCTAACACTCTTCTGTCATTCCCTAAAGCTGGGGTTGTGCTTGGCCTCAGGGAAACTACGCGAAGAGTGTAACCACCGATCATTTCTCGAGCAAGCGACCCATCTAACCTTTTTTTTATTTCGCCTTTTCAGGCAAGTGATGATAATTATTGTGATTGGCGCTTTCTTGCTTTGTTTGACTTGTCGTTGCTTACGCTTCCTGGGCAGATATCGGCCAGCTGGGTGCCCGTTACGCCACGACGATCAGCATGTGGATGTTGTTCGTACTACGAAGTTAATCTTTGTTCAGAACCCAATTTTGACGTTTCGTTCCAGCACACATCTCGGCTCCAAGAACTTTTATCTTCGCGGAGATGATTGGCTCATTGTAAGCCGATGGGAACAACTGATGGCAATGCGCGACATGTTGACCTTTGTCGAGTTGGTAACTTGGTGCGAGGCCTAGTCACTTCATTATGGTTCGAACTGACGCTGAATCGTGCTAGGAATGACTGGGGTGAATCTGACTAGTTAGTATTACACTATGGTGCACAGTCACAGATTGTACTAATATCTTTCTTGTTAGCTTTGGTCCATTCAAAGGTGCTCAACCGGCTGGCACCTACTGGGCGGAGAATTTCCCTCACACGGCATGGTATGATCTTTCTGAATATTACATCACCGCATTCAAGACCGGGAGCTACCCTGCTATCACCGTCCGTCTTCTTAATTTTCGCTAAAATTGTTCTCTAATTCGTTCAGTAGAAAGACGTCATTTACTTCTGGGCCCGCCCTCATCCCGCGGGTGCCGTTGCATCCGGGGATAGTCTTGGAAAACCCGTCGGCTGGGATTGGACTGAGGTCCGATATCATTCAAAAGCGTTTTTAGGAAGTATTAACTCAAATTAATTCAGGATTCGATGTGGGCTGCGGTCTTCGCCACTTCGGGAGCTACTGTCACCCTCAAGTGTGGCAGCTCTTCGAACACATTCATCGTAAATCCTGGGGTTACCAAACTCAAGATCCCCCTTGCGGCTGGAAAGATGACCGTCCAGATGGTTAGGAACTCCGAAACTATCATCAATTACACGCCAGATGGATACACATATGTCACGAACCCCGTCAAATGTAAGTTACCTCTCAAATTCCCGTGATAAGCCAAACTAATTTGATAACCAGACAACTATAATGCTTGGGTTGGATCAGCTAGTAAGGCCAATTGAAATCCTGATTGAAGAACAAATACTAAGGTTTATATCAGCTGGAACCATATCCCCTTCAAGCTCGTCGTCGTCATCGTCATCTTCCTCAAGTTCAGCTTCATCTACATCCACCTCTTCCACGAGTTCGACGGTTCCTACTCCATCGCCGACCGGGTTCACCTACCTCGGATGTTATGAAGACTCCGCTAGCCCAAACCGCATTTTGAACCAGGGTCCGTTTACGGATAATGCTCAAACTGTCGCCAAGTGTCTCGCCAGGTGTACCTCTGGGGGATACGTGTACGCAGGTCTGGAGTATGGAGTCGAATGTTTCTGCTCCACAACGCTTAAATCTGGCGCTGTCAAAAAGCCAGAATCTAATTGCTCGAAACCGTGTGCCGGAAAACGTCTGTCTGATTTCTCTAAATATTTCGCAGAGAACTGATTACCCATTTCAACAGCTGATGAGAAATGCGGGGAAGCTTATCGCATGAATCTCTATCAATCTTTGAGCACAAGCACGAGTTCGAGTTCAAGCTCCACGAGTTCGGCGTCCACTTCGACAAGCACCTCTGCTTCAGCCACGCCGACAGGCTGGACGTCATACGGCTGCGTTGCGGAAGGGACTACTGGGTCTCGCCGTGCCCTAGTTGGTGCAAGCTTCAGTCAAGCGAACATGACACCCCAGAATTGTCAGGGTCTATGCTCAGGTTTCAAGTATGCGGGTGTTGAATATAGGTAAGCCCCTTCGTTATACTTCAGGGACGAATATCGCTGACTTCACTTTGTTTTCCAATGTTACTCCTTTCAGTACCCAATGTACGTGTAACAATTATATCCACCCAGAGTGCCAAATGCTTACTCTGTTGTCTTTAGGCTACTGTGGCGACACACTGACGAGTAATGGGGCCACGGGCGCTGTTATATCCTCATCAAATTGTCAAAACAAATGTGGGGGCGACGCCAACCAATTATGCGGAGGCTCCTGGACTATGAATGTATATTCGCAAGGTTCGTCTTCGACTTGGACGAGTGCAGGCTGTTACGTCGACGCCGCAACGAGAATGCTTCGCGGCTCTTCAAATACTTTAAGTGGTTTAACCACTGAGAAGTGCATCGACCTCTGTTCGACTGGTGGATACACCATGGCCGCCACAGAATATGGCAGGGAGTGCTATTGTGGGTCCCAACTTTACAAAGAAGGGGGCGCTGGCGTTGCGGCTTCTTCCAGTACATGTAACGTTGCTTGTGAAGGTAATTCAACTCAGAGTCCCTTGTTGTCCTTTCCTGAAAACCATTTCTTAGGGAATCCTTCCCAAATCTGTGGCGGTGGATGGCGTGGTAATCTGTACATTAAACCGGGAACGTCGTTGCCATAAAGGTCGCCTGCCACTCGAACAGGCATATACATCCCCTTCGTTACGATACCCATGTCCCATTTATGCTCCCATTTATCTGGGTGTCTAAGATCTCTCACGAGGTTGTAATGTACCATCTTTTGTACTTTCGTTTCAAATGTTTTCATAGCATCCTCCATTCGTTTTTACCTTTTTTATATATACCTAAGTATCCATGTTATTTTACTAGAAACTCAGCTCGGGTAGCTCAGTGGCGTAAAGTTGGTCGAAGCAGGTAAAGGACGGCAAAGGTCAGCAGTAAGAGCGGGTTTGATATCATCAGGAGGGAGGATGGAGCTGCGTTTTTGCCACCTGCGCCATTGTTTGTCGTAGTTGAAGTAGGTGAGGATGCTCTGGGTGCCGCAGTACCTGAGGTGGAAGGAGAGACAAATGGTGACGAACCTGTGGTCAAGTTGCGAGGAGCATATACTGAGGGGACAGCGACAATGATGCTATCAAGATCTAAGAAAATTATGAGATTTTATATAAACCTTGGAATGAGATAAATAAGCTACCGAAGAATGAGTTGTTAACACCGGCATGATTTGTGAGCTTCAATGTATGTCGCGAGTCGTTCAAGTTCGAGGCGAAAAACTTGAGCGTTGGTGCTTGTTGTTCGCAAGACAAACCAAATGCCCCTCCGCAACCGGATGTACCGTTTAAGAATACCTCGGGCTGACCATCGAGAACGACACTGTAGATGCGATGGTCATTTTTCTTGTCGCCGAGAACATAAATTGCCGATCCTATGTGCGTGAATTGAAATGAAAATCAACAAGAAATTGAAGTTACAGTATATTCCCGCACCTTCGAAGGAGAACGTAAATGATGCCCCATCTTGGTTGGTGTATGTGGTGCCTCCTCCGCTAAAGGAAGGTCCGGTATTCTTTCCCCATGTTCCACTGAAGGTAATAACAGGGTCATTCTCTTCATGGGTGACATTCTTTACGGTGGCCCTGAGAGGTTTTCATGAAGCTCATATTATAAAACAAGAGGATGACACCTACCCTGCGGGCGCAAGTTGAATCGTAGAATGGATATAATCCAAGAGAAAAGCATCTCCTCCTTTGTCGCCTATATCTGGACGCGCGCCAAGGTTGCGAAGAACAAGGTTGTGGTTGGCATAAGTTAAATTTGATGCTGAGAACAGCAGTGTCGATGTATTGTCTGCGGATTCGCGGTACGCGCTGTATTGCATTTCCTCCGAGTCGATTTCGACCTCATAGGAGCCGTAGGTCGGCCCCGTAGTCCCATAGATGTAAATCGCTGGTCCTAGGAAACGATAGCGTGTCAACGGAATTTAGAAAAGGCAAAGCTCATTATAACACACTCACCCGTAAAATTGAGGCTGACAGAAGCCCCTTTTGTCTTAGTTTCATGGAATGTACCCATTAACCATGGGGAATTGGTAACATCAAACCCTGTAGCAGAAGGATCCGGTGTTGACCAAACAGCTTGGTCTTCGTACGTGAGTAGGCTATCAAAGTCATCTATGGTAACGTTCCAATTGATGGCCGAGTCGTCCATAAAGATGGGTGTTAAGGAAAGGAGAAGGAATTGATGGAACGTTGAGTGGAAGCCAAGGGGTATGCACAACCCTGAAAAACTATACCAGGTCCTTTTTAGATGTAAAATGGGTCTGGGATTCCAAATCTTCTTTCAGATTTTTGATAGGATGACTGGTTGAGGAGTAATACCCATTTTTTCAATTTCTTTTGCACATAACAGGTCATTGCGCATCTTTTTCAAAAAAAATTCCTCAAGATTTTGACCCCCCCCCCCAAATTTCCTTTTATGGTAACTCTATAACCGCTGGACGGATTTCTAAAGTCTCTTCAGATTTGAGCTTTTTGAGCCAAATTACATTCAAAAAGGACCTAGTATAGTTTTCCAGGGTTGTGCATACCCCTTGGTGGAAGCCTCACTATTTCACGTACGTGAATTTCCTTATAAGGGTAACACGTGACTAAAATTTTTGCCAAGGGAAAATAGTCCGGACATCGCCAGGCGCCATGAGCGTTAGTCGTTTGTGCATTTAGGATTATTCGGGGGATCACCGAAAATTCGCCTGTTTGATTAGTTCCAGATCCTGAGGGTTCATATGGAGGACCGATCCTCGCTCAGGGATCGTATATATTATAAATTACATGATCGACGCCCACACCCGGGCCATTGGTCTAAAATTTTGTTAGATGATGCGGACGACGAGAACCATGAGTCCTACAATCTTGAGAACCTCCTCTTCACAGTCCAGTCTCTTACAGATGATAGTTTTTGTAGCGCCAAGTTTGTGAGCGTTCTTAATTCCTTGTTGGAAGAGGATATGACGATAACGTCCGCCTCAGAAGAGACCGAATATTGAAGCCCGAAACTAGGGCAGAGGCAAAGCTCGATAGCACAATTGCATGGAAGAAGAAATATGCACATTGAAACACCACAAGTCCCTGGATGAGAACGGTATCCCCTCCCTTGAGCGGAGTTGGTCCGTTAAGTGCATTGTACACGGTTAACGCGGCACATCTAGAAAATCAAGTTGGATAATTTTCCCTGCGACTCAAGAAAATGACTTACGGTAATGTTGGTGCTTCTTCGTACGTAAGATGGTCCGGAAAGGAGACGAGCGCGTAAATGTATCAACATAAGGAACGCTTTGTAGACTGTAGTAGAGCGAGGTGCAATTACGTGGGCTGTGAACGTTCTATATTCGGTCAAAAAACCTGGTGATTGTCCCCCCATTGATGTTTGGATTGACAGATGGGTAGGATCTCCGTAAATGTGATCCGTTGAAAATTTGCGCAGAGTTGCCGCAGACCCTGCCTCCAACCTTCCAGTCGCGGACGTCGTCCCCGACTGAAATAACCTCTCCTGCCATATCGGAGCATGGAACGACGTCAGAAACCTGACTATCTATGATGAGAATACAGGTTAATGCTGCCGCTGAGATGTTTAAAATTAACTTACTTGAGAGGATAGGTTCCGAGAGCGATAGCGAGGTCCCTGGCTTGTTGACATTGAACAATGAGAGTCGCGTATCGATACCAAACACAAAATATGATGTGATACACGCACTTGCATGAACTTTCACAAACACCTCCGTTGGCCCAGGTTTGACGATATCAGCTTCGCGAATGTGGAGGTTTGTGTATGTTCCAGCCTAGTACGAACAAAACCAGTTCAATTTACATTGGAAATTTTCAACGTTTACTTTATGGAGGACATATTGGCGAGTCCTCGTCGGTTGGGGATGCATTTTTTGGAAACGAAAGATGAGGACGACGAACTGAAACCAGGACATGAGTTGAGAATTTAAATGGCAAGGACCTATCTCGCCTTGCGAAAATGTATCTGGAAATGTGGTTCAAATTGTTTTCACACAAACGTAATTTCTTATTTCCTCTGTATTCCGCCCGCTTAATCAACAAACACTTGTAGATTTTTATTGGCTGGCAATCGTCAATGTATTTAGCCACAAGGCGTGGCGTGCGACTTCAGGGCTTGTGACTTGTGGATCATGAGCCAAGTGTCCACATGGGAGGAGCGGAGCCTTCCGAGCGGTATTGATGGACATAACATCAGATACGTGGGACAAGAAGGGGATTACTCGAAAAGGAAACGACATCATAATGGAATTTCCTTCTAGCGAGTTGTACCGACCCAATTGCATTCCAATGTACCACTGTAACTTTTGCTATTTCGACTTTGTCTTCTCGAAGTCAAGATCCTCTCAGTATCTCCAATTCCTACCGCTCTAAATGGCACATACCATGCCATGGAACCAATCCTCTTTGTATTCCAGTCTTTTCCAAGGCCCGCCCACGGCGTTGTCCAGCTTAATGCAACGTTGGTGGTTAACTTCAAGTTGGGCCGGCCTCAGCACCTTTGGATGCATTCGCCTTGCTTAGAAAGGGCGTCATGGCATTCTAGTCCATTTCCGCAACATTTCGGTATGCACCTAAAAAAGATTCTCAAGCTCGGGAAATACGAATACGGCATTCTCTCTACAACCATATGGAGATGAGGGTGTCCTCTCCCGGAACTCCAAACTCTCACCAGTCCTGGTTGAAGATCCATAATTTGGTTGGAGTCGACCCATAAGGAAAGCACTCACTGGTGGTTCTCGACAAATTCTGCGGCGCATGACGCTCTTTGAAAAGCTCCACGAGCCGAAGGAAATGGTTCGGGACCCAGGTGGAAAACTCCGGTGCCTCCAAAGCCATTGGAATGTCATAGGTTTGTATTATTTAAAAGCTCTAGGATTTGGGAGCCTTGAATAAGAGGGGCCGAGAGAGGGATGAAGGAGAAGAAGCCTCATCCCCATTACACCTATTTCGAATGCTTGCTCTGAATCTCCTTCGACTGCGCCTTAGTCCCCCGGTTATTGATTGATGCCTCAACTCAATAAATTTCCACAACGGCATCCTGTCACCATCATCCCCGTCCTGAGCACAGTATTCATCCTTCTAATCGTCAGCATGACATACAGCTGGTTTAAATTCACACGAATCAACAGTGATTCAATGGTGACAGTCGAAAATCACGTTGAATTTCTTGGTCTGCGAGGGTGCCATTGAAACCTCACCACATGCACGAACATGCAACCTATCAGAATCTTAATATCAGCCATGGTGAGTGATTTTTTTACGGATAGAGAAGGGAGGATGACCCTATTCTCCAAATAGTCCCCAAATGACGGCCATTGTTCCAATCTTACACCTACCATTCTCGCCCAATCTATGGTCTGCGAAGCAATTTCATCAAATGACTCCAGCAATGCGATGCCACGGCCAGGGGCGAAGTGTTACAGAAATCCTTCTCGTAGGTTCACGAGTCGTCGAACTCGGCTGAACTAACTTGGGCCCGGTCTTATCGATTCAGTCGCCATTACCCATCCAACCCTTTTGCTCCATAGGATCTAGCCGGATCGCCCGGAATAGCCTCTCATTTTGCTTCGTGTCAGAGCATGCACGAGATGACTAGATGTCGTAAGTAACCCCCCAAAGGCTCGTCTTACACATTTGGGTTATCTCCTCCCATCGTATCAAATTTTCGGGTTCCTCTTTCTTTCTCGGTGGTGATTCCCTGTCATGATATGGCGCCCGCGGTGCACCTGCTTGGCGTCTTGTGATTGAAACTCTTTGGCTCGTTCACCACCCATGTCGGTTCAGAAACTCGGTGGATTTCTATCCCTTGATGAACCTCATTGCCTAATTTGAACAGCTGAAGAATGCCGCCGCCCTCGAAATATCTGGCTCCTGATAAGGCTGCGTTGGTCTGCGTGATTGATATTCTTCAGTGAGCGACTCCTCCATTCACCGATAGAAAAGGAATGGGTAGAGCCGGATAAAGTCCGATTTTCGCTAAATTCTATAATTCAGACCGGCGCTTCTCACAGCGCTTCAAACCTACAAATAATATATCTACATCTCAACCTCTTCCTTACCACCGTGCCCAATCCCGCTTGCGTCCTTATCCGGAAATTACTATATCCCCGGAGAAAGCATGCGCCCGTCCCTATTGTAAGTGATCCGCCGTCGGACATTGTCCATTTCCACGTGTGCGAGAGGCTGACTGATACCGCCATTATATACACCCCATTCCGTGAGTGATAAAATTGAAGAAGTCACCTATTTTAAATCCTTTGAAAATTGAAAGTAGTGAACGCTCTTATTGCTGCTCATGGAAACTGCCATGAATGCATGACGAGTTACATTTCCGAGAGGTTCGCGTGCGATGGTGGACGCCAAGTATTGGAAAAAACAACATTCCAACTCAAGATGGTGCGAATCCTTTATACGGACCACTAATTGATCCTGTGGATCTGTTGCTAGAAGGCCGCCTTATGCCTTTCCTCGTCTTATTCCTTCTGGCATTTCTGGCATCCCGAGTCCCAGGCGTATCTTGTCGCATATATATCATTCGGCAGAAGGGTGAAGAGTAACTAACCCTCGGGCCGTGAACCCATGAATTAGTAAAGGGTGTATTCACTGGGAAAATATTCGGTGTATCACAGACGACGACGAGGGGTCTAGAAGGCGGCTTCAACGAGGTGTCCAAAAATAAAGCTGGCTAACGAGTGTTCAAATGTTCACGACTCGCTGGCTAGTCGCTCCTTTGCGTAATCCACGAAATCATCAATAGTAGATGGCCATGCGGCTGGGTGAGTCATTGGTCAAATCGAAGCCAGTTAAAGGCTAAAAAAATTTTGCACACCTTCCATATCGTAGGTTAAGAATTTGGAGTCGATCGATCGTATGAAGTCAAGAAACTATAGATTCAATTCATTAGGCGTGTGAGAACGGGTATGCGGCAATAGCAAAGGTCATTAAAAGGGCAATGGAGTTAAGAGTAAAAGCAGAAGGCAACGTACCATCACCCAGGTATCCTTGCTGACTCCCTTGTGCCCCTTCTTATTCAGAAATTCGAACCACCATTGGATGTACTCCTCTTTGAACCCCTCATCGCCATCCATTTCGTCGTTATCGCCATCGCGTAGAGGAACACGGGTTAATGCTCCGCCTGAAAACCCGTGGGGTAGAAGAAGGCTCCAGAAAGCCTGAGCGAAGTCGATACCTAAAGAAAGCGTAAGAAACTCTGGATTAAAAGGATAGTGTATGGATGAGACTGACCAAGGCTTCGCTGACCTTCACTACGAGCAAAGTCAAATGTATGGTTATACACCTTCTGGAAATATTCGAAATCCGATCTAAGCTGATCCCGAAGCCTTGTTAGTGCGGTCTTCATGGCCTGTATCGAATCGGCCCTGAAATCTCGTTGATATTAGATGTCAAATTCCAACAGAGAGGGGCACGTACCCAAGGCTTTTCCACCCGTCTATCCACCCTTGTCTCGTCCACCTTCCCATCTGTTTTGATTTCAGCTCATAGGCAAGAGCTAACAGCACTACTTCTTCGGGATCGACCTCGAGGTCTTCACAAAACTTCATCGTGCCATTAACGGTTATATCTTCATCATCGGGATCTATACGACAAAAGAGTCAATCAGTTTGTCTAGTAATTTCTGGCGTTGGATGAGAGAAATCGCGTATCCACCTGTATATCTTTCAAACAGCTGGGCCAACTTGCTCGTCGATGGTGAATCTCCTTTCCGACGACTAGTACTGGCAAATGCGTTTGGGTTGGTATAATACGCATCAATGGCGATATCTAATCTTTTGTGTGCCTCAAGAAACTTCCTTGCGTCTCTTGCTCTAATCAGCTCGAATGATCAGTCCAGATCGGCGTGGTTAAATGGGACAACATACGAAGCTCCAGTGACTGTGCAGAATTGCGCAACATCGCTGTCAAATTTCTTGTCGACCATTTATGAACTGCTAGCCGCCTTTTAGCGGGTGAAGGTCAAGAACAAGTTGAATAGTACACCCTTCGAACGGTCCGGTGACTATCGGTTGCTTACGTGGTCGAATAGAGATTAGATTAGATAAACGCTTATTCACTTTAAAGATCACCCAAAGATCATCTTAGCACTGCAAAACATAGTTATTCAATTACCTCTGTACTTATTTACACCATGAACTGTTCAACTCGATGAGAAGTCGCTGGCGGAGTTCCAATTTGCATCGACTCCTGAATTTATAATCATGATTCAGATGACACCATGATCATCAACTACCACACTGAAGTGACTGCGAGTCTTGCGTTGCTTGGGCTGAACCCGAGAAACACCCCTGCGAAAGACTGGTCTACAACTGACAATTATTAAGGCCTTCAAAATTAAACCTAAAGCTCTGGGGTCCTGTCCTGACTGTAACTTGGAGGTAGTTCAAATTTGGAGCCAACTTGAAAAAGGTCATGAATTCCCCCGAGTTACCTCTTGTTCGGCATTCCGTTGAAGATGCTCTCCGCTACCATGTTTTCGACGAGGCTGTGGCGACCAAACAGGAATCCATAATACTGTTATGGGCTATCGGACCCCTGGATCTCATCGATGCCATCCATTGCTCAAACGTCAGAGGACAGTTCGTGCTTTAGGCGTGGATGTCTAGTTTTTCTCGTAGCTCTGTTTTGTACCTCTTAAGTGACAACATGACAACATCGCGTGATCCTGGATGGAATTACATTCTCTTCGCATGAATCTTCATTCCCTATGGGGGTCTAATTACTCCATGACTTCTTCTGGGATAAGTCGGTCCTGGATGACGCCCAGCTGCAAGTACACATCTACGCACTTATTGCTCCCTTCTGAATCCTGCCACCAGCAAAATTTAAATAAGAAACCCTATCAAAGTGGATGTGGGCGTGCACTCAATGACAGGTTTACACAGAGGTGAGCTGCCAACCGTGTCTGGGGGGTACATACCTATGCTCTGAAGACTGTTTGCTGCTCGGCAGCAGGTCTTATTTCCCCAATGACACATGCAGAGGGACTGCCTTGGTCGCACGAAATGACACACGAGAACACACGAATCAATGTACGTGGATCAATCGAGCCTATATCTTCATGTTCGCAACCATCAAGAGCGACTTACCCAAGCTCCTCCAACTGTAATTGCGCGCAACGTGCTTCTCTCCGCCTCCGCCGCATGGACAATTACTCCTGGTCAAACATCGCACTACATGTGGGTCGACTCTGTCAGCGTTATTCGTCGCAAACTCCGAAGAATTAATAATCTTATCACGGCATCTTGCCAGAGGCTTTGGGGTTAACTAAATGGAGGGATATATTTTCACCTTGGCTGTCAGGTAAGATTATATTTAGCCAATCGTGACTCCATCTCCTTTCCCTGCGAAGATGTCATGAGCTGGAGTCATGAGGGTTCATCTCCAATTCCAGTAACTTGAATGAAACTGATCCCTCCGTCGAACTCATCCTTGTGTCATTTTCCTCCAGACTTTTCATTTGCGCTGGCTGACATGTATTAAGTGAAACTTGAAATTCTGGTAAGATACACTTCCAAATGTGAAAAGCTCAATGCGGCTCCTGCGGTTGTTCATCTCGGGCACCCGGACGAGCCCTTTCTCCGGAAGGTGAAGTCAGGGTTTCTGCCAAGGCCTTACATGGTTGGGTAGTAGTTTGCCTTTCGGTTAGGTAACGGGCACGGATCAAACGATCGAGGTTTGGCCGCGATCTTATATTTGGCTCTCATTGAATAACCTGTTCCCCTACTTAGAGTTTTGAAGCAGACGTTGCTTCTGCGCACGTTAGGTTCGGCGTCTTGTTCTTTATCCTACCTACTTGCGATGCGAGCACCGCGGGGTTGTGCTCAATATTTATGAATCTGATGAACTATGACCAACTCCGGCACTGGCGGCCATTCTGCAACCAGTATCTGACATTTGGTGTAACAACGTGGGTTTATCGTCCGAGATAGTACCTGTTGTAACACAAAAAACTCAATTGATTTTCAGGTTGCCGTAATAGACATCCGGCATTGGAATTCACAATATTAGTTTCATCAGATCAACGAAGTCGACAGTGGCGACACGTTTCGAACTGTTAATATTATGACGCTTGTGCAAGAGCCTGGAGAGCAGTTGGGGAACAATAAGGTTTTAGTCACCCCTTGTCCTAAGTGTGTAATTATAAGTCTGGGTAATTTAAATTGAAAGGTACATTTCAAAAATCCCCTTACTTCGGTTGGATTGGTATTGTACTCTCGCAACGGCTTGAACATAAGCAGTAAAAGGTTCTCGAAGCTGAAGGAGAGTCTTAACACTGGAGGGTTAATCACGAGGGAGACTTATTAAGGAGGTCGATGGGAACGTGGTGACTTTCCCATACGAAGTCACTACTTTATTTAAGTCAAGGCCTAGGACAGATCAGGTACCTCCCAGCTCCTCCCAGTAGCTCTCACGTTGATACGCCATATCTCCCCCTCGGGACAAGTTCACTAACCATTTATATCAGACCATGTCCATAGATGTCCATCTAATATTAATGACTTATGTAGAAACTCTCCGTGAAACGGTTGGATTATGTTGAATTGTGCTCAGCATATTCGTGCCGGCACTATTCAATGGAATATTATCGGGCATAACGAATTATTCGATGCGCATATCTAGGCGCTAGCACTGCCGGCAGCTGCGGGCCGTAACGCGGAAATTCGCCAAAAGTTTCTTGGACACATATTCGCCGTCACGGCAAAAATAAAAAGCGGCGGGGAAATCGATCATGATCATTTGGCATCTCAAGATCGGGGGGAGGGGGGACTTGACAGGTGATGTACTTACTCCATCGAAACGGGGTCGGACAGGGAAGATAAAATGGCGTTCCCAGCTAAGCCTGTCCACTTGTGGCACGGCTCTTGTAAGTGAGCCGATGGTCGTGCTCCCTTTTGGTCTGCAGGCTCTTGGAATTTCGAAGTGATGACGAAGATCAGTTCCACTGGAATTCTTCTGACGGGAGTTGGACCGCTGCGCATGGTGATGGTTCGGACTCAGAACGCCTCATTTTGTTTATCGGTTATCCGGAGATGTCTTGAAGCGCGATGAGATGTTGAACAAAGTGAAGGAGTGATCTTATTTAAATGAGGGAGGCACACAAGAAATTTTAGCACAGTTGGAAATTCTTGGATGGTGTGGCAATACTTAGGACAAGAATAATGGGGGTATGACACAACGGTGTGTGCACACGATGGGTGGTGTTTTACAAGAAAGCATCAAATAGGTGTGATGGTGTAGTGTGAAGATATTTGATACAGGAAGACACAGATGGGATTAAGTGCAAAAAATAAGGCAAGAACACCAAGAAGGAACGCCGCATAAAATGTAAATGTATTCGAGGGATCGCCGCGAATGAGTACCACTCAAAGGAACGCAGGGCTGGATGGGATCATACTCTTCGTATGCAAATCGTTATCAAAACGGTGGTTATCTGGACGAGATTATGAGGCAGTGGTCATGATGGTGTTGCAAATTCACGTTCTAACGATAACACGCCTTGTGTGTTTGCCAGCTCGCCTCCGTTCCGCATAAGGCATTGGTCGCTTCCAGGCCTCATCGTCATATTCATCCGGTGAGTAATCAACCTTGGAGGTCGGAGGACCTGAAAGATTTGAATCGTGCGGAGGCGTCCGGTGCCCAGACCCTGAAGAATGTGACGGCTGTTGATGTTGATTGAGTGGAGGTGGTTGAGTGGCTGGCGGAGTATGGGAAGAATTGGGATATAGAGGTGGTGTAAACGGTGTCCCTCTTTGCGAAGGCCTGGAGGGTGGGTGGGGATAAGGAATCGCGGCTGATGAAGATTGCAAAGGGGAATGATGGAGAATACTTGATGAAGATGGTAGAGGGCCGCTCAACAAGGGCCTCCCTGTATTAATAGGTCTTGGCTTGATAGGTTCTTGCTCGCCGTGAGGCAAGTCAATCTCGACCCGCACGCGGACAATTTCTTTCCCCGCTTGGGCGAAGAACGCACGTTCCTGTCGCTGGAAAAATCCACTAGTTGGCCCAGGGCGCATCTCGGGGAAATTATCCGGTGGTGCTGGGGGGAACATGGCCATCAGGTCATGTCCTGTGGGGGGCGTTGGGTAATTTCGGTGGCTCATATCAGGGGCCTGGCTAAGATCGACATCTCCAAGGGACATTTAGGAAAGAAAACAACATTGAGGTAAGAATTAAATACCTCGAAGAGAACTTGGTGATAAAGGCCGACGCTCGCGGCCATTGCGAATAATTGACGGTGGTGGTGAATGGGCAAGGGTAGGCGGCGCTTTATAGTGGGGACTGTGGTCGCCTGGGGGTGTCGTGGAGGCTGTGGGCGACGGCGAGGGGGAGACAGGACGGAGATGGTAGGTGGCGGACATGGGGGAAATTAGGCGACACGGATTTGTTGTTGGCGCGCTTATATAGGGCCTGCGAGAAGAGGGTTTTGAAGAAGCAGCGATCGCGCAAAGAAGTCGGAGTGCGGAATTGGTTCAATCGGAAATCGATCGAAACCAGTTCAGATCTCAAACCGGTGACCCAGTTCACACCGGTCCGTCAGATCTGACAGAAACCGTTGAGATCAGGAGTGCGAACCTCCTCACAAGAACATTTATAAATTACTGGATGCTAAATGACAGATTGAAATGGCATTCATTTCGCTACTCATGTCGCGATCACCTGCAGCACTGCGCTCGCCCTTTCGATACATTACATGCCAGCTGATTATTCAACGATCAACGGCGACCTATGTACACCTTCCGGTGATAACAAGGTTCCGTGTGACCTTGACGGGCGGAGCAAACTTCAAATGTGTCCGTCCATTTGGGGTCCAATTGAGCAGCTGACGTCGCCATGTATGATCATATGTATCTTTTCTAGTGTTGGGTTCATGATCGAGAACACAACCGCGGGACTAAAAGGCACTCAATTTTGACAGTATCGACACTATTAACGGAATATCCATCTTTCAGGGACTTATGCCAGAAGGGAAGACGGAACCTTAGCGGTTCAAGGTGGACGCCCATGTGAGTCGGCACTAGCGGTCGTGACTGTATGTCATTTACACGGTAGTACAGGGCAGTACTCGCTTTGGCTGTACGCAGCTCCGTTGATTTCACTTCAACTCGCAACCCAATGCGTTCCAATTCTACTATGGCCACTTCCACGGCCATAATATCGACATCCAGTGCTCATGTACGATATCGGGATTGTGACATGATGGGCGATGACCATGGCATTGCAATCTACGTTGATATCTATACTTATAGCAAGTCAGAAGCCTTCGAAAACTAAGTTCATTCGTTCCCGAAAAAATGGCCAGCCGATGTCAAGGCACATGTGCACCATCTCGTTATCTTTAAGTCGTCCAGTGTTGACGATCACTCACCGTTTTTGGCCGTTACCCATCTTTATATTTAGAATTGAGACTGGGAACCCAAATGATCCATGGGGATCGACATCCCTCACTCTAAAGGCGGAATCTCGGGCTGTTATTGTTATCAAAGCCCAAGAAATGTCTAGCGACCATCTAGGCGCCTCTCCCACCCACCCAGCTTCTTTCTGACGTGGTATATATAAGAGCCTCTCAGACTCCCTTTTCCAACAAGAGATAGAAGATACCTAAGGTGGGTGTTGTGATGCCTTAGGGGAGTCATGTCGATTCCTGGGACCTATATAGTACCATAATTACGAGATGCGTTATTTGTCACCCGGACTTATAACTTCTGGCCCTTTCATTGGCTCGCCCTGTTCCTTCCCTCAGTTTCCTAGCGGCCTCTATGGCCATGAGATGGGGCTAACCCTTTGTCTTCAAATCTTGCGACCGACCGGTTTTTTGACCGTCACATACTGCTGTGCCTGAAAATTGGCTTGCAGGTCTCTGATTCCAGTTCAACCTTACACCACTTCCCAACTGCACTCCATCTGCGACTAGATCTCATCCAGGCCACAATCTGTGCGGTTCCTGCTCAAAGTTTCTCCCCTTGCCTGTGATGCGGGATATATCCTCATGCGATGCTTCTCGAAGGTTCATCTACGTACAAAGTTCTCGCTGGGATCAATAGTTCCTACGACGATATCCTTGTATCTATTCATTGAAGGATCAAGAAGAGCGCAGCTTCATCACCTACTCGCTTCTCAGAATCAACGAACCAATAAGAAACCGTGCAAATTCTCCAAGTGAAACCCACTCTACGGAAGTTTCCCAGCATGAAAGCGACGCGGTGCCTCGGAGTCAAGCTCCACACAGATGCGCACTGACAATATGGCCTTGTAGCGGGCGCCGACAACTTTCTACTATGTTATATCACCTGCAGGCTGCATTCTTGAAGTTTTTCATGCAGCCAGCGATCTCGTTATGTTTGTTCGGAGCGCTTTCACTTGGGATCTATTTATTCCACATGACAAACGGCAGGATGACTTCATCGTTGCCTGATTGGCTAGTTCTCATGCTAGCTTCATCTTCCGTATCGTGCGTACACGATTGTCTCCGCAACTTTCTTCACAACGCCAGAATAGCCCGTGAACAATTAACGTCGGCCATAATCTTTGTACGTGTCAGTGACGTATACTCTTCAGCCGAACATGATCGACTAGAATCGCCGTGGCAGTGGTTAGTGTGCTAGAAAGACACGAGCCTCTCCGAATCGTGTTCTTATTTAATCCGCGGGTCAACTCATCTCGTTCCTCGACGGACTCGGATGAGAAAAATGGAATCCTTGTCGGTCGACACGTTGAACACGTTCCTGATGTGGCGTCTATGCCGGGTCCCATGCATCAAGTCGTGACACCCAACGCTGCTCTGTAGTTCTGATTTCTTGCAGGATATGTCAAGGACATGTCAACGTCTCCGATTCACTCGCGTTCTTGAACCCATGCCATGCTCGCTGTTTCTCGGTTCATCATTCAAACTGATAACATTTTTACTTCGTTCTTGCAAGCTGTCGCTGGGGTCAGCAGTGGGAACTATGTGCCATGATCCGAAGTATGGCATATTGTAGTGGGTTTGCTCCGTCATCGGTCATCGTTGGCCGCTAAACCCGCAGCTCCTTGAGAAGCACATCGATTTGGAGCATAATCGTCAGTGGACTGCCGAGTCTACGCACTGCTCAGTGTTATTACTTTTGAGGTTACTCTGAGTATAACCTTCCGAACTACATCAACTGCTTACCCTTTGCCTTGTATGCCAGCTCTCTAGAAGTGTCCGAAAAAGTATGAACCGGGCCCAGAGTTTGACGACCTCTTCCAATGCGGGAATAAACTACCGAACTCCACTCGACTCATGCCGAGGTCGGGGGCTTCGGGTGAATCTAATTGACTCCATAGCGTCTTGCTCTTGTCAAGAAGATGCACCGACTTGGCAGGTCCTCGCGCACTAGATTTATGGGTCAAACACGTTCTAAAATCAATCTGCTGGTCTGACCCACATGTCAATGTCAAGTGTTTTGTTGCTGGCGTATTTTTAGCGTCTCGAACGTATCATTTTCTCCTGACAGGCAAACCTGGAGAGGGAATTATATGACATACCAAATGATAAGGCGTACATCAATTTTGGTTCCATGTCTGCCTACTTTTGAATTTCTGTCGAGATTTGGGGACCATACTACTGCAGATCTGGTAAGTCAGTCAGGTGATAGACATTTAGGGTCGATTATACATTCTGGGGATGTTGCCTTGATTTCGTTGACGGGTCTTATCGTTTGAGGCGTTTCCGCATCTGGGTTGTGATGTCCGACAGATGACCGCAATCCGACTTCCTTGCTTTATCTTCTTGGAATGGAACCGTTATTAGCTTAGCTATATTATTGGCAGCTGCGTGCAATCACGTCAACAAGTGAACTGGGCGTGGTCGAAAAACCATTAGCCAATTTTATACGGCAATGCCCACTGATCTGATCGTCTGGAGGCTAAACTTCTGTTCGGAGATGTGAGGTCCTGCACACTCCAGGTCTCTCCAGGTAACTAAAATTTTATCATGGAACTAAGCGTGCTTCTTTTCGTTCCTTACTTGCCGGCTACCAGTTCCTGATGAGCAACTCATCTCAGGTCATTCTTGTCCGTATGGCCCCGTCAGTTCCGGGAACCAGATTATTTCTTCCGCTCGATCAATGTTCGATAAGTTGGTGCTGGGTGCAGAAGCATCATGCGGCGAAAGGGCGTCCCTGCAACTCAATTTCGTGAGCGTCAGGATAGGTCAGAGCTATCGCTATCGGCGTGCACCTTGAGGAAGTCTAGGCCTTCGGAAAGACGGCCATGACGTCCGACGTCACTTAGGAAACTAATTTTTTTAATTCACCCTCGAGCTTTCGCCAGGCTCAGGGAGGACAACGGTCCGGGCATGCCGCGAGTTGGATCCGGAGTCGTCTTCAGATTGATATCGTTATCAAAGAGACGTTTGATGGTAGTTTCCTGACAAGAATTCAGTCTGCCCTGCAGACTAATGAAATAAACCTGCCACAATGAACAATTAGCTCATGAGGCACCAGCAATAAAGTTATGTAGTACCTGGACAGACCTGGACGACTTGTGGGCAGCCGGCACCGGGGCTGGGGCATTGGTTTGACAGGTTCTGAAAGGACTTGCAAGAATAAAGTAGCAAGATGACGCCAAGATGACGCTTTGAAGCTTTAGGTGCGGACATGAACGTGAAAGGATGGCGGTTTGCTGTTGGCTGTGCGTTTTACCGAACTCACAACGGAACAATCGGCCCGAGGGCCACCGATTTGAAGATGCGAGGATGATCCTCGAAAGAATGATGGTACAAGACAAACATGCCATTGGAGAGTATCGGATTGCCCCAGGAAAGTCCAGGGGCGAAGGTTTCCAAAAGAAAATGACACTGACAAGGTTTACGGTAACGGCTGGTAACGGCAGGCGCAATTGCTCACTTCTAGAATACTTAGAGTTGCGGAGGAACATCGTGTATGGCGACCCCCATTTTCCAACCTTTTCTCCCCTCTTCAAAAAACAGAATGTGTTCAAGACTAGAGTAGAGTAATATTCAACAAGGCAAGAGAGAAGATTTCTCGGAAGATCGTCCCTCCCGTGTGCTTTCCCTCCTCGTGCAAGGAGACATAGAACTAGTGAAGATTGAAGCCACACGTCCAACCATGTATGACACCACCTCGGGGGAACCGTGACAATAGTAGTAAAATGCATGCAGGATACTCATCCTGATTTGGACTCTAACAAAATTTCAAGGTTCGATTCTATATTCCAGCATAGTGGATGACTTTCCATAAGGTTTTAATCCAGGAGACAGAATATATCCAGGGTCTTGGTAGCAATGCCGCTGTCAAAAGATTAAAAATGTATCCTATTCAGAGGGTCCTGACCCTCGAATAGACTTGTTTGTTATTCTTTTGGCTAATTTTGGTAGCGCTATCACCGCGTATATTTTATTCCTCAGATTAAAAGCGTATGAAAATATTTGACGGATGGGTATTGCACATTGTGTGGGCCCCATCGTATAATTAGTTAACATAAATAATGCGAGAATAATGATCCGCAGTGGGCGGTATTTGGGCGGTATTAGAGCGTATTTGCAATCGGCTTTTGGCCAAATATAAATTTAGTTTGTAAGCAAAATTTGGAGTTCGCAGCAAGTTCGCGAGGGGTTGAGCACCAGCCACTTGAATATAGCCTTTCCGTGTGCCATTCCCTGGGGTGGGTAATAATTGGATGGGTAGTAGTACTTACTTAAGGTCGATAATAGTGGTAGGGATGAGACATGAGGAAAATGAATGCAAGGGGGCCATTGTTCAAATGCGTCACGGTCCCAAATGGCGTGTAAATATTTGTTAGCTAGTCTCTCCTAGATAGACTGCGATATATGTGATGTACCCTACGGCCAAGCCCCGTTTGCAAATACTTACTATTGGTCATAGCTCACAAGTACAACAACAGTTTACATAGCATCGCCGTGGCATGCGTATTTTATTGCCTACACTCCATCAACGTCCCCCTCTACAAAGCGTACATTTGTCCCTCAGAGATGGTACATTACCGAAGACCAATATGGGCGCCTCTCGAAGCGCCTATTTGGTTTCTCGACTGTTGCCAAATAGATTGACCCAAATTAGGATGCCAAGCCAATCTAAAAATGTGGGGTCAGGGACAATCCTCTTTCGCTCTGTTCAATTCTCTCACCTCAACCATCGGCGCTTCCAAGTCCGTCTGACCGTCGTTGCCAGTGGACCTCTAGGTATACACATATTTATTTGGAAACCTGTAATTTACTCACCTGGCCCAGATTCCATGTTTTGCCACTGGTTCTGACCGCGAACTGTTATTTTCAGCGAATGGTAACCTAGGCGTCGTTCAATCTGATGGCTGCTATCTATCCTCACAACGCTCTCCCCGCCCAGGACCCTTCCGATCAACGCGATATACTAGAACACTCAAGAAACTTGTCCACAATTTCCAGCGCTACACTCCTCACAAACACTACCCATCATTCTCAACCAACTGAGCCCCTCCTTCAACCTGCCGTGCCAGGAGGAGAAGTAGCTGAATCCTACTTCGAACAAGTAGCTCGGCAACCGCGGAACCCAGATGGAACCCCGGCTCGTCTTCTATGGAACGATTCACATGCCCTCGAGACCGATCCAATTGTTGTGGGAGAGAAAGGCCGAGGACGAGGACGAAGGATTTGGAAACGTTCCCAACGGTGGAAGGGGGTGAAGCAGATACTTGAGATCATAATGGGTGCGTTTATTTTTTTGTCGCAAACATTAATTCCCCCCCTCCTGCCTGACTCTTAAGAGTTGCAACGGTGGGTGCTAACCCTCGCGCTCTTGCAGCTATTTGGGCGGTTTACAATACCGTACGCTATTTCTTAGCGTTTTCGATTTATACTCGTGATGCCTCCATGGGTCAAGAATTTTGTTTGGCTCTAGGGACAAGCTCAGGCCTTTCTTGCGCTTTTTCGCTTTGTTCTGTCGTACTCTCAATCGTCAAACGCAAACTCACCCTCCGCGGCCCACCTTTCAAACACCTGGATCACATCTGCTCATCACTCCATTACCTCTCTTCCATATGTCTACTTGGCCCCGCTGCTGCCAACCTCGCTATCTTATTTCTCTGGAAAAATTCTAAAAATCCCCGCTACGACCTAAACCATCGGTGTCATGTTGATATTGATGTTATCTGGTCTGCTTCAACACACCCATGTAACGACAACGCTCCCTCAGCTGCCGTATGGATCACGTTGTCCTCACTACGCTTGGCCGCAACCCTCATCATCATTGTAAGTTTGAATTAAGTCTCCTTTTGCTATATCTCTTTATGAGGGCTTTATATAGATTGCATACCATGCCATATCTTTGTTACAACCTCACTATCCCCACCGGCTAATACATCACCGACTACGCTCTGAGCCACACATGCCATCAACCCCACTAGATCATGATGGAGCACCAAATGCAATGATGCCACCCACCAATCATGATTTGCGTACACAGCATCAGATCTCCGATGAGACATTGAATGCGACATTTCAGGCTGACGAGTTGTCCCGACCCCCTAGCCGTTTACATCTAGCGCGTTCGCAATCTTCTGGGTTGTCCGCGGATAGCTTTACCCCCGGTGAACCGATGTCGTTTGGGCGCTCGGCTCTGCCTGAGTTGGACAGCGAGCGTGACTTGATCGGACACATGGACCGATTCCGATCTTTGGTGACGCAGATCAATCAGGAAGCTGAAGACGCCCTCGAATTTGCACGGGCAGACCATAGCTCCTCAGTGGAGAACACACGCGAAACCCATCCTTCTGCTCCACCTTCTGGACTTCCCCCCGCATATTCTGAAGACGGACACGAGTACGAAACTGATGGCTTAATGCATGGCAGCCCCGATAATATCTTCAATTTACCGCCTGTTCCAGCTGCCTTGGGCTATAACGAATTCGGCATGCCGTACCCTCCTGATCAGGCTGTTCATATCCTCAATGGTTTTATCAGACGTATGCCCACCATCGAATCTATGGGCTCAGGCGAGATCGGAACCAGCATAGGTGCCGCAAGCCTTCGAGCCGGAAGCAACTCAAGTCGGCCTCCTACTCGGAACACCTGGCTCTCAATTACGAGTACCGAGTTCGAATTGACCGGGAGTCAACCCCCAAGCCGGGCTAACAGTCTTTCAGTTCGTGCAGAGCTTCTGGCAGGGATGTCGAACATCAACGGGACGTCGGAACACGGAGAGCTCATCGCTTTGAGACGTGTCTCGAGCCCGACAAGCTTCCTCGAGTCCCCTCTTGCTAGTATGGGTAGCCACGGGGATGCCCACTCGACGGGGAGCCACAGCACATCGCTCTCATACCACACTGCTACGATGGGGAGCTCTGGAGATTCACACCCCCCCGGATTGCGGAAGCACGATCCTTCGAGCTGACCCAGTGTTCATGTACAGTCATAATGACTTTCATGACATTGCATTTATGCGTTTCTATATAGTATCTATTGGAGTATACCCCTCACGAACTACAATCTATCGGTACACCCTATGCTATACAGGATACGAAGAAAGGACGCTGTATTTAATCGACCATTATGGTATACAGTAATTATTGGAATAAACTATGAACCTCTGTTCACCATACAGTGAGGGTTTGGTGACATTTAGTAGGCGGTTGTCACGCACGAACACAGGTCACACCTTTCACCTTGAACCACCATGTCCAAACTCGCGAAGGATGCCGCATCATTCAAGTCTACTCTTCAAAGACAGGACTATAGCTCATGGCACTCCCAGCCGAAGGCCTCCACGTCGACTAGCCCCTCGACAACAGGGACCGGGCTGGCAATCGCAGGAGAGAGCTCATCATCCTCAGGAAAGAAGAAACGCCCAAAAACGAGTATGCATGCATTCTCGTAGCATTCTTTTTTTTTCGTTGGGCCTATGATGAACAACCCTTAGATATCGTGTATTCCCAGCCTGCGGATACGGGTACGGGGAACAATATCAATACCCAGCTGGTTTATGCTGTGAACCATCTTAAAGTGAGTCAGTTTTGGTATAGCTCGGGTTACTGACATGCTTTGGACTAGTCTACGCACAACCCAATGCGGCTACAAGATATAGCCATTGTTACGAATACCCCTCTTGACACGGATTCCATTTTACTCGAAAAATTCAAGGCTCATGACCGAATCCAATATGACCCCAAAACTGACCTGTTTTCATACAAAGTATGACTCATCGTCGGATGTCATTCTGATGCACTGTCTTATACGATCTGCCAGCACGAATTCACTTTCCGAAACAAAGCAGCGTTGTTGACGGAGATCCAGCGACAGACGCGGAAAGGGGGTGGAATCTCCGTGAGGGCTTTGAAAGAGTCGTGGAAGGAAGCACCGCAAGCGATTGAAGAGTTGGAGAAGGAAGGAGAGGTGCTCGTGACCCGAACTGTGAAGGATGGACAGCTGAGGATGGTGTTCTGGAATGAAATTAAACCGATAGAGGACAGCGGTGGCGTTCCGGTCGAGAAAGGTACGTCAATGTCATTTTACCATCTCTAAGATCCTATACCTCATCGCCATAGAATTCCACGATTTATGGCACTCTCTGAAAGTTCCGAATGATGTGGATCTACTGAGGCAGCTCGCGTCAGGTAAGCTTTGCTCTTTGCTCTTTGCTTGGCTTACCCTTGCTCACGATTTTCCAGAGGGTCTACAGGTCACTGCTGCTGAGACTGCGGCGCCGAAAGCACCAACAACAAAAAAGAAGGGCAAAAAAGGGGGTGCTCCTCGCCAACGTCAAGTTCGGATCACGAATACACATCTGAAGGGAGAGATCGATCTTCAGAAAGACTATGCCGCTCACCAAAACACCAACCCGCATTAGGGTTTTGTATTTCTTCATACACAATTATCCATGACATGTTTAACTTTAAGGAGTTGTTCAATACAAATATGATATTTTATAAGCCTATATGTTCTTTGTCATCGCTTCCTACCCTCATGAATCCAGCATTGCGCTCTTCCACAATAACCACTAGATTTGGCAGTGTTACCCTCAGGTTACCCTACTCCCAATGGATATGTTGGAATCTTCAAAACATTTTGTCCAGGTCGGAACGCATTTTGAACGTTGTGGAAGAAGGTTTCTTGCGCCGCAATTCGCTATGAGGATGACGGCCCTGTATCCACTTGAATTTCATTGCTCTGGGATTTGAATATATTTAATCTGAGCGGTGAATCGATGAAGGCCGAGGAAGATCGACGGAGAAAAAAACGCGTACACACCAAGTGTCCAAAAAGATGTAGTTAGCCCCACTCAATTCTAAGGTCCAAGCGGTTCGTCAAGAGCCTAAGTCTATCTTTCAAAAATTGGACGTCGTCCATCGTAGGTCTAGCGTGTCTTTCCCTGGATTTCCCGTTGTCTGCGCTGAGATTTGCGAGCAAATCTTCAAGGCCCTCAACCTCTCGTTTATCCGCAATCTCCTCATTCATGTCGAGTTCGATGCCCTCTGCCTCCAGATGCTCGCGGGCATGAGCTTCAGCCTCTAGATCGCGCGGCATTATATCAGAAAATCGGACCCTTGAGAGCTGTGAGGAGATCTCCTGCGCCTCTGCGAGCATTTGCGCTTTCTCACTGATGCCCGAAGATTTGTTGAGAAACGCTAGGACCACGGATGAGGCACCACGAAGGAGACCGAGTTCCCGACCAATTGGCACCCCAACATTCGCAAATCCCACATCGAACCCTTCTTGAGAAGCTGCTTCCTTTCCAGCGGTAATACCTTCGCGATAGCCGGCCTGCCAGTATAGTTTCTATATCAATGATAAGCAAGGGTTGGATCGTACACGTACGTTTATGAATTCCGAGGATATGCGCGACCATTCTACATCTTGATGCGTGGAGCTTTCCGGGTTTTCGTCCCAAGGAGAATCCATTAGAAGCAAAAAGACCGAAGAGGAAACATCTTCCAGATTAGTATATGCTCATGTTTGCCAACAGCCAGCTATAACTTACGTTGTCCAAGACTTCCAACCTCCTCTCGTATCGATGCCTCTGTCTCATAATCTACACCTAATGCGACCGGAGCTCCGCGACAGTGCAACATAAGATTGATTACGAGGCCTCCTGATTGCAGACTCGGACAAGCTATCGACGAGAACATACGGAATGGTTTGTCCCTGTGAGCGGTAGTTGGTAAAGGCGTATGCCGCTGTGAGTGGAAATAGCCTTCTTTGCATGCTACCATACATGACCTTGCCAATATGTAATCTCCATACAGTAGGCAAGATGCTTGGCCGTGCGCAATGCGGGCTCCGCCCTTCTTCCTCGGTTAACCTCCAAGCGCAACTTTATTTGCGGCTCTCCGATAGTATCACTGCCATGTCATTCAATTGAAATCGAAAATCGTACGAGTGTTACATTGCTACGAAAAAATCATGATTCGACGTAAACTTTCATTCCTCAGACTCGGTCCCCACCGCTCGCCTTGGACCATTTTACCCTCGACGCCTAAACCGACGCGGTAGCACGGGTTCGACGAATGAACCTCTCAAGGAGACTGTTATCATCGCTTGGCTCTTGGCCTGCTCCAGGTTCTTCAAACCATTCCGGATTCTTGCCCCACAGTTCAAAGAATTTCGGAAGCTTGGCTGGGTCGGTGAGGTAGAGGTAGCTGTAAACGGCGCGCCAAGCACTATCCAGGGCGCCAACCACCCAACTAGAATGTTGCAACTTCGTCAGCCTTCGGCAGGAATATGAATTTGCAGGTTAGAACTCACGCATGGCGGATACTGAGAGCCTCTCCAGCAAAGTGGAGCTTGCCGTTGGCAGCGGGGCGGTTAAGACTTGTGTACATGTCTTGGTAGTCTCCAGGTCCGAAGAACGCAAATGCTCCTGAAGGAATGGAAACTGGTGAGTGACCCTTATGATCTGGCAAATGCATAATACTTACCCATTGTCAAGGGATTATGACTCCAGTCCCAAGAATAGACGTCGACAACCCTGTCTTTCAGGTACTTGTAGTCTGTGTTGTGGACCTCAGCGAGGTTGCTCAGAACCAGATGTTTGAGTTGTTCATCGTAAGTCTGCTTTCCGGTGCCGATCAACGATCCCATTCTTTCCGCGTCGTTGGTCCAGGAATAACTTGCAATGAGCGTATGGGAAGGTGCCGTAGTGTTCACACCATATGAAGGGTAGACCACGGTGCGAATCGGAAGATCGGTGAACGACTGCCCGCCAACAATGTTGAATGGCTTGCCATCCTTGTCCGCGCCGGTCGTCCACCAATTCTCGGTGAAAAGGATGCCGATTTTGATGGAAGGACCATACTGCAACTTGTGGAGGGCATTGCTCTGCACGATATCGAGCTTGCTGTCCTTCAAGTCGATGGTACGAAGCACAGGAAGCGGGAGGGCGGCAATAACGTGGGAGTACTTCTTCGTCTCTCCTCCAGCTACAACCACCATCGGAGAGTCTTTTTTGTCGGGCTGCTCGAGACCAATGGAAGTGACAGAAGCGTTCAAGACGAAAACATTCTCTCCTTGCTTTTTACGGAGGAAGGCGGCGATGGTATCAGGTAGGACGTGCGATCCTCCACTGTCGATACAGATTTAGTCAAGCTTTTGTTTCCGACATCACAGGACTTACTCGATGCATTTCCAATCAATATCTACGTCGCCCGCTTGACCGAAAGCAATGGCCTCCAAGACAGTCTCCGTCAGCGCCCTGTCATACCAACCGGTGCTCTTGTCGAACGTCTCCAACCAGTTGATCACCCGAGTCGTCAGGTGCTCGGGTGCCAGGCCCAACGAGGGGTTGGGAAGGTATTTGAATGAAAAGTAAGCCCGAGTTGAGTATGCGTCGTTCTTCATCATTTCGTCCCATCCTGTGGTCGTATGGTTCTGAAGATCATCGAAGAGAGCACGAGCGAATGGTCCAACCGCATCGTCAACGATCTTGGCGACGCCGACGTCAACGTAAGATGAGTTGACCCCCAACGCGGGTGCATCGAAGCCGCTGCCTTCGCCGATACGCGCGCGGACGCCGTTGAAGTACTGGAAACCGGGTTGCTTGTTGGATGCGTAATAGTAGGGGATAAGTTGGTTGTGCATCCCGAGATAGGTGAACAGTTGTCCGACCCGTTGCATAACACCTTGCTCATAGATCCCCTTGTCGTCGCTTTTAGGCAGGGGGTATCGCATAGCGCCAAGATCCTGCAATATCGAAAGATGCGATCAGCCGTGAAAGAACATGAAAACAAACTGAAAGATCTCACAAAGTAATCATATTTTCCACCCTGCTGGAATTTGTGGGTGAAGAGCCGTCCTCCGATACGGTTGGATGCTTCGATTATCTCGAATGGAATATCAAGCGACTGTAGGAGGAGGGCGGAGTAGAGGCCTCCTATGCCTGCTCCAAGGATACCGACGCGCTCATTACCCGAGTTACTGGAGGGGGGGTTCTTTTCTCCCAAAGTACCGGTGTAACTCGCGATCATAGATCGTCCATGATGCTGGAAGATGCGGCTGCGGGATTCAGCATCAAGATCCAATGGCGGTGATGTTGTGTCCGCGGAATAGGACTGGACAATAATCTGTATAAACCAGGTGTCAGCCATCAACTGACAACAAGTACGCGAAAGGACTTTCCAAACAGCTCGCCACCAACACACGGAATAACGACTTCATGTCTCCAAATAATTGGTGAAGTTGGGAGATTCGAGCGCTCTCTGGCTCGTTAAATAACCCCCAGGAGTTGTCTTATGTCATACCAGGCCTGGTGCGGCCGGTCGGTGGTTGTTTCTTGTTCGCAGAAGCTCTTCACCTGAACCGAATATTGCAAAAAATATGGGGTCACGCAGGCGTTTTGTACGTAGTTAGTGTTGCAGTAAACGCCACCTTTCAGGGTTTTAATTCGTCGCAATGACAGCTGGTATGTCGTGCTCATATTTATTTCGCTTCCAGCTAACGGGCCGCTTTCCAATTTTCTGTGCTCGTAGTTGTGTGCCTCCAAATTTCCACTTTGTTGTCTGACAATACCTGTTCTCTAATCCATGCACATCTGGTCATTATAACGCGGCACAGCCCACTACTTTATCCGTGGCATTGAGGCTTCGATTAGATGCCATTTTTTTTACGAAAGTACATGTGTTTTGAGCTGAACAATGACCTTACTCGCTTCGAATTTTGACGGCGAATTATTAGTAAATAGTTTATGCGTGACGGGCTTCTTGAAAGGGAAAGCCGAAAGAAGGCTACGAGCCTCGAGGCGTCGAAGGAGAACGTTCGCTGCTCAAATTTGCTTGGCAGGGTAGATATTTGAAGCCCCTTTGATGGGACTTCAGACTCATGGAGGATTCACGCCAGCCAAAGCAACTGGTCATAACCAGAAGTGATGACTGGCGTGACTGGTCGTTCGGCCATTCGTACTCACCAATGACCCGCACAACACTGGGCCCATCTGGACCCAGTGCGCTTGTACTTGGCAAACCTTCAAGGTCGTGTTTGTTGGCGCACGAGAAGACAGCCTTGAGACAGCTTGAACGTATGCCACTACTGTACCATTTCGACCGATCGTTCACATCACGCATCACAAGGCCTCATGAACTGAACCAATTTGGCTTTCGTCACGCATCACAAGGACCTGTGAACATCCTCAAAATTGGGATTGCAGGTTGATTGCAGGTATAAAAA
>Ga0307517_10000910_pt1 | contig 50175 bp, 49 predicted proteins | sample 23_EM_MG_FD_194515 | JGI IMG/M metagenome (GOLD analysis project Ga0307517, IMG submission 194515) | Populus trichocarpa ectomycorrhiza microbial communities from riparian zone in the Pacific Northwest, United States - 23_EM | ecosystem: Host-associated > Plants > Roots > Unclassified | place... | reverse complement strand
CTGCTGCCCGCCCTGTGCGGTCTGTCCGTGGCCGTCCAGTACCTGCTGTTCATCGGCTACGCGGCCCCGCGCTTCCTGCTCCCCGCCTACGCCCTGCTCGCCATCCCCGTCGCCGACCTCCTCATCGCCGCCGCCCGCCCCGTCCGTTTCCGCCACCGCCCCCGGCTCCGCCTGGCGGCCACCTCGCTGGTCGCCCTGGCGGTCGTGGGCCAGCTGGTGAGCCAGCAGGTGGTCCTGCGCCACGCCGTACACATCGCCACCAGCGGCACCGAGGACTACGCCCGCATGGCCGCCGGACTGCGGTCGCACGGGGTCCGGCCGCCCTGTCTGGTCACCGGGTCGGGCCCCGCCATCCCGGTCGCCTACCAGGCCCGCTGCCGGGCCGGGAACCTCTCCGGCAGCAACGAGAACATGACCCGCGCCGAGCTGCTCGCCACCGCCGCCCGCCAGCCCGTCGCCGTCCTCGTACCGCCGGGCGGCAAGGTGCCCGCCTACGCCCGCCACTGGACCTCGCACCCGCTGACCGGCCTGCATGGGCGCTCGCGCATCGGCTACCGGGTCTTCCTCTCGCCCGGCACGCCGCAGCGGTGACACCGGAGCAGTGACAATGGCCGGGTGGAGAGCCCGGACGCCTTGCAGGTGACCCTGCCGTCGCCGCTCGTCGTCCTCGACGACGAGCGGCTTCTGCGGCACGGCGTGCGCCTGCTGCTCAAGCGGGACGACCTGATCCACCCGGACCTGCCCGGCAACAAGTACCGCAAGCTGCACCTCAATCTGCGGGCCGCCGCCGAGGCCGGGCACGGCGCCCTGCTCACCTTCGGCGGGGCCTACTCCAACCACCTGCGCGCCACGGCCGCCGCCGGCCGCCTCCTCGGCCTGCGCACCGTGGGCGTCGTGCGCGGCGACGAGCTCGCCGGCCGCCCGCTGAACCCCTCCCTCGCCCGCGCCGCCGCCGACGGCATGCGCCTGCACTTCCTGGACCGCCCGACCTACCGCCGCAAGACCGATCCCGAGGTCCTGGCGGCCCTCCTGGACCGCCTCGGCCCGGCCTACGTCATCCCGGAGGGCGGCAGCAACGCCCTCGCCGCCCGCGGTTGCGCGGCCCTGGGCCGGGAGCTGCGCGGCTCGGCCGACATCGCCGCCGTCGCCTGCGGCACCGGCGGCACCCTGGCCGGTCTCGCGGCGGGCCTGGGCCCCGGGCAACGGGCGATCGGCTTCCCGGTCCTCAGGGGCGGTGCCTTCCTCGCCGAGGACGTCCTGCGCCTGCAGCGCGAGGCCTTCGGCGGCCGCCGCGGCGACTGGCGGCTGGACGACCGCTTCCACGGCGGCGGCTACGCCCGCAGCACCCCGGAGCTGGACGCCTTCGGCGCGGACTTCGCGGCCCGGCACGGCCTGGCCCTCGAACCGGTCTACGTCGCCAAGATGCTGCACGGCGTCTTCACCCTCGCCGCCGAGGGCGCCTTCGCCCCGGGCACGAAGATCGCCGCGGTTGTCACAGGCGCGCGTTAGCCTTGGCGCATGATCCGAGCCGCACTGCCCGCCGACGTACCGGAGATCCACTCGATGATCCGCGAACTCGCGGATTACGAGAGGGAACTGGACAGCGCGCGGGCGACCCGGGAACAGCTCCACGACGCGCTGTTCGGCGCCGACCCGGCGGTGTTCGGGCTGATCGCGCAGGACGACACGACGGGCGCGCCGGTCGGCTTCGCCCTGTGGTTCCGAAATTTCTCCACCTGGACGGGCACCCACGGCGTCTACCTGGAGGATCTCTTCGTACGCCCTCAGGCGCGCGGCGGCGGCCACGGGAAAGCGCTGCTGGCCGCGCTGGCAGCAATATGCGTCGAACGCGGCTACGAGCGGTTTGAGTGGGCAGTACTGGACTGGAACGAGCCGTCGATCGGCTTCTACCGGGCGATCGGCGCCCTTCCCCAGGACGAATGGACGGTCCAGCGGCTCACCGGCAAGGCGCTCGGCATACTCGCCGAGCAGGCAGAAGTCAGTGCGGGCGTCAACAGCGAGGCAACGCTTTCGAATTGAGACCACCCACCCTCTAGCCACGGTGCGTACTCATACGCTTACCATTGGTGACAGAGCGTAGGGTGCTCGTGCTCCGTCCGGGCGACATCGGGGTGCAGATCGCGATAGCGTCGCTGCCGAACCGCGAACGAAGAGAACCAGTGGAGGTGTGGGTGTCCCAGATCGCAGGCGAGCCCGGGTCGAAGGACTTCGTCGAGGTCCGGCTGCCCGCGGCGGGGGCCTACCTGTCGGTGCTGCGTACGGCCACCGCCGGACTCGCGGCCCGTTTGGACTTCACCCTCGACGAGATCGAAGATCTGCGCATCGCTGTCGACGAGGCGTGCGCGATCCTGCTGCAGCAGGCCGTCCCGGGCAGTGTGCTCAGTTGCGTCTTCCGACTTGTCGGGGACGCCCTGTGGGTGAGCGTTTCGGCACCCACGACCGACGGCCGCGCGCCGGAGCGCGACACCTTCGCCTGGACGGTGCTGTCCGCACTGGCCGGCGAGGTCGACTCCACCGTGGCCGAGGACAAGACCGTCAGCATCAGCCTGCACAAGAAGCGCGGTGCCGGCCCGGGACAGTCGTGAGGTCCACTGATGCAGGCAGCCCACTGGGGTCAGCGTGTCCCGGCTCCCTTCGGAACCGGTAGCGGTACAACCGTGCCAACCGTGCTCGGAACGGGGGATCGCCATGAGTGATCTTGAGAGCAGCGCATCCCATGTGCGCGGCCACGCCGTGCCTGCCCAGCAGTCAGCGCGGCAACATCCCGTGCCCCCCAACGACCGAGACGGAACGGACGCGGCGGAGCAGGATCCCATGGACCAGGACCAGGACCAGCAAGGTAAGCAGGAGCTGCCGGAGCAGGCACCGCCGACAGCCGAGGCCGTGCCCGAGGCGGTGGCCGAGGCAGTGGCTGAACCCACGCCCGAGCCGACGCCCGAGCCCGAGCCCGTGCCGGAGCGCCACGACCCGCACGACCGGGCAGCCGCCCGGGCGCTCTTCGTGCAGCTCAGCACGCTCGCACCCGGCACCCCCGAGCGCGCAGAGCTGCGCAACCAGCTGGTGCGCATGCACCTCCCGCTGGTCGAGCACCTCGCGCGCCGCTTCCGCAACCGCGGCGAGCCGCTCGACGACCTCACCCAGGTCGCCACGATCGGCCTGATCAAGTCCGTCGACCGCTTCGACGTCGACCGCGGCGTGGAGTTCTCCACGTACGCGACCCCGACCGTCGTCGGCGAGATCAAGCGGCACTTCCGCGACAAGGGCTGGGCCGTTCGCGTCCCGCGCCGGCTCCAGGAACTGCGGCTCTCGCTCACCACCGCCACCGGCGAGCTCTCCCAGCGGCACGGCCGGGCGCCCACCGTCCACGAGCTGGCCGAACACCTCAAGATCACGGAGGAAGAGGTCCTCGAAGGCCTCGAATCCGCGAACGCCTACAGCACCCTCTCCCTGGACGTCCCCGACACGGACGACGAGTCGCCCGCCGTCGCGGACACCCTCGGCGCCGAGGACGACGCCCTGGAGGGCGTTGAGTACCGGGAGTCCCTCAAGCCGCTGCTGGAGCAACTGGCGCCGCGCGAGAAGAAGATCCTGCTGCTCCGCTTCTTCGGCAACATGACGCAGTCCCAGATCGCCGAGGAGGTCGGCATCTCCCAGATGCACGTCTCCCGGCTGCTGGCCCGCACGCTCGCGCAACTGCGCGACAAACTGCTCGTGGAGGAATAACGGGCGCGCCCGGACGGGCTGAATGCAGCCCGTCCGGCGACTGAGGACGGAACCGGCCGCCCGGGCGACCCGGGCGAACCGCTCCGGTCACCGCACCACGTGCTACCGCTCGACCGTGCGCCCAATCCCGAGCGCGTCGGTCGCCGCCGGGTGGACCAGCAGCACCAGCTCCGCCACCGCGGCCGCGCCCAGCGCCGCCCCGGCCGCGATCATCGGCCCGCCGCTCTGGATCATCGTCCACGCCACCGGCAGCGCCACCACCTGGATGATCAGCACCGGCCCCCGGCTCCACCGCCGGGCCCGCCACAGCCCGTACGCCGCAGCCAGCGGCATCGCCGCCAGCGCGAGCACGGTCAGCCCGCCCGCCTCCGCCTGCACCGGGCTGTCGGGGTCCCCCACGATGCCCATGACGAGCATCACGATGCCCCACGCGGCCAATGCCGCGCCCTGCGCGCCCGCCACGGCGGCCGCGGCCGCCAGCCGTCCCGTACGCCGCCCCTGGGGACCTGAAATCTGTTCTGCGCTCACGTCTGCAGCGTAGCCGGGCCGTACCGGGGCGCGTGGCTTGGCAACCGGTGGGTAATCTGGCGACCATGCGCGCTCTCCTCGTGGTCAACCCCGCCGCCACTACCACCAGCGCGCGCACGCGTGACGTGCTCGCGCACGCACTCGCCAGCGATCTGAAGCTGGAGGTCGCGCAGACCGCGTACCGCGGCCACGCGAGAGACCTGGCCCGCCAGGCGGCCGACGGCGGGGAGATCGAGCTCGTCGTGGCACTCGGCGGCGACGGCACGGTCAACGAGGTGGTCAACGGCCTTCTGCACAACGGCCCGGACCCGGACCGGCTGCCCAAGCTCGCCGTGGTCCCCGGCGGCTCGACGAATGTGTTCGCGCGGGCGCTCGGGCTGCCGAACGACGCCGTCGAGGCGACCGGCGCCGTGCTCGACGCGCTGCGCGACCGCACCTCCCGCACCATCGGCCTCGGACTGGTCAGCGGAACGCCGGGCACCGAGGACGCAGGGGTGCCGTCGCGCTGGTTCACCTTCTGCGCGGGCTTCGGCTTCGACGCCGGCGTCGTGGGCCGGGTCGAACAGCAGCGCGAACACGGCCGTAAATCCACGCACGCGCTTTACATACGCCAGATGGTCCGGCAGTTCCTGGCCGAACCGAACCACCGCAAGGGCGGCGGAATCACGCTGGAGCGCCCGGACACGGACCCGGTGCGCGAACTGATCCTGGCGATAGTCTGCAACACCTCGCCGTGGACCTACCTGGGCAACCGCCCGGTGTACGCGTCACCCCAGGCGTCCTTCGACACCGGCCTCGACCTGCTCGCACTCTCCCGGCTGTCGACCCCCGCCATGGCCCGCTACGCCACCCAGCTGCTGTTTTCCACTCCGGAGCGCGGACCGCACGGCAAGCACGCGACCGCTCTGCACGATCTGACGGACTTCACCTTGCATTCGCAGGCGCCACTGCCGTTCCAGGTGGACGGAGACCACCTGGGACTGCGTACGAGCGCAACCTTCACAGGCGTACGCCGGGCACTGCGTGTGATTGTGTAAGCAGAACGACTTACATTCCTTTTACTCGAACGTTTAGGCTGCCCAACACCCCATGGAAGTACGGCTGTGACGGAGTCGACACCGAGGAATCAAAAAAAAGTTTCCGGAAGGGGTTGTATCCGCCGCCCAGGTTTGCGAGTCTCTTCTTGGCGATCGGAACGGCCCCTCCACAGGGGCCACCGAAGAGCCCGAATCCTCACAAACACCCCAGCGGGACCGCACCAGGAGACTGGGCGACGTCCCGTGTCGTGTCCCGGGATTCGTGAAAGCGTTCACATTCACAAGCAACCTGTATGCAACACAAGGAGATGGAGCAGCCATGGACTGGCGTCACAACGCCGTTTGCCGCGAGGAAGACCCCGAGCTCTTCTTCCCCATCGGCAACACCGGTCCTGCGCTGCTGCAGATCGAGGAAGCCAAGGCCGTCTGCCGCCGCTGCCCCGTCATGGAGCAGTGTCTGCAGTGGGCACTCGAGACCGGCCAGGACGCCGGCGTGTGGGGTGGCCTCAGCGAGGACGAGCGTCGCGCGATGAAGCGCCGCGCCGCCCGCAACCGCGCCCGCAACGCCAGCGCCTGACGCGCCCGCTTACCCCCGAGCCGCAGCGCGCAGCACCTCCTAATACGCGCAGCACCCAGTTTTGACGTAAGACGCTGGACGTTAGACGCAGAGCCCCGGCCGCTTCTCGAAGCGGCCGGGGCCTCTTGCTGTCCGCGCACCGTCTAGGCGTCCAGCGGAAGCTCCAGGACCACTTCCGTACCCCGCCCCTCCGCCGACGGCACCATGTCGAATGTGCCGCCGAGCTCACCGACCACCAGCGTCCGTACGATCTGCAGGCCCAGATTGCCCGCCGTCTGCGGGTCGAAGCCCTCCGGGAGCCCGCGCCCGTCGTCCCGGACGGTGATCGTCAGCTGCTGCTCGGGCCCCCGGTCGGCGCTGACCTCCACGGAGCCCTCCTCCCCCGGTCCGAAGCCGTGCTCCAGGGCGTTCTGGAGAAGTTCGGTGAGGACCATGGACAGCGGGGTCGCCACCTCGGCGGTGAGGATGCCGAAGCGGCCGGCCCTGCGGGTGACGACCTTGCCGGGTGAGATCTCGGCCACCATGGCCAGCACTCGGTCGGCGATCTCGTCGAACTCCACCCGCTCGTCCAGGTTCTGCGACAGCGTCTCGTGGACGATCGCGATCGACCCGACCCGGCGTACGGCCTCCTCCAGCGCCTCCCGGCCGCTCTCGGAGTCGATCCGCCGCGCCTGGAGCCGCAGCAGCGCGGCGACCGTCTGGAGGTTGTTCTTCACCCGGTGGTGGATCTCCCGGATGGTCGCGTCCTTGGTGATCAACTCCCGCTCGCGGCGGCGCAGTTCCGTCACGTCCCGCAGCAGCACCAGCGACCCGATCCGGTTCCCCTTGGGGCTCAGCGGGATCGCCCGCATCTGGATCACCCCGCCGTTGCCCTCGAACTCCGTCTCGCGCGGCGCCCATCCGCTCGCCAGCTTCACCAGCCCCTCGTGCACCGCCCCGCGCGCCGGGGCCAGTTCGGCCGTCGTGCGGCCCAGGTGGTGGCCGACCAGGTCGGCCGCCAGGCCGAGCCGGTGGTAGGCCGACAGCGCGTTCGGGCTGGCGTACTGGACCATGCCCTCCGCGTCGAGCCGGATCAGGCCGTCGCCGACCCGGGGCGAGGCGTCCATGTCGACCTGCTCGGTCGGGAAGGGGAAGGTCCCGGCCGCGATCATCTGTGCCAGGTCGGACGCGCTCTGGAGATAGGTCAGCTCCAGCCGGCTCGGGGTCCGTACAGTCAGCAGATTCGTGTTGCGGGCGATCACCCCCAGCACCCGCCCGTCCCGCCGCACCGGGATCGACTCCACCCGTACCGGCACCTCCTCCCGCCACTCCGGGTCGCCCTCGCGCACGATCCGGCCCTCGTCCAGCGCCGCGTCGAGCATCGGGCGCCGGCCGCGCGGAACCAGGTGGCCGACCATGTCGTCCTGATAGGAGGTCGGCCCGGTGTTGGGGCGCATCTGCGCCACGGACACATACCGGGTGCCGTCGAGGGTCGGGACCCACAGGACCAGGTCGGCGAAGGAGAGGTCGGAGAGCAGTTGCCACTCCGAGACCAGCAGATGCAGCCATTCGAGATCGGAATCGTCGAGTGCGGTGTGCTGGCGTACGAGATCGTTCATGGAGGGCACACAAGTGAGCGTACCCGCGCTCATCGCAAGCGCTCACATCGCGTTCACATCACGTACTTGCAGCGCCCTTGCATCGCGCTTGGATCCATTCCCCACTTGGGCGTTGGACACCTTATGATCTGACTGCGTTGTTCTTTGATTTTGTGGACAACCATGAGTGGTCTAGTCCAGAATTGAACAGCACCACCACTTTCGCTTTGACTTCCGCCCTCCCCGCACAGGAGGACGGAGCGAGGCCCCGGCGCTCTCTGCCCTGACTGCGCCCAGGCCTCACGGTCGGCCCTACGGGCGCGCGGGGCACCGCACACCACGCGCGCTACGGTCCGACGGCAGCTCCGGGCTGCGGTGCCGGACGGGCTGAGGGTCCCGTCTCGGCGCCGCGGCCCGAAGTGATGTTCGGGCCCGGAGGGCCCGAACATGCGACGGGGCCGCCGGTCAGTGAGTCTCCGTGACCTTCGCGAGAGCGCGCGGCGCGTCCGGGTCCTGGCCCCGCGCGATGGTGACCTCGTAGGCGAGCATCTGCAGCGGCAGGATCTCCAGGATCGGCTGGACCTCCTCGGCGACGCCTTCCGTCGGGAGGACGAAGCCGGCCGAGGCGGCCTCGACGGACTCGCGGTTGCCGATGACGACCAGGTCGGCGCCACGCCCCCGCAGCCGGTCGAGGACAGGCCGCAGAGCCTGGCCGCCCTTGCCCTCGGTGACGATGGCGATCACCGGTGAGACGTTGTCGACCATGGCGAGCGGCCCGTGCAGCAGATCCGCGCCGGAGAAGGAAAGCGCCGGAATGTAGCTGGTCTCCATCAGCTTCAGGGCGGCTTCCTTGGCCGTGGGGTAGCCGTAGCCGCGCGAGGTGAGGACGAGGCGGTCCGCGAAGCGGTAGCGGCCGGCGAGGACGCGGATCTCGTCGCGTCGGGCGAGGATCTGCTCGGCGAGTTCGGGGAGAACCTTGGCGGGGTTGCCGTCGCCGCCGCGCAGGCCTTCGACGAAGAGATAGAGGGCGAGGAGTTCGGCCGTGTACGTCTTCGTCGCCGGGAGCGCCTTTTCGGGACCGGCGAGGACGTCGATGTGGAATTCGGAGACCTCGGCGAGCGGCGAGTCGGGGTTGTTGGTGACCGCGAGCGTCACCGCGCCGGCCTCACGGGCGGCCTTGGTGGAGGCCACGAGGTCGGGTGAGCCGCCGGACTGGCTGACGGTGATGACCAGGACGTCGGTGAGGTCGGGCTGGGCCCCGTACGCGGTGGTCGTGGACATCGATGTCAGCCCGGCCGGCTTGCCGAGCAGAATCTCGATCAGGTACTTCGCGTACAGCGCCGCGTTGTCGGAGGTGCCACGGGCGGTGAGCAGCACGAAGCGCGGGTTCCGCGCGGCGATGCGCTCGGCGACCTCGCGGATGCGCGGGGCGCCCTCTTCCAGGAGGCGGCGCAGGACCGCGGGCTGTTCGGCCATCTCACCGGACATGATCCGGCCCGGTACGGGGACGGGCTGGGCCGGAGTCGGGTCGGACATGGTCGGTGCCTCCATAGTCGTGCGGTCGTGGCCTTCAGTCCCGGCCCGCGATGACCTCCGCGGCCGCCTGCCCGCAGACGCGCGCCGCGCCGTGGGTCGCGATGTGCAGGGCGCCCGACGGCGGCGCCTGCGGCACCCCCATCTCGACGACGACCGTGTCGGGCCGGGCGGCGAGCAGGGACCCGAGGGCCTGTGCCATCCAGGGATGGCGGTGGACGTCGCGGACCACAGCGACGATCCTACGGTCACCCGCGAGGCGCAGCACATTTGCGGTCAAAGCGTCATCCGCCCGAAAACTTCCCGTCACCGTGCCGGGGAGCAGCCGCTCCAGCTCGGCCGAGATCCCCCACGGCGTCTCGTCGCCGACCGCGATGTTGGCGACGGGCGTGAAGGCGGCCACATAAGGAGCCGCGTCCAGCGGTACGTACGCCTCGGTGCGGGTCACCCGCAGGGCGCGGCGGGCGGCGGTGAGGCCGATGTCCGGGGCCGGCGCCGTCCCCTGTGCGGCGCCGGCCGCCGAGACCGTCCACGCCGCCAGCTCGCGCACCCGCGCGGCGGCGTCGGCGAGGCGTTCCTCCGCGAGGTCGCCCTCGCGCACCGCCCGTACGATCGCGTCGCGCAGGGCGATCACGGTCTCCTCGTCGGCCAGTCCCCCGCCGACGCAGATGGCGTCGGCCCCGGCGGCCAGGGCCAGGACGGTGCCGCGCTCGACGCCGTACGCGTCGGCGATGGCCCGCATCTCGATGCCGTCGGTGACGATGAGGCCCTCGTAGCCGAGCTCCTCGCGCAGCAGGCCGGTCAGGACGGCGCGGCTGAGGGTGCCGGGGTGGTCGGGGTCGATGGCGGGGACGACGATGTGGGCGCTCATGACGGCCTTGGTGCCCACCTCGACGGCCGCTCGGAAGGGCAGCAGCTCACGGGTGCGCAGGGTGGCCAGGGAGACGTCGACGCGCGGGAGGGCGTGGTGGGAGTCGACGGCGGTGTCGCCGTGGCCGGGGAAGTGCTTGGTGCAGGCGGCGACGCCGGCCGACTGCAGCCCCTCCACGTAGGCAGCGGTGTGCCGGGCCACGCGCCAGGCCTCGGCGCCGAAGGAGCGGACGCCGATGACCGGGTTCTCGGGGTCGGAGTTGACGTCGGCGGAGGGCGCCCAGTTGAGGTTGACCCCGCAGGCGGCCAGGCGGCGGCCGAGCTCGGCGGCGACGGCGCGGGTGAGTGCCGCGTCGTCCACGGCGCCGAGGGCGAGGTTGCCGGGGAAGGAGGAGCCGCCGCGGGCCTCCAGCCGGGTCACGTCGCCGCCCTCCTCGTCGGCGGCGACCAGCACGTCGGGGCGTACGTTGCGCAGCTGGGCGGTGAGCTTGGCGAGCTGCTCGGGCGATTCGATGTTGCGGGAGAACAGGGCCACGGAGCCGAGGCCCTCGCCGAGCCTGTCGAGCAGCCAGCCGGGCGCGGAGGTGCCGTGGAAGCCGGGCTGGAGGACGGTGAGCGCGTCTTGCTTCAACAGGTCGATCATCCCTTCACCGCTCCGGCGGTGAGACCGGCGGCCATCTTGCGCTGGACGATGAGGAACAGGATGACGACCGGGATCGCCATCATGGTGGAACCGGCCATCATCGGTGCGTACTCCGTGCCGTGGCTGGTGGTGAAACTGCTGAGCCAGACGGTGGCCGTCTGGTGCTGCTGGCTGAGCAGCATGAGGGCGTACAGGTACTCGTTCCAGGCCTGGATGAAGCCGTAGATCGAGGTGGCGACCAGTCCGGGCGCGAGCAGCGGGAAGACGACGCGGACGAAGGCGCCGGTGCGGCTGCAGCCGTCGACCATCGCCGCTTCTTCCAGCTCCTTGGGGATGTTGACGATGAAGCCGCGCAGGGTCCAGACCGTGAAGGGCAGGATGAAGGTCAGGTACGTGAGGATCAGGCCGGGCAACTTGTCGTACTGACCGAGGTCGTTGAGCAGCAGAAAGACCGGGATGATCATCGCGACCAGCGGCACCATCTGGACGGCGAGGATGCCGACGATCACGATCTTCCGGCCCCGGAAGGCGAAGCGGGAGATCGCCAGCGCCGCCAGCAGACCGACCACCAGACCGATGCCGACGGTGCTCAGCGACACGATCAGGCTGCGGCCGACCGGTCCCCAGAAGTCCGCGATGGACAGCGCCCGGCGGAAGTTCTCCAGGGACAGCGGCCACGGTATGAAGTGCGGGTCCGGGTCGATGGCGTCCTTGGCCGGCTTGAAGGCCGTGTTGAGCATCCAGTAGACGGGGAAGCCGAAGCCGACGAAGGCCAGCAGCCCCAGGGCGTTGTAGCCCAGCTTGCTCATGCCGGTCGTCTTCACTCGACCTCTCCGATCTTCAGCATCTGGCGCATGTAGACGGCCACCACGCCCAGCAGCAGGGCCACCGTGATCAGGGCGATCGCCGAGCCGCCGCCGTAGTCGTTGACCACGAAGGCCTTGGTGTACGAGTAGGTGGTGAGCAGCTGGAACTCCGGCTCGGGGTGGCCGCCGCGCATCAGGTAGACCTGCGGGAAGACGCCCATGTCCCAGATCACCGACAGCGTGGTCAGCATGACGATGATCGGCTTGAGGATCGGCAGCGTGACATAGCGGAAGGTGCCCAGCGCCCCCGCCCCGTCGAGGCGGGCGGCCTCCTCCAGCTCCTTGGGGACCTGGGTGAGTCCGGCGCCCAGGGTGATCGCGACGAACGGCACCGCGCCCCAGACCACCAGCAGCATGATGACGGCGAGGCCCTGCGGGCCGGTTGCGAACCAGTTGTGGCCGTCGAAGTCGACGCCCGGCAGCTTGCTGAGCAGCCAGTTGAGGACGCCGTAGTCGCTGTCGAACATCCACTTGAAGACGGTGACGGCGACGATGACCGGCATCGCCCAGCTGGCCACCAGAGCGATGTTGACCAGGATCTTCACCCATGGGGACACCCGCTGCAGGAGCAGCGCCAGCAGCATCCCCAGCACCATGGTGAGCAGCACCGCGCCGCCCGCGAACCACACGGTCCGCCAGACGACCGACCAGAACTCGCCGTCCCCGAGGATCGTGGTGAAGTTGCCGAACCCGGCCCATTCGGCGGGCTTGAAGCCCCAGAGCTGGGGCTGCCCGAAGTGCTGGAAGGACAGGGTGACCAGTCTGACCAGCGGATAGCCCAGGACGAGCAGCAGCACCAGCAGCGTGGGGGCGAGCAGCAGCCAGGGGACCCCGGCGGCGGATCGTCTGCTTCTACGCGGTCCGGGCGGTGGGAGCGGTGATGAGTGCCGCGTCGGCGGCGCCTCTACGGTGGTGGTCTCGGCGGCACTCATCACGTACTGCTCCTAGTCCAATCTTCCTGCGGTCAGCTGTTGTTGATGACCTTGTCGATCGCCGTGTCGGCGTCCGCCGCCGCCTGGGCGACGGTCTTCTTGCCGGTGGCGATGGACTGCAGCATGTCCTGGAGGATCTGCGCCTTCTCGACGTTGCTCCAGCCGGCGGCGGCCGGGATGAACCAGCTGCTCTCGGCGGCGGTGGCGGTGGCCTTGGTGGCCTCGACCGACTTCAGCGGAGCCAGCTGGGTCGTGTTGTTGGGCAGGTTGCCCTTGCCGATCAGGACCTTCTGGCCGGCGGTGCCGGTGAAGTCGTTGATCCACTCGGCCGCCAGGTCCTGGGCCTTGGACTTGACCGGGACGGCCAGGTCGGAACCGCCGAGGAAGACCGGCATGTTCTTGCCGGACGGACCCGGGAAGACGAACTGGGTCAGGTTGGTCTTGAGCTTGCCGCCGGTCTTGTCGACCTTCGGGTCGGCGGCCGCGCCGCCCTCCCAGCTCGCGCCGTAGATCATCGCGGACTTGCCCTGGCCGAACACGATGTAGCGGTCGGACTCGTCCTTGGTGAGGTCGCCGTGCATGTACTTGCCGATGGCGGCCTTCCAGGCGGTCAGGCCCTTGACGGCCTCGGCGCTGGACAGGCTCGCGGTGAACTTGCCGCCGCCGGAGTCGGTGGCGATGGCGCCGCCGGCGTCGTAGACGAAGGACATCGCCGCGTACCAGTCACGGGAGGGCTGGTACCAGGCGCTGAACTTGCCGCCCTCCTTGGCCTGGATCTTGTCCAGGTCGGCGGTCAGCTCGGTGTAGGTGGTCGGGGTGGTGGTGACGCCGGCCTTCTTGGCGATGTCCGTGCGCCAGGCGGCGACGCGGGCACCGGCGTAGTAGGGGACGCCGTAGGTCTTGCCCGCGTACTCACCGGAGGCCTTGAGGCCGTCCAGCCAGTCGGAGGAGTTGTCGAACTTGGAGGCGTCGAGCTCGGCGAAGGCACCCTTGATCTCGTAGCCGAGCATCTCGGTGTTGCCCATCTCGATCACGTCGGGGGCCTTGTCCGAGGCGAGCACCGCGTCGAACTTGGTGTTCTTGTCGCCCCAGGCGTAGTACTCGTGCTTGACGGTGACGCCGGGGTGCGCCTTCTTCAGTGCGGCGTCGGCCTGCTTGACGAGCTCGGGCCAGTTGTTCTGTGCGTCCACGGTGAGCCAGACAGTGATCGACTTCGGCGTCGACTCGGCTTTGTCGGACGCCTTGTCCGAACCGCAGGCCGCAACGCCGACGACCATTCCCGCGAGACCGATCGCGGCGATCAGCTTGCGCTTCACAACACCCTCCCCAGGGCCATGGTTACCAAGTGGTGTAGACCAGTTGTCGAGAGCTTGGCCTAGACCTTTCGGGGTGTCAAGGGTGTATAAGAACCCCTGGCGTGTCCGTTATCGGACCGACACCTGGGCCTGGCCCGCACGCCGGGCACGGGCCGTGCCACGATGTGGGTTTCAGCGGTAACGGAGGAATCATGAGCAGCGGCGGGGAACCCGAAGTGCAGGGAACAAAGGTCGCACCACAGGGCACACAGGCCCTGGACGCACCGGACAACGGCACCGCGACCGCCGGGCGGAGCGCGCGCGTGCCCAAGTACTACACGCTCAAGCGGCATTTGCTGGAGCTCACCCAGACCATGCCGCCCGGCTCGCCGGTACCGCCCGAGCGCACCCTGGCCGCCGACTTCGACACCTCGCGTACGACGGTGCGCCAGGCCCTGCAGGAACTGGTCGTCGAGGGCCGGCTCGAACGCATCCAGGGCAAGGGCACCTTCGTCGCCAAGCCCAAGGTCTCGCAGGCGCTCCAACTCACCTCGTACACCGAGGACATGCGCGCCCAGGGCCTGGAGCCGACCTCCCAGCTGCTGGACATCGGCTACATCACCGCCGACGACCGGCTCGCCGAGCTGCTCGACATGAAACCCGGCGGGCGCGTGCTGCGCATCGAGCGCCTGCGGCTGGCCAACAGCGAGCCGATGGCGATCGAGATCACCCACCTGTCGGCCAAGCGCTTCCCGGCGCTGCGTCGCAGCCTCACCAAGTACTCCTCGCTCTACACCGCCCTCGCCGAGGTTTACGACGTACGCCTCGCAGAAGCGGAGGAGACCATCGAGACCTCGCTGGCCACCCCGCGCGAGGCCGGGCTGCTCGGCACCGATGTGGGTCTGCCGATGCTGATGCTGTCCCGGCACTCCATCGACACGACCGGCGAGCCGGTGGAGTGGGTGCGGTCGGTGTACCGGGGGGATCGGTACAAATTCGTCGCGCGCCTGCAGCGGCCATAGCCAGATCGACCGGTTGGTTTTACATTCCGCCCCATGAGTGCACTCAGGGGACGGACTCTGGCCGTTTGGGTACTGGTTGCGTTAGTCGGCGCCCTCGGCTGGGTGATGCTGGCGCTGGCGCGGGGCGAGGAGGTGTCGGCCGCCTGGATGGTGGCGGCGGCACTGGGCTCGTACGCGATCGCGTACCGCTTCTACTCGCGCTTCATCGCCGGTAAGGTGCTGCGGCTCGACAAGACCCGCGCCACCCCGGCCGAGCGGCTGGACAACGGGATCGACTACCACCCCACCGACCGACGGGTGCTGCTCGGCCACCACTTCGCGGCGATAGCGGGGGCCGGGCCGCTGGTCGGGCCGGTGCTGGCGGCGCAGATGGGGTATCTGCCCGGCACGATCTGGATCATCGTCGGGGTGATCTTCGCGGGCGCGGTGCAGGACATGGTGACGCTCTTCTTCTCCATGCGCCGCGACGGCAAGTCCCTGGGCCAGATGGCCCGGGACGAGATCGGCCCGGTGGGCGGGGCGGCCGCGCTGATCGCGGTCTTCGCCATCATGATCATCCTGCTGGCGGTGCTGGCCCTGGTGGTCGTCAACGCCCTCGCCGGGTCGCCCTGGGGCACCTTCTCCATCGCCATGACCATCCCCATCGCCCTGCTCATGGGCTTCTACCTGCGGGTGCTGCGGCCCGGCCGCGTCACCGAGGTCTCGCTGATCGGCGTCGCCCTGCTGCTGCTCGCGATCGTGGCGGGCGGGTGGGTGAACGAGTCGTCGTGGGCGAGCGCCTTCACACTGAGCCCGGGGACGCTGGTGATCTGGCTGGTCGCTTACGGCTTCGTCGCCTCGGTACTGCCGGTGTGGATGCTGCTCGCGCCCCGGGACTATCTGTCGACCTTCATGAAGATCGGCACCATCGCCCTGCTCGCGCTGGGCGTCGTCATCGCCCTGCCCTCGATGAAGATGGACGCGGTCACCGACTTCGCCTCGAACGGCAAGGGGCCGGTCTTCGCCGGGTCGCTGTTCCCCTTCGTCTTCATCACCATCGCCTGCGGAGCCCTGTCCGGCTTCCACTCGCTGGTCTCCTCGGGGACGACCCCGAAGATGATCCAGAAGGAGACCCAGGTCCGGATGATCGGCTACGGGTCGATGCTGATGGAGTCCTTCGTCGCCATCATGGCGATCACGGCGGCCTGCATCATCGACCCGGGGCTGTACTTCGCCATGAACTCCCCCGCCGGTGTCGTCGGCACCACCGTCCAGTCCGCCTCGCAGGCCGTCACCGGGCTCGGATTCAGCATCACGCCCGGGCAGTTGGCGGCTGCCGCGAAGGCCGTGGAGGAGCAGTCGCTGCTCTCGCGCACCGGCGGGGCGCCCACGCTCGCCGTCGGCATGTCGGAGATCTTCTCGAAGGTCGTCGGCGGGGGCGGCCTCAAGGCCTTCTGGTATCACTTCGCGATCATGTTCGAGGCGCTGTTCATCCTCACGACGGTGGACGCCGGGACCCGGGTCGGCCGCTTCATGCTCCAGGACATGCTGGGCAACGTCATCAAGCCCTTCCGCAACGTGAGCTGGCGGCCGGGGGTCTGGGCGGCCAGCGCGATCGTGGTCGGCGCCTGGGGCTACTTCCTGTGGGTCGGCGTCCACGAACCGCTCGGCGGCATCAACCAGCTCTTCCCGCTCTTCGGCATCGCCAACCAGCTGCTGGCCGCCGTCGCCCTGGCCGTCTGCACGACGCTGCTCATCAAATCCGGAAGGCTCAAGTGGGCCTGGGTGACCGGCATCCCGCTCGCCTGGGACGCCACCGTCACCCTCACCGCCAGCTTCCAGAAGGTGTTCTCCGGCGACCCCCGGCTGGGCTTCTTCGCCCAGCGCACCCGCTATGCCGACGCGATCGACGCCGGCACAGTACTGCCACCGGCGAAATCCATGGCCGACATGCACACCGTCGTCACCAACTCCACGGTCGACGGCGTCCTCTCTGCCTTCTTCGCGGTCCTCGTCATCCTCGTCCTGGCCGACGCCGCGCGGGTCTGCGTCGCGTCCGTCCGCCGGCCCGCGGCGGCCACCCTCAAGGAGGCCCCGCACCTGGAGTCCCGGATCGTCGCTCCCGCCGGGCTGATCCCCACGAAGGAGGAGAAGGCGGAGCAACTGGCCACGGTCGGAGCGCCCGGCGAGGAGTCGCCGTGAGGATCGCCTCGGCCCTGGCCCGCGTCCCGCGCGCGGCGCGGTGGTACGTACGGGAGCTGACCGGCGAGGCGGCGTACGAGCACTACGCCGCCCACGCCCGGCGGCACGATCCCGGCGTGGTCCTGCTGACCCGCCGGGAGTTCGAGCGCCGCCGCACCGACGCGCGGGAGGCCGACCCGCGCGAGGGCTTCCGCTGCTGCTGAGGCGGTCCGCGCAAGCGGACGCGGTCTAGACGAGCAGTTGATCTCTGCCCTAGATTTCCTGCGCATTACAGGGACCTGTGGGACAGAGAGAGACGGAGCCGCAGCCGTGTCCGATTCGCCTGGAACGGACGGCCGCTTGCCGGTCGTCACACCGACACGCGTCATCGCCGGCGTGTGCCTTTTCATACCCTTCGTCGCCATGCTCTGGGTCGGCTCGTACTCGAAGCTCACCCCCGAGTTCATCGGCATCCCGTTCTTCTACTGGTACCAGATGCTCTGGGTGTTCCTCTCGTCCGCGCTGACCTTCACCGCGTACGTGCTGATCCGCCGCGAGGAGCGCGCACGCAAGGGGGAGCAGGCATGAAGGACGGCGTGAACGGCGTCGCACTCGCCGTCTTCATCATCTTCTTCCTGGCCGTCACGGTGATGGGCTTCTACGCCGCCCGCTGGCGCAAGGCCGACAACGCCCTCCACCTGGACGAGTGGGGCCTGGGCGGCCGCTCCTTCGGCTCCTGGGTCACCTGGTTCCTGCTCGGTGGCGACCTCTACACCGCGTACACCTTCGTCGCCGTCCCGGCCGCGGTCTACGCAGCGGGCGCCGCGGGCTTCTTCGCCGTCCCGTACACGATCCTCGTCTACCCGCTGATCTTCACCTTCCTGCCCCGGCTGTGGTCCGTCTCCCACAAGCACGGCTACGTCACCACCTCCGACTTCGTGCGCGGCCGCTTCGGCTCCAAGAGCCTGTCGCTGGCGGTCGCGATCACCGGCATCCTCGCCACGATGCCCTACATCGCCCTCCAGCTGGTCGGCATCCAGGCCGTCCTCGACGTGATGGGCGTCGGCGGCGGGGCGTCGGGCAACTGGTTCGTCAAGGACCTCCCGCTGCTCATCGCCTTCGGCGTCCTGGCGGCGTACACGTACTCCTCCGGGCTGCGGGCCCCCGCCCTGATCGCCTTCGTCAAGGACACCCTGATCTACATCGTCATCGCGGTGGCGATCATCTACATCCCGTACAAGCTCGGCGGCTTCGACGACATCTTCGCCAAGGCCGGTGACGCGTACGCCCAGGTCAACCCCGCCACCGGCAAGCCGCGCGGCGCCCTGGCGCCCGGCGAGGGCGCCCAGTGGGCGTACGGGACGCTGGCGATGGGCTCGGCCCTGGCCCTGTTCATGTACCCGCACTCGGTGACGGCCGTGCTGTCCGGCAGGAGCCGCAACGTGATCCGCCGCAACACCACCGTGCTGCCGCTGTACTCGCTGATGCTCGGGCTGCTGGCGATGCTCGGGTTCATGGCCCTGGCGAGCGGCGTCGGGAAGGGCGTCACCGGCTTCAACGGCCAGCTCGCCATCCCGCAGCTCTTCGAGAACATGTTCCCCTCGTGGTTCGCGGGGGTCGCCTTCGCCGCGATCGGCATCGGCGCGCTGGTCCCGGCCGCGATCATGTCCATCGCCGCCGCCAATCTCTTCACCCGCAACATCTACAAGGACTTCCTGAAGCCCGACGCCACGCCCGAGCAGGAGACCAAGGTCAGCAAGGGTGTCTCCCTGCTGGTCAAGGTCGGCGCCCTCGTCTTCGTCCTCACCATGGACAAGACGGTGGCCATCAACTTCCAGCTCCTCGGCGGCATCTGGATCCTCCAGACCTTCCCCGCCCTCGTCGGCGGCCTCTTCACCCGCTGGTTCCACCGCTGGGCCCTGCTGGCCGGCTGGGCCGTCGGCATGGCCTACGGCACCTGGACCGCGTACGGCGTCGCCAGTCCCGCCCAGAAGCACTTCGGCGGCTCCTCCGACACGATTCCCGTGATCGGCCAGATCGGCTACATCGGCCTGACGGCCTTCCTGCTGAACGCGGCCGTGGCGGTGGCCCTCACCTTCGCCCTGCGGGCCCTCAAGGCGCCGGAGGGCCTGGACGAGACGGCTCCGGCCGACTACACGGCGGACGCGGACGATGCCGACGACGTGGGCGACACCGACGTCAAGCCGTCCGACCCGGTCCCGGTGGCCTGAGTTCCCGGGTCCCGGCTAACCCGCCGGGACCCGGAAGGTGCGCCGGTACGCCTGCGGGGTCGTGCCCACCCACCGCCCGAAGTGATGCCTCAGGGTCGCCGCGTTGCCGAACCCCGCGCGCGCGGCGATCGCGTCGACCGTGTCGTCCGTCCCCTCCAGCAACTCCCGGGCGAGCAGCACCCGCTGCCCGAGCAGCCACCGGTACGGCGTGGTCCCGGTCTCCTGCAGGAACTTGCGCGCGAAGGTGCGCGGGGACATGTGGGCGCGCTCCGCCAGCTCCTCCACCGTGACCTCGCGGTCGAGGTGCCGCTCCATCCACCCGAGGACCTCGCCCACCGTGTCGCACTGCGTGCGGCTGGGCACCGGCCGGTCGACGTACTGCGCCTGGCCGCCCTCCCGGTGCGGCGGCACGACCATCCGCCGGGCGATCGCGCTGGCGACGGCGCTGCCCTGCTCCTTGCGCACCAGGTGCAGGCAGGCGTCGATACCGGCGGCGGTCCCGGCCGAGGTGATCACCGGGTCCTCGTCCACGTACAGCACATCGGGCTCGATCCGCGCGAGCGGGAAGCGCCGCGCGAGCGCGTCCGTGTGCCGCCAGTGGGTCGTGCACGCGCGACCGTCGAGCAGCCCGGCGGCGCCGAGTACGAAGGCCCCGGAGCAGACGCTGAGCACCCGCGCGCCGCGCTCGACCGCGTCGCGCAGGGCGAGCAGCAGATCAGCCGGATACGTCTCCTGCTCCGGCAGGTTGCAGCCGGCGGGAATGGCGATGAGATCGGCTTCGGCGAGCCGGTCCAGCCGGTACGGGGTGTCGATGGTGAAGCCGCCGTGCACCTGGACCGGCGACCGCTCGGCGGCGACCACGGCGAAGTCGTACACCGGCAGGCCCTGTTCGCTCCGGTCGACCCCGAAGACCTCGCAGACCACGCCGAACTCGAAGGGATGGACCCCGTCCAGGAGCACGACAGCGACGTTTTTCAGCATGGATCCAGTGTCACACAGGAGTGGCAGGAATTCGAGGTAGTACGGCAGTCCTGCCACTCCCATCCCCGGGCCGGGAGGAGCACATTGGATGCATGAACACATACCTCGCCTTCGCAGCCGTCATCGCCTTCTTCCTCGTCATCGCCGCCCCCGTCATCGTGGGCCTGGCCCACGAGCGCCGCGTCGACCGCCAGCTGCGCGCGGCCCGCGCCGCCGAGGCCGCCCGCGACGAGTGGGTCATCGCCGCCTGACCTCCGGGTCCGCGCGCCGGACCCCTGCGTCAGACTGACCCGATGGACATCACCATCCGCCACGCACGGCCCGAGGAACTCGCGGCCGTCGGAGAGCTCACCGCACGGGCGTACGCGGCCGTGCTTCCCGAGGGCGACAGCTACCTGGAGGTACTGCGCGACGCCCGGCGCCGCGCCGAGCACACCGAACTGCTGGTCGCCGTGGACACGGCGGACGGCGGGGACGATGTGCTCGGCAGTGTCGCGTTCGTGCCCCACGGCTCGCCCTATACGGAGGTCGCCCGGGACGGCGAGGGTGAGTTCCGGATGCTGGCCGTGGACCCGGCGCACCAGGGCCGGGGCGCGGCTGACGCGCTGGTGCGGGCGTGCGTGAACCGGGCCCGTGAGCTCGGTATGTCCCGGATCGTCATATCGAGCGGCCCGCGCATGCACACCGCCCACCGGCTCTACGAACGCCTCGGCTTCAGCCGCCTGCCCGAGCGGGACTGGACCCCGGTGCCGGGTATCACGCTGCGCTGCTATTCCCTGGAGCTGGTCACGGATCTGTGAGCTCGGCAACACGCCGGACACAACATCTGGTGGTGCTTCCGTAGGGCACCACTAGATGTATGCTCAACAGCGCTGCCACCGCAGGGGAATCCGGTGAAAATCCGGAGCTGCCCCGCAACGGTGAGCGGGCCGTGTTCCTGCGCGCCCGCAAGTCCGGCCGCCTGCCGGCAGCGCACCCGAGAGCCCATTCCCGGGTGCCGTCATGTCCGGGCCTCGCGGATTGGGCCGGTGGACGCGCCGCGGCATGCCCTGCTGCCCGTGTGCGCTCACCTTCCCTCGTGCGGCCGCCGTACGAGGGAGAGAGCACACGTGACCATCGCGCCCGCCGCACCGCCTGCCTCAGCAGAAGCCCCTTCCGTGGGAACCGCCGCTGCGGGAACCGCTTCTGTGGGAACCGACCTGCTGCGCATCCTGACGGAGCTCACCGCCGACCTCCCCGACGCCGACCCCGGCCGGGTCGCCGCCGCCGTGCTGCGTGGTCGCAGCGCCGGAGCCGACGAGGCCGAACTGCGCATGCTGGCCATCGAGTCCGCCGCCGGTCTCATCTCCGAGGACCCGCAGTACTCCCGGCTCGCCGCGCGCCTGCTCACCCGCGCCATCGCCGACGAGGCGGCCGGACAGGGCGTCACCTCCTTCACCACCTCCATCGCGGTCGGCCACCGCGAGGGTCTGATCGCCGACGGCACCGCCGAATTCGTGCATGCGCACGCCGCCCGCCTGAACGCGCTGATCGACCCGACCGCCGACGACCTGTTCGGCTATTTCGGCCTGCGCACGCTGCACAGCCGCTACCTGCTGCGCCACCCCATCACCCGCCAGGTCATCGAGACCCCGCAGCACTTCCTCCTGCGGGTCGCCTCCGGCCTCGCCGAGGACCACAGCGCCCGCGCCGCCGACGAAGTAGCCGCGCTCTACGCCCTGATGAGCCGCCTGGACTACCTCCCCAGTTCACCGACGCTCTTCAACTCCGGCACCCGGCACCCCCAGATGTCGTCCTGCTACCTCCTGGACTCCCCCCTCGACGAGCTGGACTCCATCTACGACCGCTACCACCAGGTCGCCCGCCTGTCCAAGCACGCCGGCGGCATCGGCCTGTCGTACAGCCGCATCCGCTCCCGCGGCTCCCTCATCCGGGGCACAAACGGCCACTCCAACGGCATCGTCCCGTTCCTGAAGACCCTGGACGCCTCGGTCGCCGCCGTGAACCAGGGCGGCCGGCGCAAGGGCGCCGCCGCGGTCTACCTGGAGACCTGGCACTCCGACATCGAGGAGTTCCTGGAGCTGCGCGACAACACCGGTGAGGACGCCCGGCGTACGCACAACCTCAACCTCGCGCACTGGATCCCCGACGAGTTCATGCGCCGGGTCGACACCGACGGCCAGTGGTCGCTGTTCTCCCCCTCCGACGTGCCCGAACTGGTCGACCTGTGGGGCGAGGAGTTCGACGCCGCCTACCGCAAGGCCGAGGCGGCCGGCCTCGCCCAGAAGACCATGCCGGCCCGGGACCTGTACGGCCGCATGATGCGCACCCTCGCGCAGACCGGCCAGGGCTGGATGACCTTCAAGGACGCCTCCAACCGCACCGCCAACCAGACCGCCGAGCCGGGCCACACAGTCCACTCCTCCAACCTGTGCACCGAGATCCTGGAGGTGACGGACGACGGGGAGACCGCAGTCTGCAACCTCGGCTCGGTCAACCTGGGCGCCTTCGTGGTGGATGGCGGCATCGACTGGGAGCGCCTGGACGCCACCGTCCGCACCGCCGTGACCTTCCTCGACCGGGTCGTCGACATCAACTTCTACCCGACCGAGCAGGCCGGCCGCTCCAACTCCCGCTGGCGCCCCGTCGGCCTGGGCGCGATGGGCCTGCAGGACGTCTTCTTCAAGCTCCGGCTGCCCTTCGACTCCGCCGAGGCCAAGGCCCTGTCCACCAAGCTCGCCGAGCGCATCATGCTCACCGCCTACGAGGCCTCGGCGGACCTCGCCGAGCGCAACGGCCCCCTGCCCGCCTGGGAGAAGACCCGCACGGCGCAGGGTGTCCTGCACCCCGACCACTACGGCGTGACCGCGAGCTGGCCCGAGCGCTGGGACGCCCTGCGCGCGCGCATCGCGAAAACCGGCATGCGCAACTCGCTTCTGCTGGCGATCGCGCCCACCGCCACCATCGCCTCGATCGCCGGTGTCTACGAGTGCATCGAGCCGCAGGTCTCCAACCTCTTCAAGCGCGAGACGCTCTCCGGTGAGTTCCTCCAGGTCAACTCCTACCTCGTGGACGACCTCAAGAGGCTCGGCGTGTGGGACACCCAGACCCGCGAGGCGCTGCGCGAGGCCAACGGCTCCGTCGAGGCCTTCTCCTGGATCCCCGCCGAGGTCCGCGCGCTGTACCGCACCGCCTGGGAGCTCCCCCAGCGCGCGCTGATCGACATGGCCGCCGCCCGTACCCCGTACCTGGACCAGAGCCAGTCCCTGAACCTCTTCCTGGCCTCGCCCACCATCGGCAAGCTCAGCTCGATGTACGCGTACGCCTGGAAGCAGGGCCTGAAGACCACGTACTACCTGCGCTCCCGCCCGGCCACCCGCATCGCGCAGTCCGCGCGGGCCGCCGCCCCCATCCCCGTACAACAGGCGGCCCCCGACGCCGACGCGATCGCCTGCTCCCTGGAAAACCCCGAGTCCTGCGAGGCCTGCCAGTAATGAGCTCCACCACCACCGAGAAGCACCTCCTCGACCCGGGCTTCGAGCTGACCCTGCGTCCGATGCGCTACCCGGACTTCTACGAGCGCTACCGCGACGCCATCAAGAACACCTGGACCGTGGAGGAGGTCGACCTCCACTCCGACGTCGCCGACCTCGCCAAGCTCTCCGCCGGGGAGCAGCACATGATCGGCCGCCTCGTCGCCTTCTTCGCGACCGGCGACTCGATCGTGGCCAACAACCTGGTCCTGACCCTCTACAAGCACATCAACTCCCCCGAGGCGCGGCTGTACCTGTCGCGCCAGCTCTTCGAGGAGGCCGTGCACGTCCAGTTCTATCTGACCCTCCTGGACACCTACCTCCCCGATCCGGAGGAGCGCGCCGCCGCCTTCGACGCGGTGGAGAACATCCCCTCCATCCGCGAGAAGGCCCAGTTCTGCTTCAAGTGGATCAACGAGGTCGAGAAGCTGGACTCCCTCCAGACCAAGGCGGACCGCCGCCGCTTCCTGCTCAACCTGATCTGCTTCGCGGCCTGCATCGAGGGCCTGTTCTTCTACGGCGCCTTCGCCTACGTGTACTGGTTCCGCTCCCGCGGCCTGCTGCACGGCCTGGCCACCGGCACCAACTGGGTCTTCCGCGACGAGTCCATGCACATGGACTTCGCCTTCCATGTCGTCGACACGGTCCGCCGGGAGGAGCCCGACCTCTTCGACGACGACATGGCCAAGGAGGTCACCGGCATGCTGGAGGAGGCCGTCGAGGCCGAGCTCCAGTTCGCCCGCGACCTGTGCGGCGAGGGCCTGCCCGGCATGAACACCGAGTCCATGCGCGAGTACCTCCAGTGCGTCGCCGACCAGCGCCTCGTACGCCTCGGGCTGCCCGCCCGCTACGGCTCGGAGAACCCTTTCTCCTTCATGGAGCTCCAGAACGTCCAGGAGCTGACCAACTTCTTCGAGCGCCGCGCCTCCGCGTACCAGGTCGCCGTCGAAGGCTCGGTCTCCTTCGACGACGACTTCTGATCTGGCACGCTGGTCAGGTCGTCAGCCCCGCCCGGTTGCGTCGGGCGGGGCTGACGCGTGCGAGGGCTGCGGTCAGCTCGCGGTGACCATGAGGCCGGCCATCATGCCCTCGTCCTCGTGCTGGGCGAGATGGCAGTGGAGCATGTACATATACGTGTCGTCGGCGTAGTCGGTGAACTCCATCGCGATCACGACGGTCCCGGTGCCGATGACTTCGACGGTGTCCTTCCAGCCGAGGTCGACACCGCTGGCGGCGGTTCCGTTGATCGAGATGACCTGGAACGGCACGTCGTGCAGATGGAACGAGTGCTCCAGCTGCGTGCTGTTCTTGATGGTCCAGATCTCCTTGGCGCCAACGGTCGTCATGATCATGTTGGCTTCCATGGCCGCCTCGGTGGTGCCCGCGACGCCGTTGATGAGCATGGTCGCCCCGGACTGGCCGAGGGTGATGGTGCGGGCCGTGAAACCGCTGGTGTCGTAGCGGGTGATGGTGTTGAGCGTGCTGGGCAGGTCCGCCGGGGTGTCGGAGGAGTTGTCCGTGATCGACAGGATCGGGTACGTGCCGCTGCCGCCGGCGATCCAGCCGGTGGTGATGACCGCCTGGATGGTGGGCGCGTCGGCGGCGTCGATGACGACCTCGGCGCGGGATCCCGCGACCAGGCGGATGGTGGACACCTCGGTGGCCGAGGTGAGGTAGCCCTGCTCGGTGGCGACCTGGGTGAGGGTGGCGCCGTCGCTCCGCTGGATGGTGATGATGTCCGACAGCGAGGCGTTGAGGAAGCGCAGCCGGATGCGGCGCTTGGTCGCGGCGAAGGTGAACGTGGTGCTGTCCGCGTTGACGCCGTTGACGAGGACCGGGAAGACCAGTCCGGACGTCCGGTACCCGGTGACGTCGTACTTGACGTCGCCCGCGGCGGACGAGGCCAGGCACTGCAGGATGATCGGGATGTCGTCCACGCCGTACTCGCTGGGGAGCGCGGCGGAGGTGTCGGAGTCGTCGTCCACGATGAGCATCCCGGCCAGGCCCTGGGAGACCTGCTTGGCGGTGGTGCCCAGCGCGTGCGGGTGGTACCAGAGGGTGGCGGCTTCCTGGTTGATCGTGAAGGCGGGGCTCCAGGTCTCGCCGCTGGCGAAGGCGACCTGCGGTCCGCCGTCGACCTTGGCGGGAACATGGGCACCGTGCCAGTGGACGGTGGTGTCCGCGCCGAGGTTGTTCGTGACGTCCATCCGGACGCTGTCCCCGTTGGCCACCTTGATCGTCGGGCCGAGGTAGGAACCGTTGAAGCCCGCGCTGCTGCTCGTCACCCCGCTGATCACCTGGTGGGTGCCGGTCTGCATGTCGAGCGTGTAGACGTCGACGCCGTCCGTAGTGGTCGGGCTGAGCAGTGGGGGGATCGTGAGAGCGGTGGTCGCGGTGGCCGCGGCCGCCGTACCTCCGCCGGACAGCGAGATGAGGGAAAGCGCGGAAGTAACTCCCGCGAGGGCGGTCCCGCCACCCACTAAACCACCGATGAACCGACGCCGGTTGAGTTGCGGACCCGCCGCAAGATCTCTTTTCTCCATGAGGCGGGAGCGTGGTCCCTCTGTCTTTGAATTCCATAAGAACAAGGTAAACTTTCTGCTGTCATCCCTGAGTTTTTCTTGGAATTGACCATGGGCAATCCGGACCTGAACGCACAGATCAGGACTAGCAGTTATCTCACCGCGATATGAGTGCGGTGACCATCGGGACCGGTCTTTCAGGCTGTTTTCCACCGACGGTCTAAGGTGTTGCCCACAGCGCGCGGAGCATTCACGCATTGCTTTCTGGAATATATTCGATTCCGTCAAGGAAGAGGCATGACAGGTCGACAGGTACCCAATATCCGGCAAAAGCACCTGGGTTCCGAACTGCGGAAGCTCCGCGAGTCGGCGAGGATTTCACAGAAACATGCGAGCGAGCATATCGACGGCGGACAGGCCAAGCTCTCCAAGATCGAGACGGGTCGCCAGCACATCCGCCGCCTCGAACTGATCGCCCTGCTCGACCTCTACGAGGTGCGCGATCCCGCCCTGCGTGAATCGCTCTTATCGCTCTTACGGGACACCCGGAAGAAGGGCTGGTGGCACCAGCACGACGACACCCTCGACGCGGACGCCCGCGAGATGCTCTCCCTGGAGGCGGACTGCGACCGGATCGCCCACTTCAGCGCCATGGTCGTCCCCGAACTCCTCCAGACCCCCGAGTACGCCCGCGCCCTCATCGAAGGCCTGGGCCCCCACCTCCCGCAGGAGCAGGTACGCCGCCGCGTCGAACTGCGCGTGCAGCGCCAGCGGATCCTCGACCGCGACACGCCCCCGCAGCTCATCTGCGTCCTCGACGAGGGCGTTCTGCACCGCCCGGTAGGGGGCCCGCAGGTGATGGCCGCCCAGCTCCGCAGACTCGTCGTCCTGGGCCGCCGGCCCAGGACTCTCCTCCAGGTCGTGCCGCTGTGCCGGGGAGTCCATCCCGGGCTCCACGGGACGTTCCGCGTGCTCTTCCACTCCTCCTCCACCGCGCTCGACGTCCTCGAAGTGACCGACTCGACCGGCAGCCGCTACCTCCACGACGACGCACACGTCGAGACCCACCGCATCCTCTTCGACGAAGTCCGGGCAGCCGCCCTGCCCTCGCGTGATTCCCTTGAACTGATCACGCGCATCGCCACTACGCTGGCGTCCACGGCAGGCAACACCGCGTGACGGCACGACCGCACGATCGCACGAACCGGACGGGGAGGAACCCGGCATGTCAGAGCAGGCGCAGGACCACGCGCAGGAGTCGGAGCAGGAGCGCGCCGCGCGCAAGGAGGCCGAGAAGAACGAGCTGTACGCGATGGACATCTCCGGCGTGACCTGGGTCAGCGCCGGCGGCGATCCCGCCGAGGGGCAGGTCGAACTCGCCTTCCTGGAGGGCGGAGCCGTCGCCATGCGCAACTCGGCCGAGCCGGAGGGTCCGGTGCTGCGCTATACGGCCGCCGAGTGGCGGGCGTTCCAGCTCGGCGCCATCGACGGCGAGTTCGACATCTGAGGTGTCCGGTCCGGGCCCTCAGCGCAGCAGGTTGACGCTCGCCAGCACCGTGAAGAGCAGCACCAGCCGCTCGAACAGCTTCTGGTCGATGCGGTGGACGACGATCCGGCCGATGTACGCCCCCGCGAGCACCGCCACCGCGAGCAGGGCGTCCCGCGCCAGCGACTGGCCGTCGATCAGCCCCAGCCCGACGCTGAACGGCAGCTTGAAGAGGTTGACGATGAGGAAGAACCAGGCACCCGTGCCGAGGAAGCCCAGCATCGTGTAACCGGCCGACAGCAGGTACAGGGACATCGCCGGGCCGCCCGCGTTGGCCACCATCGTCGTGAAGCCCGCGAGGAGGCCGAAGACCAGCGCCCGGCCGTGGTGCGGGCGCCGGGGTCCGGCATCGGGCCCCGCGTCCGGCCCGTCGTCCGGCCCCGCGTCCGGCACGTCCTCACGCCTCCGGCGCTTCTGCCACACGTGGTACACCGCCATCGCAAGCAGAAAGCCGCCGATCGTACGCCGCATGACGATGTCGTCGACCTGCGCCACGAACACCGCCCCCACCAGCACCCCCACCGCCACCGACGGGAACAGCCGGAGCAGCGCCGGCCAGTCCGTGTGCCGCCGGTAGGCGCGTACGGCGACCACATCGCCGACCAGCAGCAGCGGCAGCAGCGCCCCGGTCGACTCCCGGGCGGGCAGCACGGAGGCGAAGAGGGCGACGCTGATGGCGCTGACGCCGCTGATCGCCGTCTTGGAGAATCCCACCAGGAGGGCGGCCGCGAGCAGCGCGGATATCTGCAGTGCGCCGAGGGTGCCGAGTCCGATCACGGCCCAACCTCATCACGGGCCTGCCCGGCATCCCCCGGCGGGGGAGGCTCAGCCCTCGTTGGGCACGGTCTCGTACTTCGGCGTGAGCTCGGCCATCTGCTTCAGCGCGTCCTTGCGGTCGCGCTTGGAGAGCCGGTCGATGTACAGGTAGCCGTTGAGGTGGTCGGTCTCGTGCTGGAGGCAGCGGGCGAAGAAGCCGCCGCCCGCGACGACGACCGGGTTGCCGTGCTGGTCCTGGCCGCGGCAGACCGCGTAGTCGGGGCGCGGCAGCTCGGCGTAGGCGCCGGGGACGGACAGGCAGCCCTCGTTGCCGTCGTCGAGGATCCGCTGGTCGGCGGGGAGGTCGTCGACGACGGGGTTGACGATGTGGCCGGTGTGGCGGACGCCGTCGTCGTCGGGGCAGTCGTAGACGAAGACCCGCAGGGGGACGCCGATCTGGTTGGCGGCCAGGCCGACGCCCTCGGCGGCGCGCTGGCTGGCGAACATGTCGTCGATGAGCTGGGCCAGCTCGGCGGTGCCGAACTCGGTGACGGGCCGGCACGGATGGTGCAGCACCGGATTGCCGACGACGGTGATGGGGCGGACGGTGCCACGGGCACGGTGGGCGGCTTCGCGCTCCTCGGCGTCCGTCACATCGTCGGTGAACGCGGTCTGCTCGGTGTCCTGCTGCGACATGGTGTGCCGTACGCCTTCCTGGGGCTTCTCGTCATTGGCCCGTCAAGGGTACGTGGCACCGCGCGCTCAGCAGACCTCTTCGAGATCACGCCAGTCCCGGCTCTCCGGGCTGTCGGCGACCCAGCTGTCCAGCAGCCCGCGCACCAGCGTGGCCGGGGCCGCGATACCGCACTCGCGCTCGGGCACCCACAGGGCGCCGGCGCTGCGGTGGCTGAGGTGCCCGGGGTGGCCGGGCTCGCTGTGGTCGTGCGGGTCGCGGGCGGCGGCCGAGCCGGAGCCGTCGTCCGTGGGCATCCGCCCCTCGGAACACGTACGGCACAGCAGGCGTACGGAGGACGACCAGTCCTCGGCCGCGAAGCCCGCGTCGGCGGCGAGCCGCTCCAGGGCGTCGCGGTCGGCCTCGGTGGCCGCTTCGAGCAGCACGAGCCAGGTGGGGACCGGAGAGGGCGCCCACAGCTCGATCTCGTCGAACACGGGGTACGCGGCCCCGTCGGCCGTGGCGCGCTCGCCGTGCGGCACACCGTCGTGCAGCACGACCTCGCCCCAGCGGCGCCCGGAGGACGGCAGCGGGATGCTCAGCACCTCGACCCGCGCGGGGTCCAGGCGGCGGCCCCAGACGACCTCGGCCTCGCCCTCCGGGGAGAGCCGGACGGCCGCGCTGCCCAGCTCCATCTCCAGCGGGCCGTCACCGGGGGAACCGGCGGAAGCGGGGGAACCGGCGGAATCCGGCATGCGCAGGCCGTACGCCTGCCACGCGCGGCGCGCGAGCGGCCAGTCCTGCAGTGCGGTGGCCGCGATGCCGACGTTCCACCAGTCGGGGGCGCCGGGGGCGCGGTCCAGGAGCGCGACGGCGCGCAGCCCGGCGGTGCGGGCCTGCTCCCAGTCGTGCCGGAACTTGTGCAGCAGGGCCAGGTTGTACCAGGACTCCGAGAGCCAGGGCTCCAGGTCGGCGGCACGGGTGAGCAGAGCGCCGGCGTCCTCGTACCGCCCGTCGCCGATCAGCGTGAACGCACGGTCCGTCGCCTGCCGCCAGGTGGCGGAGGGCCGGTGCCGTCCTCTGCCGAAGATCCTCAATGTCCGCCTGCCGATCCCGGTTACCGCGTCTGCGCTTTTGTGCCGCGGGTGCCCATCTGTCCTCCTTGCCATCGGCGGGCGTATCCACACCCCACCGGGCTTGTCGGTTTGGCGACATGGTGCCGCTCAGCGGCATCCAACCACGGGAACGGGGGCTGCCGCTCCTTACCGTCCGGTTCCGTCCCCGTCCCGGACGACGTCCCTGGTCAGCGGCTCGGCCGGGCGTACGAAAAACGCCCTCCGCCAGCGCGAAGAGCGTTTTTTCACCTCGTCCGTCGTACGTCGTGGTACGCCTGCGGGCGCCTACGAGGCCGGCGAGCCCTCGGCCGCCGCCTCGACCTCCGCCGACGGCTCCGGCACGGGCGCCGGGGCCTCGCCCGCCCGGATCAGCTGGATCCGGGTGAGCACCTTCGCGCGCAGGTCGGTCGGCACGTCGTCCGATCCGCAGCAGCGCTTGACCAGCTTCTTCACGGCCGCCTCCAGCCCGTACTTCTCCAGGCAGGGGTGGCACTCGTCGAAGTGCTGCTTGAATTTCGCGCAGCCGTCGTCGGACATCTCGTTGTCGAGGTACTCGTACAGGTGATCGAGTACTTCGGAGCAGTCCGTCTCATGCGGGTTGCCGCAGCTCATGTGCCCGAGCCCTTCTCATCTCCCGCGCCCGCCGGGACGAGCCCGCGTTCCCGCGCATAGTCCTCAAGCAGCGAGCGCAGCTGCCGCCGCCCCCGGTGCAGCCGGGACATCACCGTGCCGATGGGTGTCCCCATGATGTCGGCGATCTCCTTGTACGCAAAGCCCTCGACGTCAGCGAGATACACGGCGATCCGGAACTCCTCCGGGATCGTCTGCAGTGCCGTCTTCACATCGGAGTCCGGCAGGTGGTCCAGCGCCTGCGACTCCGCGGAGCGCAGCCCCGTCGACATGTGCGACTCGGCGCGCGCGAGCTGCCAGTCCTCGATCTCCTCCGTACCGCTGCGCTGCGGTTCACGCTGCTTCTTGCGGTAGGAGTTGATGAAGCTGTTGGTGAGGATGCGGTACAGCCAGGCCTTCAGGTTCGTGCCCTCACGGAACTGGTGGAAGGACGCGTACGCCTTCGCGTACGTCTCCTGCACCAGGTCTTCGGCATCGGCCGGATTACGGGTCATGCGCAACGCGGCCGAGTACATCTGGTCGAGGAACTCCAGGGCGTCGCGCTCGAAGCGCGCATTGCGCTCGGCGCCCGTCTCCTGGGGACCTGCGGCCGTGCTGTCTTCGGTGCCGGTGACCGGACCCACCTCCTCCAAGACGATCACGGGGCCAAAACCGGTCCCGCTCGAATCGGAGGATATCCCGCTGGCGATCGGCGTGCCGGACGTGTCCGCGGCAGAGCCCTTGCCAGGACCTCCCACCGGCCACTGCGGCCATGACAGATATGGCGCTGTGGCGCGGGGCTGGCATGCGGATGAGACCATGCGGCTGCCTTCCTCACTCATGCGTCTGCTTGCGCATCCGTTTTCGTGTGTACGACCGGCACAACGCATCCGGCAGGCGGCTCATTCCCCTTGCGTCGCCCTTACGGAAGGACGCCCTCCAGCCATCGTGTGACGGCGTCCGTGAGCAGCGCGAGCGCGTTGTCCTGCGTGATGTCGGCCGTCTTCGGCACCGCGAAGCCGTGGTCCCCGTACGGCACCGTGACGGGCTCGACGCCCGCCGGGAACTCCTCGGGCCGCCCGAACGGATCGCGCCCGCCCTGCACCACCAGCGTGGGCACGCCCGCCCCCAGCAGCTCGTCCGCCCGGGACTTCTCCGGCCTCCCCGGCGGATGCAGCGGAAAGGCCAGCGCCAGCACCCCCGCCGCCCCCAGCTCCCCCGCCGTCCGGCACGCCACCCGCGCCCCCGCGCTGCGCCCGCCGGCCACCACCGCCAGCCCCGGCTTCGCCAGCGCCGGCCACACCTCCCGCCACGCCGCGTCCAGCGCCTTCGGCGCCGGCGCCATCCGCTTGCCCGCCACCCGCCACGGCTGCTCCACCAGCGCCACGGTCACCCCGCGCGACGGCAGCACGGCCGCCAGCGCCTGAAGGTCCCGTGCCTCGATGCCGCCGCCCGCGCCATGGCTCAGCGCGACGACCCCGCGCGCGCCACGCGCCCGGTGCCAGGTGACGCGGGCGTCGCCCGCAGCCGTCAGGACGATCTCGCTTGCGCTCATGAGGGCAGTCTTGCAGCGCACGCTGTTCGGACGAGGTTGTGGGCAGGCGTTCCGCATGGCGGAACGGGTGGGCACAACCCGCCACGGGCGCGAGCCGCCCGCACACCCCGGCGAACCGTCAGAACAGCGTCTGCTCCTCAGGAGCCGGCAACGGCTCCACAAGCTCAGGCCCGTTGTTGCGCACGTTGCTGACCTCCGTCCGTACCGGGTAGGCCCGGAGCCACCCGGCCGCCGGAGGCACGAGCAGGTCGCGCAGGGCGTCGGGGTCGGTCCGCGAGGGGTCGAGCCAGTCGTCCCACCGGTCCGGCGTGAGGATGAGCGGCATGCGCGGGTGGATCTCGGCCAGGGACCGCGGGCGGTCCTCCTCGGCCGGCTCGGCGAAGGGCTCGACGTCCGCGGCGGTGGTTATGACGGTGCAGGTCACCCACCAGGCCAGGGGATGGTCATCGGCGAGCGTGCGGTCCCGCCAGAACTCGTACAGCCCGGCCATGGCCATCACGGAACCGTCCACCGGGGTCACGAAATACGGCTGCTTGCGGCCCCGCTTCTTCTTCCCCTCCTCCTCAAGCTGCCGCTCCCCCGCCGCAGTGACCCACTCGTAGTAGCCGTCCGCGGGAAGCAGGCACCGGCGCGCGGCGAAGGGCCGCCGGAAGGAGGCCTTCTCGTGCACGGTCTCGGCCCGGGCGTTGATCATCTTGACGCCGACGTCCGGCGACTTGGCCCACCCCGGCACCAGCCCCCACCGCAGGCCGCGCAGTTGCCGGACGACCTCGCCGGTCTCCTTGTCGGGCCGCTCCAGGACCGCGTACGTCGTGTCCGTGGGCGCGACGTTCCAGTTGGGGGCGAGCGCCTCCTCCGGGTCCCACTGCCGCACGTCGAACAGGCCGACGAGGTCCTCCGGCCTTCGGCTCGCTGCGTATCGTCCGCACATAGTTGCCAGATTGCCACGTCGGACTGACAGCTCGCCGTCATAGGGTGCCCCTCGTGCAGTTCACCCAAGTGACCAACGTCTGGAACGAAGTCTTCGGCTCTCAGCCGGACCCGTCCCCCTGGCTCGTGGCGGCCACCGCGCTCACAGCGCTCGTCGCCGTCGTGCCGCACCCCATATGGCGGCTGACCCGCAACGCGATCACGATCGCGCACGAGGGCGGCCACGGCCTGGTCGCCCTGCTGACCGGCCGCCGCCTCGACGGCATCCGGCTGCACTCCGACACCTCGGGCCTGACCGTCTCGCGCGGCAAGCCGCGCGGCCTCGGCATGGTGCTGACCGCCGCCGCGGGCTACTCCGCGCCCTCGCTCCTGGGCATCCTGGGCGCGCTGCTGCTCGCCGACGGCCACATAACGGCCCTGCTGTGGGGCGCGACGGCGCTGCTGATCGCGATGCTGGTGATGATCCGGAACGCGTACGGAGCGCTGACCGTCATCCTCACGGGCGCGGCCTTTCTGCTGGTGTCGTGGCTGACGACAGCCGCCGTGCAGGCCGCCTTCGCGTATCTGGTCGTCTGGTTCCTGCTGGTCGGCGGCCTGCGCCCGGTCTTCGAACTGCAGGGCAAGCGCCGCCACGGCGGAGCGCCGCAGTCGGACGCCGACCAGCTCGCGCGCCTCACGCACACTCCCGCGGCCCTGTGGATGCTGCTTTTCTACGCGATCGGGCTGATCGGCCTGTTCGGCGGCGGCCGCTGGCTGCTGGGGCTCTAGCCTGCCGGAGGGCGTACCAGATTCCTGTTTCACTCAGGTTTCGCCCGATACGATCAAGATTCTCCCTTCGCGCCAGCCACTACGCTTGTGACCCATGACCGGTAACACCGCGCACACCGCCCTGTGGCCCGCCCCGATCGCGTCCGGCCCCGTCGACGCGACCGTCACCGTGCCCGGGTCGAAGTCGGTCACCAACCGCGCCCTCGTACTGTCCGCGCTCGCCTCCGAGCCCGGCTGGCTGCGCCGCCCGCTGCGCAGCCGCGACACCCTGCTGATGGCCGAGGCGCTGCGCGCGATGGGCGTCCAGATCGACGAGACCGTGAACCCGTACGGCGGCGAGGCCTGGCGGGTCATCCCCGCCGGGCTGCACGGCCCGGCCACGGTCGACGTCGGCAACGCCGGCACCGTGATGCGCTTCCTGCCCCCGGTGGCCGCGCTCGCCGACGGCTCCATCCGCTTCGACGGCGACCCGCGTTCGTACGAGCGGCCGCTGCACGGCGTGATCGACGCCCTGCGCGTGCTGGGCGCCCGCATCGACGACGAGGGGCGCGGCGCGCTCCCGCTGACCGTGCACGGCAACGGGGCGCTGGACGGCGGCCGGGTCACCATCGACGCGTCCTCGTCCTCGCAGTTCGTGAGCGCGCTGCTGCTGTCCGCGCCGCGCTTCAACCAGGGAGTGGAGGTGCGCCACGTGGGCCCCACGCTGCCCTCCCTCCCCCACATCAAGATGACGGTGGAGATGCTGCGCGCCTCCGGCGCCAAGGTGGACACCCCCGAGCACGGCGGCGAGCCGAACGTCTGGCGGGTCGACCCGAGCGCGCTGCTCGGCAGCGACATCACCGTCGAGCCGGACCTGTCCAACGCCCAGCCCTTCCTCGCCGCCGCCCTCATCACCGGCGGCCGCGTCACCATCCCCGACTGGCCCGAGCGCACCACCCAGCCGGGCGACGCCCTGCGCGAACTCTTCACGCGCATGGGCGGTTCCTGCGAGCTCAACGAAAAGGGCCTGACCTTCACCGGTTCCGGCCGCGTCCACGGCATCGACGCCGACCTCGGCGATGTCGGCGAGCTCACCCCCGGCATCGCAGCCGTCGCCGCGCTGGCCGACTCCGAGTCCGTCCTGCGCGGCGTAAGCCACCTGCGCATGCACGAAACCGACCGGCTCGCCGCCCTCACCAAGGAGATCAACGAGCTCGGCGGCGATGTCACGGAGACCGAGGACGGCCTGCGCATCCGCCCCCGCCCGCTGCACTCCGGGGTCTTCCACACCTACGACGACCACCGCCTCGCCACCGCGGCCGCCATCCTCGGCCTGGCCGTGCCCGGCATCCAGGTGGAGAACGTGGCCACCACCGCCAAGACCCTTCCCGACTTCCCCGAGATGTGGACCGCCATGCTTTCCCCTGTGTCCCCGGTACGGGCCTGAAGGCCATGCGGCGTTACGGCAAGAACCCCGACGAGGACGACATCCGCGTCCGCCCCAACCCCAAGGGCAACCGGCCCCGCACCAGCATCCGCCCCAAGCACGAGGACGCCGCCGAGGGCATGGTCCTCACCGTCGACCGCGGCCGCCTCCACGTCCTCATCGACGACCGGACGATCATCGCCATGAAGGCCCGCGAGCTGGGCCGCAAGAGCGCGGTCGTCGGCGATCGCGTCGCCGTCGTCGGCGACCTCACCGGCGCCAAGGACACCCTCGCCCGCATCGTCCGCGTCGAGAAGCGCGACTCCGTCCTGCGCAGGACGGCCGATGACGACGATCCCTACGAGCGCGTCGTCGTGGCCAACGCCGACCAGCTCGCCATAGTCACCGCCCTGGCCGACCCCGAGCCCCGCCCCCGCCTCATCGACCGCTGCCTGGTCGCCGCGTACGACGCGGGCCTGGAACCGCTCCTGGTCCTCACCAAATCGGACCTGTCCCCGGCCGACCCCCTCTTGGAGACCTACGCCCCCCTGGGCATCTCCTACGTGGTCACCAACCGGGACGACTTCCTCACCGGCGGCGTCGACCAGATCCGCGAGCGCCTCAAGGGCCGCATGACCGCGTTCGTGGGCCACAGCGGCGTAGGAAAAACAACCCTGGTCAACGCCCTCGTAGAACGGCAGCGAGCCACCGGCGGCGTCAATGCCGTGACCGGCCGAGGCCGCCACACCACCACCTCCGCCCTGGCCCTCCCCCTCCCCGGCGACGACGGCTGGGTCATCGACACCCCCGGCGTCCGCTCCTTCGGCCTCCACCACATCGACCCGTCCCGGGTCATCCACTCCTTCCCCGACCTCGAACCCGGCGCCGAGGGCTGCCCCCGCGCCTGCAGCCACAACGAACCCGACTGCGCCCTCGACGCCTGGGTCGCCGACGGCCACGCCGAACCGGCCCGGCTTTTCTCGCTGCGCCGGCTTCTCGCGACTCGGGAGCGCAAGGAAGGGGACTGAACCTCCTTTTCCGGGCATGCTGTGTGATGATCGCTCATCACACAGGCACCGCAGAGACGGAAACCGGAGGGCATTCCATGGCCTGGCTGCTCGTGGTGGTCGCAGGCATCCTCGAAACCGGCTTCGCCGTCTGCCTCAAGCTCTCCCACGGCTTCACCCGTCTCTGGCCCACCATCGCCTTCTGCCTCTTCGCCCTCGGCTCCTTCGGCCTGCTCACCCTCTCCCTGCGCAAGCTCGACGTCGGCCCCGCCTACGCGGTCTGGACGGGCATCGGCGCGGCGGGCACGGCGATCTACGGCATGGCCTTCCTCGACGACATCGTCTCCACGCTGAAGCTCGTCTCGATCTCCCTGGTCATCGTGGGCGTCATCGGACTCCAGCTCTCGGGGTCGTCGCACTGACCGGATGAGGGGCCCGGCGGCTCACCACCCGCGCGTGAGCAGCCCCCGTACCAGCCTCGCGACCTGGAGGCAGGCCTCCTCGTCCGTGGCCGCCGGGGCGACGACGTAGGAGAGCGCGAGCCGCACCGCGCACTCGCAGGCCCAGGAGATGTCGGCGGGGTCGAGCTTGGGGAAGCCGGCTTCGAGGGTGAGGACGGCGAGGGCGCGGATGCCGGCGATGATCTCGCCGGAGGTGAGGGGCTGGTCGTCCTGGCGGGCGCGCAGGCGGCGCTGGGCGGGGACGGTGATGACGGCTGCGGCGGGGAGGGTGTCGCCGCGGCAGCCGGTGAGGGTGGCGCGGACCAGGGGGTTGCGGCGGGCGGTGTGGAGCATCCAGGCGGTGGCGGCGGCGAAGCAGTCACCGGCGTCGGCGCCGCCGTGCTGGGCGGCGGACAGGGCGCGCTCGGTTCCGGCGAGGAAGTGGTCGGCCTCGCGGCGGGCAAGGGCGCGGGCGATGCCCTCCTTGCTGCCGAACTCGTTGTAGAGGGTCTGCCGGGACACTCCGGCGGTGGCGGCGACGTCGACCATCCGGATCGCGGCCCAGGGGTGTTCCGCGAGCGCCGACAGGGCCGCGTCGAGCAGGGAATCTCGTGCTGTGGGCATCGTCGTCTCCAGAGTCCCGGAGGCCGGGGGAGAGCCAGGTCAGAGCCGGGCCGTGGCCGGGGCCGTGCGGTCAGAATTGACTCGCCTTCGGCCTGTGTCAAGGCTCCGGGCGTCCCATGCGTGACCTCGACGGCTTGCGATCGATACTGTTCGCTTCATGCCGGACTTCAATGATGATCTGCGCCTCGCCCACATCCTGGCCGACGCCGCCGACGCCGCGACGATGGAGCGCTTCAAGGCTCTCGACCTCAAGGTCGAGACCAAGCCCGACATGACGCCGGTCAGCGAGGCGGACAAGCGCGCCGAGGAGCTGATCCGGGGCCAGCTCGGCCGCGCCCGCCCGCGCGACGCGGTGCTCGGGGAGGAGTACGGCATCGAGGGCACCGGCCCGCGGCGCTGGATCATCGACCCGATCGACGGCACCAAGAACTACGTACGCGGCGTGCCGGTCTGGGCGACCCTCATCGCTCTCAACGTGCGTGGCGAGGGCGGCGACGAGGGTGTGGTCGGCGTCGTGTCCGCGCCCGCCCTGGGCCGCCGCTGGTGGGCCGCGAAGGGCACGGGCGCGTACACCGGGCGCAGCCTGTCCTCCGCGACGCGGCTGCACGTGTCGAACGTACGCGACCTGCGCGACGCGTCCTTCTCGTACTCCTCGCTCAGCGGCTGGGAGGAGCATGGCCGCCTCGACGGCTTCATGGACCTGACCCGGGACGTGTGGCGGACCCGGGCCTACGGCGACTTCTGGTCCTACATGATGGTCGCCGAGGGGTCGGTGGACATCTGCGCGGAGCCCGAGCTGAGCCTGTGGGACATGGCCGCGTGCGAGGTCGTGGTGCGCGAGGCCGGCGGCCGCTTCACCAGCCTCGACGGCGTCCCCGGGCCGTACGGCGGCAACGCGGCGGCGTCGAACGGGCTGCTGCACGAGGACCTGCTGGGGTATCTCGGGCGTTCTTGAGCGATTTGCGATCAGCGTCTGATCGGAATCGATTACTCTACGCAGTCCTCTTGCTGCGCCGGGCCGCGCATGTGAACATGAGAATGCCCGAGCTTGTGAACTTGTGAACGGTTTCCCAAGGGGTACTCCATGCTCGTCCGTGACGCCATGAGCACCGTCGTCCTCACAATCGGCCCCACCCACACCCTCCGCCAGGCCGCCCAGCTGATGTCCGCCCGGCGGGTCGGCGCGGCAGTGGTCCTCGATCCCGACACCTGCGGCCTCGGCATCCTCACCGAGCGTGACATCCTCAACGCGGTCGGGGCGGGGCTCAGCCCCGACACCGAGACCGCCCAGCGCCACACCACCACCGACGTGGTCTTCGCCGGCCCCCGGTGGACCCTGGAGGAGGCCGCCGCCGCCATGGTGCACGGCGGCTTCCGGCACCTGATCGTCCAGGATGGCGGCATCCCGGCGGGCGTGGTGTCGGTGCGCGACATCGCACGCTGCTGGGCAGAACATGGGACGGCCGGGGTCAGGATCCCTGGACGAACCCTGACCCCGGCCGGGTCTGTTCCCGATCCTACAATAGACAGGGTCTAAGTCAAGAAGAGCACCAAGCTCGTACCGGTTCGGACCGCGAACGACAAGGCGAACGACAAGAAGGCCCGGAACCGAAGTTCCGGGCCTTCTTCGCAGTAGCGGGGACAGGATTTGAACCTGCGACCTCTGGGTTATGAGCCCAGCGAGCTACCGAGCTGCTCCACCCCGCGCCGTTGTGTCCTCACTGTAGCCCGCCCCCGCTGAGCAGCGCAAATCACTTACGCGGAGAGCTCGTGCCGCAGGGCGTCGGCCAGCCGCCCCGCACGCTCCGCGACCTCCGCGGGGCCGCACTCGGCGGCACGCGCGCACCACGACTGCGCGTCGGCCAGCTCGCCGTGGCGCGCGGCCAGCAGGGCCAGGCGCAGGGCGGCGCGGCCGTGGCCGGCGTCGGCGGCGCGGGTCCACCACATCGCAGCCTCGGGCTCGGCGCCCTCACGGGCGAGGAGCAGGCCGAGGTTGAAGGCGCCGTTGCTGCTGCCTGCCTCGGCGGCCACGCGGTACCAGTGGGCGGCGTCGACGACGTCGCCGCGCTTGGCGGCGTACATGCCGAGCCGCACCTGCGCGCGGCGGTGACCCTGGCCGGCGGCGCGGGTGAACCACTCCTCGGCCTCCTCGGGGCTGCCGCCCCGGTCCAGGAGCACGCCGAGGCGGAAGGCGCCCTCGGGGCTGCCGCCACCGGCCGCGCAGCGCAGGTGGCGCTCGGCGCCGTGCGAGTCACCCTCCTTCTGCAGCGTGAGGGCGACCTGGAGCGCCGCCTCGCTGTGACCGGCCGAGGCCGCCCGCTCGTACCAGCGGCGCGCCATGGCCTCGTCCTCGCGGCTGGCGTACAGGATGCCGAGGTTGAAGGCGGCGTCGACGCTGCCGGCCTCGGCGGCCTTGGAGAACCACGGCTCGGCGCCCGCCGCGTCGCCGCGCTGGAGCAGCAGCACGGCAAGGGCGTTGGCGGCCTCGCGGTGGCCCGCGTACGCCGCCTTGCGGTACCACTGCTCGGCCTGCGCGGTGCGGGCCTGGCCTGCGCAGAGCAGGCCGAGGTTGAAGGCGCCGTTGATGTCTCCGGCGTCCAGGGCGGCGCGGTACCAGCGCTCGGCAGTCTGGGTCTCGCCTTCCTGCGCGTGCAGCGCGCCGAGCGCGTTGGCGGCGTTGCCGTCCCCGGCCTGCGCGGCGCGGCGCCACCAGGTGGCGGCGCCGTCGATGTCGCCGGCGTCGCGCAGCAGGAAGCCCAGTGCGCAGGCGGCGCGGGGCTCGCCGTCACGGGCGGCGGTGAGATACCAGCGGGTGGCCTCGGCGTTGTCGCCGCGCTCCTCCAGGATCGTGCCGAGGCGCAGCGCGGCACGGCGGTGCCTGCGGGCGGCCGCCTGGTGGTACCACTGCTCGGCCTCCTGCTCCTCGCCGCGCTCGGCGCAGATCCGGGCCAGCCGGTACGAGGCCTCGCGGTGCCCGTGCTCGGCGGCGGCCCGGAACCAGCGCTCGGCGCCGACATCGCGCCGGTGGTCCAGCAGATCGGCGAGCGCGTAGGCGCCCAGGACATGGCCGGACTCGGCGGCCTGGCGCAGCCAGTACTCGGCGCCGGGCTCGTCGCCGCGCTCACGGAAGTAGCGGCCAAGCGCGTGCGCGGCGGCGGAGGAGCCTGCGACGGCGGCGATCCGCCACCAGCCGGCGGCCTCGTCGGCATAGCCGCGCTGGTGCATCAGCAGGCCGAGGTTGTTGGCGGCGGCGCGGTCGCCGTTCGCGGTGGCGCTGCGCAGGTACGGCTCGGCCCCTTCGAGGTCGCCGCGCCGCAGCAGCATGGTGCCGAGGATGCTCATGGCGACCGGGTCGCCGTGCTCGGCGGCCCTGCGGGTACGGGCCTCCAGCTCGGCCTCCTCGCGGGCCTCCAGGCTCTCCTCGTCCGGGAGTTCGGACTCGACCAGGCGGTCCTCGTCGGCGGCGCTGTACGAGCCCGTGTGCGTGCCGGAGTGCGCGCCGGTGTACGCTGCGTCGGCATCGGCTTCGGCCGAACGCGGGCCGGGCAGCAGCTCGGCGACCGTCGGCTTGATCGCGGGCGCCGCAGTCTCGCCCGTCGGCCCCTTGTCACGGGTCTGACGAGTATTCAGCAGCCTTGCACCATCCCCCATAAAGTCCATAGTCGCACCATCCGTACCCGCAGCACACCTGGTATGTGGCAACCCAATAGGTCACTACAGTGACTTGTCGACTTCCCGACATGATGCCAGGTGAAACCTCGGGCCGTGCAACTACCCCGTGTTTTACCTGTAGTTCCCTCGTACAAGTGAAAAGGCCCGGAGTCTGTTGACTCCGGGCCTTTTCATGCAGTAGCGGGGACAGGATTTGAACCTGCGACCTCTGGGTTATGAGCCCAGCGAGCTACCGAGCTGCTCCACCCCGCGCCGTTGTGTCCTAACCGTACCACGACGCGGGGATGTGCCTGGACTCGGCCCGCTCAGCCCGTTTTCTCCGCTGCCTTCTCGGCCGCCTGCGCCCGCTTCAGCGCGTCCGCCAGGTCCTTCTGCGCCTCGCCGTACGCCACCCAGTCCCCGGACTGCAGCGCCTTCTGCCCGGCGTCGTAGGCCTTCTGGGCGTCCTCCAGCGCCTGGGCGACGGTGGAGTCGGTCGGCGGGGTCGTCGTACCGTCCCCGTCCCCGGTGCCGGTGTCCGGTGGGCTCGTGGTGCCGCCGCTGTCGACCCCGAAGACCGCGTTGAGCGCCTCCGACAGGGTCGTCTCGAAGGCGGTGTCGTCGCCGTAGTGGACCAGGACCCGTTTCAGCAGCGGGTAGTTGGTGTCGGCGCCGCGCAGGTAGACCGGCTCGACGTACAGCAGGCCGCCGTCGAGCGGGATGGTGAGCAGGTTTCCGTACTCGACCGTGGAGTCGCCGCCCTTGAGGAGCTTGATCTTCTCCGCGACCGCCGGATCGGAGTTGAACAGGCTCTGCACCTGCTGCGGTCCGGACACCGTGGTGTTGGAGGGCAGCTTGAGGAGTCTGATCGCGCCGTAGTCCGGACTGGTCGCGTCCGCGTCCACCGCCATGAAGGCCCCCAGGTTGTCACGCCGGTTGGGGGTGAAGGTGGTGGTCAGCGAGAAGGCCTCCGAGGTCTGGCCCGGCATCTTCATGCTCAGGTAGTACGGCGGCACGGACTTGCCGGTCTTGGCGGCCGGGTCGTCCGGCACCTGCCAGACCTCGCTGCCGCTGTAGAAGGTGGACGCCTTGGTGACGTGGTACTTCGTCAGCAGCTCGCGCTGCACCTTGAACAGGTCCTGCGGGTAGCGCAGGTGCGCCATCAGCTCACTGCTGATCGTGCTCTTCGCCTTGACCGTGCCCGGGAAGGCCTTCATCCAGGTCTTCAGCACCGGGTCCTGGGTGTCCCACTGGTACAGCTTCACCTCGCCGGTGAAGGCGTCCACCGTGGCCTTGACCGAGTTGCGGATGTAGTTGACCTGGTTCTGCTGGGCCAGCACCGCGCGCTGGCCGGTGGTCAGCGAGTCGGCGGTGGTGTCGCCGAGCGTGGTGCGCGAGGAGTACGGATAGCCGTTGCTCGTCGTGTAGGCGTCGACGATCCACTGGACGCGGCCGTTGACCACCGCCGGATAGACGTCGCCGTCGATGGTCAGCCAGGGCGCGACCGCCTCGACCCGCTCCTTGGGGGTGCGGTTGTAGAGGATCTTCGAGTCGCTGCCGATGGCGCCCGAGTAGAGGATCTGCGGCTCGCCGAAGGCCACGGCGTACGCGGCCCGGGTGACCGGACTCGACAGCCCGACACCGCTGTTGCCCGTGTAGGTGTAGGACTTCTCGCCGTCGTCGTCGGTGTAGTCGATCTCCTTGGTGGTGGAGTCCCCGACGATCGAGTACTGCTTGGTCTGCTCGCCGTAGTAGATCCGCTGCTCGTAGTCGCCCAGATTGCCCGTGGCGGGCAGGTCCTGCTCCGTGAAGGACGGGGAGCCGTTGGCGTTGACCGTGGTGCCCTTGGCCGCGACCACGCCGTAACCGTGCGTGTACTTGAAGTGGTCGTTGATCCAGTTGTGCTGCGGGATCCCGCTCACCTTCAGCTCGCGCAGGCCCACCACGGTGTCCTGCTCCTGGCCGGCCACCGTGTAACGGTCGACGTCGAGCGTGGACGGGAACGTGTAGTAGCCCTTGGTCTGCTGCAGTTGCTGGAAGGTCGGCGACACCACGTTCGGGTCGAGCAGCCGGATCGCGGCCGCGCTGTCGGCGGCGTCCCGCAGCTGCTGCTTCGAGCTCTTGCTGATGCCCGAGTAGTCCGTCACCTCGGTGTCGTCGATGCCGTACGCCTCGCGCGTGGCGTTGATGTTCTTCTGGATGTACGGAGTCTCCTTGGCGGCCTCGTTCGGCTGCACCTGGAACTTCTGCACGATCGCCGGATACAGCCCGCCGATCAGGATCGCCGACAGCACCATCAGACCGAAGCCGATCAGCGGCAGCGACCAGGTGCGCCGCCACAGCGTCGCGAAGAACAGCAGCGCGCAGATGATGGCGATCGCGAAGAGGATCGTCTTGGCGGGCAGGTACGCGTTGGCGTCCACATACCGCAGGCCCGTCCAGCTGCTGGACTTCAGGTTGCCCGCCTTCACCGCCAGCGAGTACCGGTCCAGCCAGTACGCGACCGCCTTCAGCGACACGAACAGGCCGAGGAGGAAGGAGAGGTGCCCGGTCGCGGCCGCCGTGGCCCGGCCCCCGGGGGAGGTGATGCGCAGGCCCCCGTAGAGGTAGTGGACGAGCGCGGAGGCGAGCAGCGAAAGGACGACCGCGGCGAAGCCGAAGCTCAGCAGGAAGCGGTACCAGGGGAGGTCGAACGCGTAGAACGCGACGTCCATGTGGAACTGGGGGTCCTTGGTGCCGAACTGCGTGGAGTTGGTCCACATCAGCCAGGTCCGCCACTGGCCGGCCGCCGAGGCGCCGGCGATCAGCCCGACCAGGGAGCAGATGGCGAGCAGCGCCCACTTCTTGAACGGGGCGATACCCATCCGGTAGCGGTCCAGGCTCTGCTGCTCCAGCGACATCGCGCTCAGCGGGGGGCGGAGCCGGTGCGCGAGGTAGATGTTGATCCCGATGGCGGTGGCCATCAGCAGCCCGAAGACGAAGAACAGCCCGATCTTGGTCCACAGGGTGGTCGTGAAGACCGAGGAGTAGTGGACGGAGCGGTACCAGAGCCAGTCGGTCCAGAAGCCGGCGAACATGACGAAGGCGATGGCCAGCACGGCCAGTACGCCCAGTGTCATGAGCAGCGTCCGGGTACGGCGGGACGGGCGGCCCACTCTCATCCGCGGCCCCGGCGGACCTCCGCCGTGGTCCGGCATCTGGAATACCAAGGTGCGCACCTCGAAGAATCGGTTCGGGCGTTCGGTCGTCTGAGCTTGAGTCGTTCGGGCTTCACTGGTGCAACTTACTCAGCGTTTACTCGGTTCCCGGTTTTGGTCACGGAACAGGCAGGATATTGACCATGTCCAACATTGCGTCCGACGGTGCACCGCTCGCCGCCACCCCACTCACCCGTGCCGTGCTCGAAATCGACGGCTACGCCTCCGGGCTCGGCTGGGACCAGCCCGCCCGCCTCTTCGCCCTCGTCGACACCGTGCAGCTGCGCACCCAGGAGCCCGGCCTCGCCGACCAGCTCGGCCTCGGTGAGGACACCGCCGGTGCCCTCACCCCCATCGAGCAGGACGAACTGCCCGCCGGCACCCCGCTCGACGAGTTCCTCGCCACGATCGCCTGGCCCGACGTCATCGCCGGCTGCGCGATGACCGTGGAGCGGCTGATGCTCCCGCCGACCGCCGAGGCCGCGATCCCCGACGGGCTCGACGACACCGCCCTGGCGAAGTGGGTCGCCGCCCACCCCGAGCGCCAGGAGGTCCGCATGACGGTCGCCGTCCTGCGCGACGGCACACGCGAGTCCGCGGTACGGCTGCGCGAGAAGGACTCACCGACCGAGGTGCTGACCGGCTCCGGCCTGGTCCCGGGCCTGGCAGAGGCGCTGGCGGCGACTTTTTCTTAAAGGCTCGGTTCGCCGCCGGGGACAAGGGGGCAACCGGTCACCCTGCCGAGCAGCTCGGCAGGGAGGCCGTGTCCCCGGTCCGTATCTTCTTGAGTGCGGCCATCGCGTCGTCGATGGTCTTCACCTTGACCAGCCGCAGCCCCGACGGGGTGTCCTTGGCCGCCTCGGCGCAGTTGTCCGACGGGGTGAGGAAGTACTGGGCGCCCTTGCTGCGCGCGCCGATGGTCTTCATGTCTATGCCGCCGATCGGCCCGACCTTGCCGTCGTCGTCGATCGTGCCGGTGCCGGCGACGAACTTCCCGCCGGTGAGGTCGGTCGGGGTCAGCTTGTCCACGATGCCCAGGGCGAACATCAGGCCCGCGCTGGGACCGCCCACATCCGCCAGCTTGATGTCGATCTTGAACGGGAAGGTGTGCTCGACCCCTGCCTGGATGCCGACGACCGCCCGTGCCTTGCCGTCGTCGTCCGACTTCTTGGTGGTGATCGTCACATCCTTGGTCGCGGCGTTCTTCTTGCCCGCGTCCTTCGCCGGGACGACCGTGAAGACGACCTTCTCACCCGGCTGGTGCTTGGTGACCAGCTCCGCGACGTCGGAGGCGGCCTTGACCGCCGTCCCGTCGACCGCCTTGATCGCGTCGCCCGCGTGCAGCAGGCCCTCGGAGGCGCCGCCCTTCACCACGGCCGACACGATCACCCGCGAGCCCACCGGGATGCCCAGCTCCTTCAGCGCAGCCACCTTCGCGCTGTCCTGGGACTGGGTGAACTCCTCGGCGTTCTCCTGGTCGGCCTGCTCAGCGGTCTGGCCGCTGGGGTAGAGCGTGTCGTGCTCGACCACCTTCTGGTCGCCCGCCAGCCAGCCCGCGACCACCTCGACCAGGTTCATCGAGTAGTCCGCGCTCGTGACCCGGACCGTGGTCATGTTCAGGTGGCCGGTCGTCTTGTACGTCTTGCGCCCCGTGATCTGCAGCACCGGCTCTCCGCCGTGCTCCCCCAGGGTGTTCACCGTCGGGCCCGGAGACATCTCCGAATACGGCACCGGCAGCAGTAGCCCGGCGCAGAGCAGCGCTATCAGCGTCAGGGTCGAAGCGAGCAGCGTCGCGGTGCGGCGTGGCATGGAACGACAGTACGGGACGGGTCCGACAGTCGCCCCACGGCCCCTATCGCGACCCGGCTTCCGTCTTGCTCATCGCCGCCCGGAAGCGCTCGTAATCCGCCAGCGACGACCCATCGCCGGTGGTCCGTGTCCGCGCGGCCCAACTACCCCAGACCGCAGCCGCGACCGCGGCAACCACCGGAATGAGCAACCATGCGAGCGCTGCCATTGCGGCCTCCCGACCCCACGCATGCCGAACGTACGCCGGACATGCCGATCATGAACGTACGAGCAGATTAACCACCCGGTGCTTCAACGTTCAGGGCGGGTAGGAAGTTACGCAACCGCAGGCCGCAGCCTGGTGCCGCGCTAGTGCCCGCAGGCGCCCACCCACTCCTCGGTCCCGTCGGCGAAACGCTGGTGCTTCCAGATCGGCACCTCGCGCTTCAGGTCATCGATCAGGCGACGACAAGCGGCGAACGCCTCCGCCCGGTGCGGGCAGGAAATGGCCACGACCACCGCGAGATCACCCACCTGGAGATCACCCACACGGTGGACGGCGGCGAGCGCGCGGACGGGGAAGTCGGCCGCGACCTTTTCGGCGACGCGGCGGAGTTCCTCCTCGGCGGAGGGGTGGGCCGAATAGGCGAGGCCGGTGACCTCGGTGGCGGAGCCGCCGTCGTGGTCACGGACCGTGCCGACGAACAGAGCGGTGCCGCCGGCGGCGTCGTCCCCGACGGCGCGGAAGACCTCGTCGACGGAGAGGTCGGTGTCGCGGATGGCGAGCAGGCGGATCGTCTGTTCCATGCACCCCATGCTGCCTCAGGGACCTGCGCCGACCAAGCCCGCCCGTCCCCTACAGGCCACGCCGCTTGCGCGCGCGGCGGACCATCGCGGCGGTGCCGACGAGGGCGACGGTGGCGGACGCGGCGGCGCCGAGCGTGGCGGCGTCCTTGCGGCCCAGGCGGCGGCCGACGACGGAGTTGCGGCCGGCGACCTCCTCAAGGAGCTCCGCGAGGACCTCCTCGTTGGTCCAGTGGGGCCGCCAGCCCGCCTCGTGGAGCCGGCTGCCGCTGACGACCCAGGGGTGCATGGTGTAGGTCAGATCGCCTGCCGGCGAGGGGGTGAGCCCGAGCCGGTGGAGGCGGGAGGCGGCGCCCAGGGCGATCGTCGGGGGGAGCTCCATGCGGCGGATGCCGCTGAGCTCCTCGACCTCCTCCTGTTCGAGCCAGCCGTCGCAGCCGACGGCCATCTCGCCGTCGACCTTCTCCAGGACGGCGTACTCAAGGGCCGTGACCAGGTCGTCGACATGGCAGAACTGCCAGCAGGGCCGGCTGCCGGCCACCACCAGCAGCCGCGGCGACTCGAAGTACCGGGTCAGCGCGGTGTCCGTGCCGCCGACCAGTACGGTCGGCCGCAGGATCGTCACATTCAGGCCGGGATGCGCACGCGGCGCCCGCTTGCCGAGGCGCTCGATCTCCAGCAGGTCGCCGACGAAGCTGGCCTCGGCCGTCGCGCGCAGCGGCGCGTCCTCGGCGAGCGGGATGTCGTTGTCGGGCTGGGCCCCGTAGACCATCGCGGAGGTGCAGAGCACGACCCGGCGTACGCCCGCCGCGGCGGCGGCCGTGAGCACGGTCTGCGTACCGCGCACGTTGAAGGCGGTGCGGGCCTTGGGGTCGGATTCGAGGTCGAGGTCGAGCCCGAGGTGGACGACGACATCGACGCCGCGCAGCCGCTCGGCGATCACCGGGTCGCGTACGTCCAGGACCCGCCAGGTCGCGCCGGGCACGTCGCCGCGCCGCTCGTCGATCGCCACGACCTTCCTGACCTGGCCGGACTCGACGAGCCGCAGCGCGAGCAGCCGGCCGACGCCGGAGGCCGCGCCGGTGACGGCGACGACCGGTCCGGAGGCGGCCTTGGCGGGGCCCCGCTCGGCGCTGCGCTCTGGGCGAACGGACGGTTCTGGGGAACTCACCGGGTGTCTCCCACGGTTGTTTCTAGTGCGAGGTGCGCACATTCAGTACGCAGCCATCCTGCCTGACGGGTGTCTAGGCTGGAGGTACAGCCCACAACACACAGAGCCGAGGAAACCCGTGAGCGACCACCCATTCGGATTCGGCGTCCCTCCCGAGGAGCCCGAGGACGGGGACAGCGGCAAGCAGCCGGGCGGCTCCGGCGGGCCCTCCGGCGGCGATAACCCATTCGGTTTCGGCGGCATGGGCGGCGGCGACAACCCCTTCGCCGCGATGTTCGGCTCCCTGAACCCCAACGACCTCGGCGCCGCCTTCCAGCAGCTCGGCCAGATGCTCTCCTACGAGGGCGGGCCGGTGAACTGGGACATGGCCAAGGACATCGCCCGCCAGACCGTCTCGCAGGGCACCGCCGACGGCACCAAGGACGCCAGCGTCGGCCCCGCCGACCGCTCCTGGGTCGAGGAGGCCGTCCGGCTCGCCGACCTGTGGCTGGACGGCGCGACCTCGCTGCCCTCCGGGGCCGGCTCGGCGGTGGCGTGGAGCCGCGCCGAGTGGGTCGAGGCGACCCTCCCGGTCTGGAAGGACCTGGTCGACCCGGTCGCCGAGCGGGTCGGCGCCGCCATGGGCGATGTGCTGCCCGAGGAGATGCAGGCCATGGCCGGCCCGCTGCTGGGCATGATGCGCTCGATGGGCGGCGCGATGTTCGGTACGCAGATCGGCCAGGCCCTCGGCACCCTGGCCGGCGAGGTCGTCGGCTCCACCGATGTCGGCCTGCCGCTGGGCCCCGCCGGCAAGGCCGCCCTGCTGCCCGCCAACGTCGCCGCCTTCGGCAAGGGCCTGGGCGTCCCCCAGGAGGAGGTGCGGCTCTACCTCGCGCTGCGCGAGGCCGCCCACCAGCGGCTCTTCGCCCATGTGCCGTGGCTGCGCGCTCACCTCTTCGGCGCCGTCGAGGGGTACGCCCGCGGCATCAAGGTCGACACCGCCAAGCTGGAGGACGCGGTCGGCCAGCTCGACCCGTCGAACCCCGAGGCGCTTCAGGACGCGCTCCAGCAGGGCATGTTCCAGCCCGAGGACACCCCCGAGCAGAAGGCGGCCCTCGCCCGCCTCGAAACCGCCCTCGCCCTGGTAGAAGGCTGGGTCGACGCCGTCGTCCACGCGGCCGCCGCCCCCCACCTGCCCTCGGCCGGCGCGCTGCGCGAGACCCTGCGCCGCCGCCGCGCGACCGGTGGTCCCGCCGAGCAGACCTTCGCCACCCTCATCGGCCTGGAGCTTCGCCCGCGCCGCCTGCGGGACGCCTCCCGGCTCTGGGCCTCCCTGACCGACGCCCGTGGCGTCGACGGCCGCGACGGCCTCTGGGCGCACCCCGACATGCTGCCGACCGCGGCGGACCTGGACGACCCGGACGGCTTCGTACACCGCGAGTCGATCGACTTCTCCGAGCTCGACAAGATGCTCGGCGACGCCGCACGCGGCGAGGCGGACGAATCCGGCGAGGGTGACAGCGAAAAGTGAGTGACCTGCACGCGGACGCGGTGCGCGTCCTCAAGGACTGGGACGCGCCCGACCCCGGCCAGGAGCAGCTGCGGCTCGACTACCTGGACCACCTCGCCCAGCACGACGACGGCATGTGGAAGCCGTGCCGCCCCGGGCACATCACCGCCAGCGCGCTCGTCATCGACCCCGTCGGCGGGCGGGTGCTGCTCACGCTCCACCGCAAGCTGAAAATGTGGCTCCAGATGGGTGGCCACTGCGAGCCCGGCGACGCGACCCTCGCCGACTCCGCCCTGAGGGAGGCCACCGAGGAGTCCGGCATCGCCGGGCTCACCCTGCTGCGGGCGGAGCCGGTCAAGCTCGACCGGCACGAGACCCCTTGCGCATGGCATCTGGACGTCCAGTACGCGGCGATCGCGGAGCCCGGGGCGGTCGAGGAGATCAGCGAGGAGTCGCTCGATCTGAAGTGGTACGGGTTCGACGAGGTCGGCGCGGTGGCCGACGGCTCGGTCGAGGCACTGCTGGCCCGTACGCGAGCCGTCATCGGCGTCTGAGCACCCGGGTCCGGGGCCGGGGGCCGGGGCGGGGGCCCCGCC
>Ga0307517_10000909_pt1 | contig 50201 bp, 56 predicted proteins | sample 23_EM_MG_FD_194515 | JGI IMG/M metagenome (GOLD analysis project Ga0307517, IMG submission 194515) | Populus trichocarpa ectomycorrhiza microbial communities from riparian zone in the Pacific Northwest, United States - 23_EM | ecosystem: Host-associated > Plants > Roots > Unclassified | place... | reverse complement strand
CCCAGGCGTTGCACCTTCCCGTCGTTCAGCGCGTAGTAGGGTTTTGAATAATTTCTGCGATTCCCATGGGTTAGGTTATTTCATTCAGTCATTCTTAGGGTTGCAGGGTTACCTACTTCGGTCTTATTTGCCATCTCCTCACTTGCCTGTACATATGCTTCTCTTTCGAAATCCCTTCCGGCATTTGCGAGCACTCTGCCAATTCCCTCAACAATCCCACCTGCTGTCTGTTCGGATTTCCTCGTAAATAGCAAGTAGATATTCTTCCGGCAGGTCTGCGCTATCGTTGATACCACGGTTGTTCTTGACAAAGTCGTCAGGGGTCATTCGTGTTTTCCCCTTCAACTTTGAGCTGTGCTGGTCAGTGTTCAACATAATGACCGAATACGCTAATACGTATGCTGTGTCGGCGTTCGCGAGGGCGTTCGGGTTCCCGGATATGTAGCGCTCTGCGAATTTCAGCATGAAGCGATCGATCTTCTGGGCCTCTCCTGGCAATCTGAAAGCCTGTAGGTATTTCCGTAAAGCATCTACGAATCGCATCCCCGCGAAGCGCATCCCATCTACAAATGCGTGCATAATAGCGATATTCTCTACGCCTCCCTCACCGAGATATTCACCAACGGTCCTCTTGTCAAGTGAGTTAGTATTGGCGAGAATGAACTCCGCTATATGCTGTGGCGAAGAACTCTTGATAAAGCCTTTCTCTATCAGCTCCTTGATTCCTCGCTTTGGCTTAAAGTTGAACTTTCTAATAGCATCCACAAGGGCGGTTTTTCTTTGTTTCACCTTTTCTACCTGGATGGGGTCATCTACCATCCCGCTTATATCAATCGAGGATGTCCCTCTCTCCAGCTCAGGCTGAGGGGTTGCTAGAATTGGTGTTGTGACGGCCAAAAGTCTGGGTGACGAATGGGAATTGTCTAATGAATCCCTTCCTTCAGCCGATTCTCTATTTGCGGACTCTTGGAGTGCGTCGACAAGTCCCTTCTGAGACCAGGAGACAAGTGACCGTAAAACCTCAATGAGACATTCTAAAGATTGCCGCTTGAGGGCATATTCTAGGGGAAATGGTGGGTCTCTTAGAGATGTGGGAGCCCCAGCTATGCTCGCGGTGCACAGCGATGGTAGTAGGGAGAATCCGTGGGTAGAAGCTGTAGTGGCGCTCTTATACTGCTCTCTAAAGTTTTGTTGCTGCTGGTCAGTAATCTTAACTTGAGTTGCTGATATCCGCGAAAGATGTTCGATGATTCTGAAACTGTTAGCACCTCATGGAATCCTCTTTTGATGATCATAAGTGAAATCTACCTCTCAAACATGTTATCCAAGGCAGACCTATCGCAATCGTAGTTCAAGTATAGCTCGACAAGAGCTCTAGGGTCCGCGCTAATCCGATGTAAGATACCAAGCAGATATTGCTTTTGCTGCCCACTCGGGTGCCTATTGTCTAAGATATTAAGATAAATCTCTTTCAATAAAACCCCAATTTCTTTCTATATTCCCATCCAGTGTTAGAATTTCATAAGGTAGGTGATAGTGTATGTGGAGATATTGACCTTAAGCATAACTCTCATATGGCATATCATTAATAAAAATATTTCACAACAAACCTCAAATACCAGTCCTACAGCGCTGGCTGCGTTACGGCTAAGACTGAAGCAGAGAGATTTTTTCATGGCATGCATAAAGCTAGAAGCCTCAGCGCTGTTTGAACTCCGGATGGTGCTAAAGGGAGAAACTAAAACTGCCGTATGGCTCTTTAATATAGTGTGGATTAGATCCAAACTTAGTAGTTTGCTTCGCATCGGCGGTGACTTGAGATCCGCGATCTGTTCTGCAGGTACTGGTTTGGTAGACAGTTTGCACATTGCCTCGAATACCAAGAAAGCGTCGTTCACCAAAGTCTCATCCCCCTCATCATGGTCCTCGGAAGATACTACGGAACCATCTGGCGCAGGCCCACTTCTGCTAGGATGTTGTTTGCTTGGGGTATGAGTTACTGTTGTGGGTGCATTATCAACAATTCTCCCATCTTCGAAACTCTTCCTATTTTCAAAACTCTCCAGTGTTATCTTCTCCTGAGGTGCCCTATTCACGACAAGGTCCGGGCTTCCGGGACCGGCATCTCCATCACCCGCATGTGAGCTCCTATCATCTGGGTGGACAATTGGGATGGCTAGATTTGTTGAGCTATCGTTCTCCCCATTTGCATGGGCTAGATTTGCCTCCTTCATAGCGATCCGGACCTTGACCCTCTCGAAAACAGTGTCCACCATCTGTGTTAATGCACCTTGCGCAGTCATTTGATTAGGACCACTCCGAGAAAGGAAAGATATATTGTAGGTTTGTCTGATAGCTTTCAGGAGCCCTGCGCCATGTACAACAGCCTTGTCATTTAAGACAGCTGCCAACAAGGCCTTGATGATCTGAAGTTCGACTTGGTCTGATGTCATACCTCCACGGAAGCAATCGCAAATAGTTTCAATTGCTCTTTCGATGAGAGGTATTGGTGCTGTAGGTGGTGGGGGCTCCACCCTTCTATTTACTGGCACATCATCTACGGATGCTGCGGTACTAGAAGTTGGAGGCTTTCGAGGTGGTGTCGTCGAAACAGAGAAATATGAGTAGCTTATCAACTTCCCGATGCAATCAAGAGCAGTGATCGTAATTTGTGTATTCTGGACGGAGCAGGCAATTTGTAGGGGTTCAAATACGACGGCAGGGTCCGGTGGTAATTCCGGAGCTGCTGACTTTATAGCATCTAAGGCCCTCTGAATCGAATCTGCAAGCGGTTTCCGTCGCTTCCTTTCTTTTGCCGTAAGAATTGATTCCAAAGCTTGTACCACGAAAACCATCGACGATAAAGTTGGTTGTGTGCTGCCGTCGCCTGACGCTGACGAGTTTGTAGCCCGCTTGCCTGTACCTGCCGTTGTGGGGGCGTTCCTGGAAGCCGTGCGTGCTAGGGTGGTAGGGGTCTGCGGCCAATCAACTGGCTTCCGATGACGGGAGGAAGGTGGATGATCAGTCAATATGGGTATGGGGATTCCTGGTTTAGGGGTCACGGGAGCTGGATTTGGGAGAGGATTTGGTAGAGGTGGGAGCTCGCTATCACCTAGTTCGGCGGTGGCTAGAGAGATCTGGGAAGGCAGTCTGGAGGTTTTGTCCTTGAGCTCCGAAGGTCCATCCTCCGATCCTATTGGATGGGTAGGAACAAGTTCGAACGCTACAGAATCGGCATCAGATGTCTTGAATTCTATAGTCCCCCCCTCGTCCGGCGTGTCTCCGCTCACCGCCATACCTTTAGTCGCCCCGGTGGCCTCTATTCCTCCTGTTTCGCTAGAGGGGAATAGGGAAGGTGTTCCGGTAGCGATTTCGTCAGCCATATGTTCGGTCGATAGGACCGGCTTTCTTTGGCGGGTTCAATCCTCTGGCGTCCGATTCGTATTTTGACGGTTGCGCGAGTTGATGTCTGGCGCTTTGGGATAAGAACAGGGGAGCTGAGTTGACAGGGTGTTTTACGAATGTTTTAGGGCCAGTTCTTTCTAGCAACGGTACGGTAACGCTTTTAAATTCTTCGAAAAACGGATAATTTAGTCAGACAGAGTCCGCTCGTAGCAGCTGCCCCACTTAAGGAGCACTTGTAAGCCTGACCTGAACTCAAAGCCGTTCTTACGTTTTCTCTCCGAGAGTAGTGGGTCTGGGGTAGCGATGTTGAACTTTGCCGTTCGTTAGTGGTAAGAGAAGAGTTTGGAGCTCATGAGGCATGTTGGGAGAGGCTCAAAATAAGATCCAGGTGCCTTTTTCTCCACCCTAGCTTTCCATTAATCTCACGCTGCGAACGCGAGACGCTGGGCTCTTCCATATTTGTTGCTCCTTCTCATATCGCTCTGGGTGACGCGTAACTCTTTTCTTCTTATTTTTTACTAGGTTTGTATGGAAATACCCGAGCGCAGTAAGTTACTGCCCTTTATGAATATTAAACACCTCTCAATTTCCACAGCCCTACTATCGAAGAGCTATGATACTATACAATTAGCTGCCGTCCTCGCACTGCACAAGAATGCCACAGACCGCTGAGCTATGGTGTAGTTATGGGTATCAGGGTTTGATTGGCAGATATTATTATACTTGTACCTTTGAATAATGCAGTCACAAAGCATGGAACACTTAGAATATCCTTTACAGAGAACAGGGCGTAAAGTATGCTCTTATCCGATCAAACTAGCGACTATTGGTCCCACTCAACCCCGTACGGGGCCACACAAGCACGTGGGGGACAAGGCAAAAAAACTACTGTCGTTCACAAGCCCCAGCTTGAAATGCGCTGTAGGGTCTTACACCTGGGACCTTTGATTGATATTGAATCTCGTCATCTTAGAATAGGAAGGGAATCTATATTCATCCTATAATACACTATATGGGAATCTCCCTATCCATCCTATAATACACTATCTAATAATAATAATAACTTTTCTTTTTTTCTTTTTTTTTTTTACTCGCTCTCCAGCGGACACATCAACTCCTGGATCCTGCCCTTTCTCCTCTTCTCCCCCACCCTCTACTCCAACCCCAACTCCTTCACCTCCGCCGCCAGCTTTTCCTCCAAGTCTCCACTCGCCTTGTGCATCTTACGCGCCTCCTCCAGGAGTTGGCTAAAGCGGATGCGGGAGGCTTTAGACTCACGCTCTTTTTTCGCAAGATCCTTCATTAGGGCTTCCTTTTCTCTTGCCATTTTAGAAATAGTGAGTTGGGTGTTGAACAGGGCGCGTCCCTGAAATTGGATAGTAGCCAAGGAGGTTTGGAGTTCATTTTCGAGCGATTGAGGCTGGGAAGAGTTGGCCTCCGGAGCTTCATAGGCTTGGTCATTGCTGGCTTCCACTTGGTCGGCGGGTTTGGACTGCAATGGGGTGATCCCCTCCCTCCTCTTAGCTGGTATTCGTGTGGCGTGAATTTTTAGTCCTTCTTGGGACTTTTCTAGGATCCTGCTCGCTTCTAGTCCCGCGATCCGCTGCCGGAGGCACACTATTTCGTTTTCCATTTCGGCGACCCGCCCGTTTTCCTTAGCGAGTTGGCCCCGGAGGCCTAGGATCTCTTCTGCTGAAGACTGAGCGCGCTTTTCTTCTTCGGAATGCCGGGCTTTGAACATTTCGTTCTCACACTTCATGTCGTTGACGACTTGCCTAAGATGGGCCTCGGTGCGATCTTTTTTGCGTGCCTCCTCCTGGTACATCCCGTATCTCGCCTCATAGTACTCGAAAAGGTCCTCCCGACTCCTTAACGCCGGCCACCTCTCTTGAAAAATCTCTTCTTTATGACTCCTGTTTAACCGGTTAACTATGGCATAATGGGCTTGTCTCTCCTCCGTAGTTTCGATAGTCTCTGAGACATCCGATCCCGGCTGGAAGCTTAGATGCTCCGATTGCTCATCTCCGGGAGATTGTACCGTATCCCTAATAGGCCTAGCCGCCACTGATAATGCCGACCTATTGCTTTCGGAATCAAGCCCATCATTCCCAGGATTAATAGGTTCCATTCCCGTCAACCTCGTACCACCTGCCTCAGACCCCTCCGCCGAACCCGACTTCCCAAGATGTTCCCCCCCTCCGCTCTCCATTGAAGCGCCGGGACTAATATTATCAAGTCTGGGCTTTTCATTTGATCCTATTGTGGGGCTTTCATGTGATTTGTTTGAAAACCCTGACGAAAAGTGTGTTGAAGGCAGGCCCTCGGGAATGGGCGATACCAGGCCCAAGTCATACTCGGTGCTCTCGGTCTCGTGCACCACCTCTCCTGGGAGTCGTAACGGATTGAGAAGGGATTTACCGATAGATTGTGGATTCCTAGAACGCTCTTCGCCCAAAATCTCAATCTCATCGCCGGTAAACCTAATGTCCGTTCCACCGACAAATAAGGCCTCGTCTCTCCCGGCGGGCCCGGGTGCCCCGGAGATATCGGTGCGTGGGCCCTGCATCTGGGTTGGGTGTTCGTCCTCCCCGTGGCTGCTCCGGTAGGTGGGGTCGTGGTGGTGTTCGTCCGGATTCATGCACTGTTCCAGGATTCTTCGCCCCCTGCAGGGTAAATCTATCAATCGTTAGGGAGATTCTTTGAATGCAAAGGCTAAATTCAGAGAGATGCCATACCATTACATTCAAATGTAGTCACAACAGGAGGTGCGGGTAGACGGTAGCCGTCGTTATCGGGGGGAGCATGTCCTTCATCCATGGCCGGAAGCAACGTCAAACCACTCGAGCAGCAAGTAGAGTAGGGGAAAAGGGGCTAATGGCTGATAGTTAAAAAAAAATTGGAGGTAGGGGGGTTATGGAGCCTGCGAGACGGTATGCGGGCAGCGGGGGGAAGAGTTGAATAATTCGAGGATGGGGAGTGGGGAGGTAACGTGGGGGAAAGGTCAACCAACAGAGGGCTCAGCAAACAATCGACTGAAAATAACTTAGTAAGCGGTGATTTTGTTTGGGCTGTTGGTTGAGCCCCCCTTTCAGTCAATTGACTAACAATTTTTTGTACATAGAAATAATGTGGCCCCACCCGCCAAGAGCAAGTCACGAAGAATACCGCGGGTACAACCCGCCCAATAAAACCCGACAAAGCCCCCGAGTACGGTACCGGTAAAGGGAGTGGAGTAAGCTGTAGGCACAAAGGCTGGAACCTTAGCGAATAACCTTACAGAAATGCAGATACTGATCCTATTTGGGCCACTTTAACCTATAAACATCGACTCGGATACCGGTAATAATAGTCTATAAGTGGAACCTTGTCCGGTGGATCGCTGCAAGGCACCATCCCTGCGCGGCTCCTCCCCGCCAAGCATCCACAATGTCCGTGCGCAAAAGCTTAACTCAACCCACAACCGCCCACTCATGCCTGAATCCGATGCGCCAAGTAAGGAAGCAAAGCCCCCCCGTAGAATTGTTCCCCCCCCCTCATTCCTTCCCCCTCAACCCACCCTCACTAACTCCCACAGTGCAAGCCTAAAACACACTTCCCCCCAAACCTATACCCCTCGCTCTCTTGAACATCACACAGTACCTGGTACTGTGTGCTCTTCCCCCGTCGGGGACCCTATGCGTCTGCTGTTCTCCCATTCACCATCGAGTTCCCGGAATGATACTCTGACGGCCCACCGCAGATCGAGTCCTGGCCCGACACCCGGCACCCATCGCTCAATAATTGGTTGTTCCAGTAGGGGGGTTGGTAGGCGGGTAGGGAGAAGCAGGGCAGCGTGGGGGAGTTTGTCAAAAGCTACTTTGATCATGAAGCAGTTGTTGTGAAGGAGATTAAGCGCCGGAAGGCTAGCCAGGAGGAAAGGGTACGGAGGGCTATTCAGGCGAGTCATGCGGGGATGGGATATGGGCTGGTGTGTTCGTCTTGTTACTGTAACGCTGCATAGGGCACGGTAGTCCTAATGGGCGTGTTCTGGATTCGTTTCGTGGAGTTGGATGGCGCTGCTTTGACCAAGGTTTATCGATCGGTTTAATCTTATCTGGAGTTTTGAGTAGGGTGAATTATATAGAACGAGTTTTTTTTCGTAAAGACGAGATATTATAATATTATTATATTATTACGTTCTGTCATTTTCTGTTTTTGCCTAATGCGCCTTGACCCTGCTGGTTTTCAGAAAGCCGCGGGCGAATCATCAGTTCCCAACCATTGATAATCCGCCATTATCGAGGGTTTCGTTTCTTTCTTTCTCCCTTTCCCTCTACTCTCTCGATTTATCGCTATGGTTGGGAATCTCTATATCAAGGTGCATGATGAGTTCCTCCAATGCTTGTTTTTTATTATTACCATACAAATCCTTTGGTATAAGATCACCTAGTGCGTTGGCTCCCGTGAGTGCTGAAAACCAACATCGTATCTGTGCATAATCGCCTCGTCGTAGTAAAACAGCTTTTCTCAACCTTGGACCCATCTTATCATCGCCTCCCCCACGATCCGATAGGGTGTATCACAGTCCATCACCCTCAACCACCTAGAAAACACCTCACAAAACCCACACCACCTGCCCAGGCTGTGTGATGCTTTTTACAAAATGTGCAACTGCAGCCCCGTACACCCGGTCTCTCCCCTCCGCCGTCTCCCTCCCTCCCAATCACTCACACACCCTAGGACATCAGTCGCTGGGGAACGATAACCCCTACGCATCAAGAAGGTTGGGGAATCGCCCTCAATGCCGTTCTGTAAAAGGCGGACAAGAAGGGAAGGGAAAGGATAGGGAGTCCAAGAGGGGATTTCTTGGAATAAGCTTCCCACTGAGCCCTAGGGATCGTAGTACTTCTGTGGGTGTATTGGGCAAGGATAGGGATAAAAGTAAACCTAACGGGGGGGATTTCAATGATGCTGGGAACCTCGCCGGCGGAAAAGGTGCAGGATCGAGTCCTGATGGAGCGAGGATAGCCGGGCTACATTTCAACGGCCTGCTGCAAGACAGACGGCGGGTGTCTCCAACCACGGCAAATGAGCTGATCCCATCTTCGCGAAAATTTCGTCCCAACACAGCCCAATAATTCCGAGCATGAGTCGCATGATTCCTCTTGTCGAACCGGAGAGGATTCTTGTTTGCTACCTTACCTTACTCCCACAACCAATCTACTGTACATAGGAGTAGGAAGAATAAATTCTTGGAACAGGCGGCAAGCACAGGTGCGAAATTTGGCAAGTCGGCGAGGCGGAGGCGTGAGCAGAGAAGATTGGGAACAGTGAATTGGGTTCCCGAAGAGGCTAGTCCGACAAAGTCCCCACCAAGAGGGTGGATACAGACAGCCACAGGCCCATTCCAAGGCAATAACCGCAATACGCATCCGACGGTAGTCAAGCGCGCAAACTGCAGAAAGGGGGAGAGGAGCGATCGCATATCTTGCATAAAATCTAATTCCACATATGCTACGCCGCCGGATGTTTCCCCCACCGAACCAGATGCCACAGGTGATGCGGGAAAGTAACTCGGCGGGAGTCTCTCGGATCTTTCGCAGCACCCGGTATGTGGCGAATGGATGGCCAGGATGGACCAAGACACAATTCCGGCAACGGGAGGAACATCCCACCCCCTGGCCATTTCTGCAGTTCCAATTTTCTTGGGATAATTGACGGCAATATCGGTGGGAGGGATAGAACTTGGCCCCAAAAGTGTAGAGAGTGGAAGCCATCAATGTTGATCCTGGACCTGACGAATACTCCCGAACGGGATACTCTTGCTATACGCAGCTGTCAATGTAGGAAGCAGAACCGGTTTTGGATATCGGTTGGGATTGAGGGGAAAGTAAGGAGTGGTAGTGGATAGGCCGCGCAGCCAGAGGGTGTTGGCCTAGACTTTGGTGTCTTTATTGACCTAGCGTGAGTCCCACCCCCATCCGCCCCGCACCTCCTGCCAAAGGTATTCCGTATACCTCTCCTACATCCTTTTTCGGGTATGAGAACGGGGGTGAAGCGAATCGTAAAGTCAATGGAAAACACGAAGGACGCAGTCGCGGTCGTGACCTTTCCATGCGCTATGCCGAATAACGTGTATTAGCTCAATGCCTCAGGAAGCGCAGAGAGACAATAGTTGCTAGAAGATCTTATGTCTCTCTCCCACAGTCGAGCATCCAGCCATTGTCTCGCAACGTCAAGGAAGCAGTAATGGCACGATTAGAAAATTTAACGCAATACCTCCAAACCTGAGAAGATATCTGGGGGCAGATAGAGATGTTAATTTATTCCAGCTGAATTCCCAACTGGAGGATGGGGCTATAGATTTACTCCCGGAGGTGTTCGTGGAGCAGAGGCATGTTCACATCCTTGGTATTGGGCCTGGGTTCTGCCTGAGGAACGAGATGGGGCCCTCGGGGTGGTGTGTTCCGTTGAGCACTTCTGGTCAAAGACATAATAGCAAAGACGGCGGTATTGAGCAAATGCCTAGCACGGTGGAAAAGAATGTATCAACGCTAAGAACGGAGCTGTATCTTGGTGAAGGTCAGAACGTCCCCACCACTCTATGCAATGCGGGAGATTCGCAAATTCTCAACGTGATCGGAGACAGTGAATACCCTCCCCTCGTCCCAGGCAAAAAACAAGCCTCCTCATCAAAGTCGATCCAGGGAACCCCACGGCCCTCACTGCCACCTACATCAAGGCTAGAGATTCAACTGACGACTGGTCCGCCATCGAGCAACAAATCAACTCAATCCAAGACGACATCGCGGTAGGTGAAACCCCCTTGCTAACCCTAACGCTCACATACCAACACAGCAGCAACGTCTCCCCCCCGATGTCACCCTGTCGATTTCCAGGACTGCGGGCGCACACTGCTACAACGAACCTTCACTCTGGCACTCACTCCTCACCCGCTCTGCGAACCAACCCTTTTGCCTCCCGCGAGAATTCACCAAAGCCGGCAGTCACGCATGGGGAATACGTGAACGGAATCTGCAACCGGAAGGTGAAGAACGTGTACCCCAACATAGACCGTGCGCTTTTTGAAATCAAGGTTGTTCGTGCCAGTGTGATGAGGGCAGAGGGGAAGGTCGATTTACACGATATTTCCCGGGAATTGGCATATAGGACCAGGATGGTGTGGCGGTTTTCGCAAACTGCTGCGGCATCTGCTGGTGATGGGTTGGTGGACAGGGCGCGGGGAATATTGGGCTTTGCAAGTGACGCCAGACACAAAGTTCTCGCATACTACTAGCTCGACGAGAAATTGTGCTCTTCTCCATTCATGTCAACCCCCCAATGAAGTTTCCCTTGCCAGGCCCTCGTTTGAAGGATCGGGTGCAGACGGTGGGGGTGTGGCTGAAGACGGCATGGGCGATGCGCAGGATATTTGGAGACATATGAAGGTTAGGAAGTATGGTTCTGGGGGGAGGGGGAGCGCCGGGCGGGTCAAGTTTTCTACCGATGTGAACGGGAATAGCGAGGCTGGGGGTGGAGGGACCGGTAGTAGTGCTGGAAGCAAGACTATGGTCAGTATTGAGATGTTAGAGTTCTTTTTCCCTTTTCCGTGATTTAGCTTAGGTTTATTTGTGAGAGGGATCGCGACCTCCCCAGGTGCAGCATGAGGTTGGGTAAGCGAATCGTGGAGGAATGATCATTGGTGGGCTCCGTCCCAACAAAACCTGCCTCCTCTCTGTAAATCACAAGTTGGCTAAGAATGCGGAATTGTGCAGATATATTGTTATTATACAATGACTAATAGTTTGACAGGCAAGAATGCGCAGCAATAAAGAAATCCAAACCCCACATACCCCCCCACCTGCGTACTTCCACGCCATTATTCCCCCGTTTCACCTCCCTCCTCCCCCCCGGTTGAGGACTGCTCCACTACCTGCTCAAGAAGGGGGGCCACCGGGGGCTGGCCCCCTTCTTTAGCATAATCTCATACCGTAATATCTCTGGCATCAGGACTTCGGTGGCTAGCTCGGCACGTGCGGTAGCTATCTTTAACTGGGTCACCGGGCCTGGGGCGAGGGCCGGCAAGGAACGTTGGTACAATCTGTCGTGTACAATTACGAGTTGATGCCATTCTAGAGAAACCCCTACCGGTGCCTCAAAAGGTATACCTAAACATGTTAGGCCCTCTCTCTCGGAACTGGAACTGGAAGGATTGAAAAAGGTTCTCGACATAATCGGCAATGTGGCACTCGCCTTGCGCCCACTCAAATTTAGCGATATTATCCATATCCTAGAACGGGCGGACGAAAAAGTGATACCTGAACGGCCCCCTCACCGTGGGCCAAGTAGCGAAATCGACCTAGTACAGAGGAGGAAATCGAGGTGTATGTCAAGTCTCCCATGGGATTTCTTTGAGTTACCACCGAAACCGAAACCGTATCAATTGTTCATCATACTGCAATTTAATTCCTTTTTGATCAACGCGGCCTCAATCGACCCTGGGTAGGTCCTAAAAGCACAGTAGACCGCATGATTTCTTCGGAGTCCTTCCAATACCTTCACCATGTCTCTACCTTGGTCGACAAGGGTGGACCACCCCTCCTCATGGATCAGAATCTAGGCCCTATTCCACTGCCTACCGGTATCTTTAGCTATTCTTCAAGTGACTTTAGCTATTCATCAAGCGACATGCGGGAGGCCCCGGCGCAAAAGTCCCCACGGCTCGTGGCGCACAGTAGAAAAATTAAATAGAAAAAAGGCACCGACAACACCCCACTTCACCTTGATTTTCAATTCAATGACATGATGCTAGTGGAGTTTCTACCTGGGAAAGGCGTTGATCTAACAATGGAGAATAAGGCCCGACTCACGCCATCAGAATTAAGGAGCGATCTCGGGACAGGAGATCGGTTTGAAGGAGGCCGTGAAAGTGGCCGCCCAGAGGGCCCGTGGAAGTGCGGGGGATGAGACCACAGAGGAGGCTCTAGAAATTGTATAATAAATGAAACTCTAGTCCCGTTTGGGAGGGGTATGGCAGGAGGCTGGGGAAGAATTCAGGTTGGAGGCTAGCGGAATCGGCATCAGATAAAAGAAGAGCCGCCATTGAGCACTCAGGGAGGGGGGCAAGGAATCTGCCGTTGACTGGTTTTTTTTTTTTGGAGATCACTTTTTTCTTTCTTATCGAACTTATTGTATGATAAAAATGTCTACAAACCGATTAGGAGAAAAGGGCTACTCTGGCCTAGCTAGCTAGCGGTAGGAAAGGGGGGAATCATTTGCCTAGCTCACGATCTATTACCACAATTCCCTAACCGGCAAGCGGTTCGAACTTCGTTTTATGCGTTGCTCTTATTTATAAATATATTATGATGTATTATAATGCTGCGTAGGGTTTTCACTTAGTTTATGCCAAGTAGTAAATTTCCCAGCTCTCGGGGTGGCTGCTCCCGCGCCGCCTCTGCTCCCATTTGAGGGGTGCGTTCGTTTGTTTACTTTCCCCGGTTGGCAGATTTCTGGGACATGTTGGATCCCCAACACACCCTTGGACCCCGCCAGGAATGAGAGGAAGCCACAATTTCTTAACAGAGGCTACTCCACCCTCACCGCTTGGGCCTGAACTCCTCTGCGTCGGTATCCCATAGTACCACGGTTGTACTTATTGCGAGTGGGGAGAGTACGACGGGCGTGCCCTTGAAGCCGTTGACGCCGCTCAGCATCCGTAGCTTACCGTGCGCGCGCATAGCTTTGTTGTTTAGACGAACGTTTAGGATCGATTCGGCGCCGGAAGCAATACGGCATGAAAGAGTCGGATGCGTAGAGGCAATGAAAAGCGGGAGTTCTTTAATGCTTGCTTTGTTAGTACGGAAGTCAGCGGAGGAGGAAGGGGGACATGCGTGGTGGGGAGTAGACATGGGTCGCGATCTCTAGAAGAATGGGAGGACTTCGCTGGTTGATAAAAATACTCCTACCTTTACCATCAGTTAGTTTAGTTAGTAGAGCATTGCGAGAGTCGTGAGCGTGAGAGCGTGAGAGCATGAGCGAGCCGTTGAATGAAAAGAAGTTCTCCACTCCTAAGTTGTGCGTTGGCGATCGAAGTCTTTTGTTGCTTACTCTTAGCGCTTCGTTTCGTTTTCCCGTCCCCGTTTCGTCGCCCTGGTCGCCGTTTTCGCCGTTCAGCCGTCGCCGTTTACTACTTGTCTACGGCATTGCTGCGACCGCTTATGGAAGCGTTCACCGTGTAGGAATTCATAACCGAGGCCGGAAGAGTCGACTTTATGCCTCAGGTACAATGAGAACCACTTCCCCACCTGCACCCCTCTCCCCACCACCACCAGCGCCGCCCCGGGAGGCGCGCATCATCTCCGCCACTTCCTCAGCCGTTTCTACCTCCTTAGACCAAATCCCGGGGACCAATCTCCTAGTATGAGCATACAAAGAAGGTTGGGAGCAGGAACCTCCTCTGCACCTTGGGCCCCGCACCCCCCGCAAACAGCAGTTCCTTCTTTCCATCCGTTACCAGCGTCGATTTGAGGAAGGTGTAGTTCTTCACATGTAGTACACCCTTCAGCATCTCTGGCGTTGTTGGGAACACCCACTCGATACTGAAGATCCCCAAGTACCGTAGCAGTCTGCTGTTCGGAATCGTCCGCGTTTAAATGGCTTGCGGGGCTCCTGACAGCCTTTTTTTTGGGTCATGGAAAAGCTGCGCTGAGGTTGGCAGGTTCTGGGAGGTGTCGGGTTAGGGAGAGGAAACAGGTTAAAGCCAGAGAGGTCAGTAGCACGAATGTGGTGATTGGGGTAAAATGGGTGTGGCGGGAGAGGGGCACCGCGAATGCGGCGCGTTCCGGCGGGCTGTTGGTTGCGGACACAGTTAGGTCGGGAACGAAGGCCAAGCTAGAGGGTAGTAGTAGCGGTCAGCGTCGGCGGGTAATAGATTGATCTTTTTTCTTCCATGGGCGGAGAGGTAAGTGCGAAAATGCTCAGAGAGGTGATGAGCTGTTGGGGAATAACTTAAGTTACCCTCCCGGCTAATAGCAAAGTAGTGCTTACTAATATTATGCTTCCCATGCACTTTCCAGCCGCATGATGTCCCATCAACCACTTTTGGTGCAATCTCGTTGCTATCATACCACACGGGTGATGATTCCCGATCTTGGGGCCATTGTTGACTTCGGGGGTCGGTGTTCGCAGGTTAATTGTGTGCTTGTTTTAGCCTTTGTTTGTGGTCACACCGCAAACATACCATAACTTACCGTTAGTTTAAGCGCGAGTATCACCAACACGCGGGGAAGGCTCTCATAAACCAATAGTTTCGCGTCATCCTCGTATTCGTTGCCTCCTCAATTTGTATTCTAGGCAACACAGGTTGGGTGCCGGTACTATCCCTTCGTCTGTATTTGTCGCTTTTTAGTTGCCTGGAGTATTCCGAGATTAGGAATAGTTCAAGTGTCGCAACGGTGGAGATGTTTTCTACTGGTCAGGTCACAGCAAGAGCTCGTTGATCATACCAGCTTGGGTAAAGATCTGAGGCTAACCTATGCCATTAACCACGCTAAAAAGCTGCGAAATCTGCACACAGATTAAGGGATGGTGGGGGACTCCTCAAACCGGGCCACTGCGACATTGGTTTGGCTTACTAATTTGTAGGTTAATTTAGCTTAACTTAATATTATTATTGACTTACTAGGAGGTTAACTATGGTCTTGGTATATTAACCGGTCTATTAACAGTAAACAATAGGTGATGACTTTGCCCCCAATTGCTGCCTTTTTTTTCAAACCCCTATAACTTAATCAAAACTTCATATATTTTAAATCTGCTTCTATTACCTTGTTCTCTAGCGCTAATCTATCATTTAATGGATTTATATTTTTGATACGTGTTCTTGTTCTGGAGCCTCATCATTCAAAGATGGACAATCTGGGGGCTTATAGTAGTTGCACCAGCCATAATACAGCCCCCGGTAGAAAAAATCGGGAAACGGTGATCGGGCCTCTGGTGCTTTGATTGGAGGGTTCGGTGTGCTCGAGCCAATCGAGCAACCGTGTTTCTGACTTTTAATTTCCACAATTCCCGATCTTTTCGACCGGAGGCTGTACAACTGTAGGGTGGAAAACACGCGAAAATCCATTTTGCTTTTCTCTATAGACTGCCTCCCTAGCCACCCAGACACCCCATACACAGTCTCGTCGGGAAAACGCAAGCGCAAAGAAAAGGAGACCCCCGTCCAGACAGATGCTGATTGGTGGGTATTGTATGAGGAAACAGCGGCAGTCAGTGCAGTTGCCATAGCTCATCCAATTAAACTAAGGAAATTGCTTAAAGCTTTCTTATCTGGGTTTAGCTGTCCGGGTAGCTAGGGAATCTGTCTATGGGCCAAATGACCCCATTACCAGTACAAGTACTGTACTCGAGTACAATAAGCGGTAGTTAAAATGTCATCTGATTTTTCTACTCCCGATATTGGATTTTATCAAGGAGAGCGGACAAGCATGGATAATGACATTGTGTGATATTGCGCCATCGCCAAGACTTCTGTCCAGTCTGGTAGTTCCGGTATTCGCAGTAGCTGGAACCAATACAAATACTTGTATCATACACCTAATATCTTTCCGGTTAGTTTTGTTTTCAGAGAGCGTAAGCCGGAATTTTCTCTCTATCGTCTACCACTGCGCGACCCATGCCTCCCAACGCCTACATAGAAGCCTGCTGGTGGAGACAGGGGCTCATAATTGATTCTCCCGGAATGGTTGGTAGCTGTTCAAGTATCACGAGTAAAGGGTCTTTACATGGGAAATCTACCTGCGGTGGCCGTTAATCCCTTGACGGAGGTTGCCGTGGGATTTTGCTGTAACGAGTGTGGTTGACTGAGCCTCCCACAAGTTTCCATCGCCGCTATCCCAAGAGTGCGGCCGATAGATATAACAGTCACGTGGGTCTGATAAGAAAGATTTGGTGCTCCTTCTTGGCCCGACACCCAAGTGGAAATGTACAATAGATATCAAAACAACTCTGATCTGCCTTCTTTGAACTTATTCTTCGCACGTTCAACCAGTCTTCACTTTCTGTTCATGCCCACATCTCTCATACAGAAATTCCGACATACCCGATAGGTTGTGTGCGAGTGATATTCTATGGAGATCACGTGCTTCCAACTTCTTTGACAATATCTTCTCAAGAATAGTCGTCCTCTCGTGCTCTAAACTCCTATACCTCCCGCTCTTTGCCAGCTCCGCCTGCACATATTGCTAGTTTAACTCTCTGCAAGTTTCTCGAGCGGGTTGCGCTCCTCCCCACGCTTTTCCAAAGCCAGGATTTTCATCCTCCCCAGGGGTCTGACGAGGGAGTTGCGTGGAGAACCCAGCCCACCAATCCATTAACCGTGAACCCGTCCGGGTCTTCAATCGTATTCCATAGAAGGAGGTTCAATTCTGAGAGCTTGCGATACACGCTAAAGAATACCAGAGCATGGCAGCGGGGGTCTGGGGGCGCGGCAGCGCAGTAGAAGGAAGGTTACGAAAGGGTGGAAGGGGGTTAGTGGCGGTTGAAAAGAGCCGTAAACACCGGTTTTACACGAGTGAGGAGCTGAGTGCGGCGACTTAATATCGCTTCTACGATATTGTATTTTTATATTAGAAGCCCAGGGCGGAGGTGGCTAGTTGGCTGGTTGGGGATGGGTACACTACTTAACACAACCTCGGGCACAAATTCCCCAAACCCGCCTCTGCTCTCCCTCTCCTTGAAAAACGGAACTTTATCCATAGCTCCCTCCCCCGGCCCTCCGGACACACGTCTGCGCCGCCGCCCTCCGGAACAGGCTTCCGAGAAATTTCACCGCGCCCCACATCTACGCTACGCATAGCTACTTCTCGTATCGCAGCTTCTCGGCCAGGGGCGTCCAGCGCTTCATTCAGCTGTCTCCGTACATCCTCGTCGCATGCGAGCAGCCGCACTTGTCCACTACAACGGCCATCTTAACTAGCTGCTCGAATGACAGCAGCCGAGGAACGGACGAGTGATTGTGTAAGGCTTTCAGTAGAATACAGAACGCCACGGGGTCGTCGTCGTGGAGCACTAGGACGAATGGCTTCGTCGAGGAGTTAGGGGAATCGTTAAAGCGCTGGGCTTCGGAGAAGAGGGAGGTCGGGCTTAACATTGCCGAGAATATTTTCGATGTGGTGGTTAGAACGCGCGCAGAGGCCTCGTAACGAAGCGCGTGCGTGGACGTGAGTAGGCGAATGAGCATGTCCCCCACCGGCGAGATTATTGCCTGACGGAGGGGAGCAGTGGTGGTGCGATTGTTGTTGCTGCCACCGCCGTTGTTGCTGTTGTTGCTGCGGTGGCAGTGTTGGCCTTCTCGGAGAGGGACGAGCGTCCTGGGGAGGTAGGTGGAGATGGGAGCGATTATGGTTGGGACATTGTTGATACTTTGGTAATTGAAGGGTGTATTGTACGGTAGAAAGTCCAGAGATGTCTTGATAATTGAAACGGTAGGGAGAGTTTTCATTTTGCTCGACTCTCTGAGTCAACTAAGAGGTTCCTCTATATCTTGTTGGGTGAGGGGTAGTGGGGTGTGACCCCAACTCGGGCTTTTCTCATCCGGTATTAAACTCTGAAGCCATCCACTTCTTCATCTGTAACTTTAGGCAAAAAAAATAATCTTCGGTATCTTCCTTACTGCTTCTAGGCTGGCATCTCCTAGTGCGTCTTCCGCATCCAAGCTTCTTTTCGCACCCGCTCCGGCAGAGGTAATCGCGGCCGCCGAACCTGTGGTGTTACCCCTCCATTTCCCGCCAACTGTTGCGCCACCTCCGGGAACTCTAATACCCCCCCAGGCATCCCTGATCCCGAAACTCTTCGCTAAATGTCCGTAATGCAGTGTGTTATGATTGAACATCCCCTTCCCAGTGACAACGTGGGTGGCATGCGCACGGATATGACTTCCACAGGCTTTCTTTGCTAGGTCCATCACTGCTTTGTCTCCCAACACCCACTTCTCAACTTCCGACTGCCATTCTTTCGCTTTATCTTCCCACTCCAGCATCTTGTGGTTCACTCCTGTCCGAAGACCTTCTTGAACACCTCGTCCGCGCTTGCCTCTATGGGGGTTCCACACTTTTTTAGAACTGCATCGACATATCTTTCCTCTGTCCACGGCGGCAGGAACATTATGGCCCGCCGAGCGCATCCTGCGCGCGCTGTGCGGCCAATACAGTGGAGGTGGTCGTCGCGGAACAACAGAGGGTTGAACTGGACTATTAGGTCGACATTAGAGAGGTCCAGTCCGTGGGCAACAACGTCGACGTAGAAGAGGAGGGAGGGAGAGGTTGTATTTGCAAAGGAGTGGAGGGTGGAGGTTCGGATTGGCTGTAGGAAGGAGCCGTGGAGTTTGTGGAGAAGGGCGGTGGGGTGGAGGTGTGGGGCTTTGGCGATTAGAGAATTGATCGGTGGAGGCTGTTTAGCTAGCTTTTCGGAGGGATCTGGTTTGATTTCTGGAGCGTGGGGGTTTGCAGAGTCTTTTTCGGAGCTCTTCCAGGGTTTCGTGGGTTTCGGGATGTGTTTTGGCGGCTCAGTACCTGAACTATCCCCCAACAAACGAGAAAATACTTGAAAGTGAAAGTCCACCAAATCTGAGCAGGAGAAAGAAACAATAATCTTTGGGCTGGCAGTCTGTCGTACCAAAGCCCTCTTAAGTATCGCATTGAACTCCACTAACCTCAACTTTGCCGGAACCACAACATAACTCTGTTTCAACTGCCCGGGAGCCAGAAAACCCTCCTCCCCACTCTTGCTGCCCCCACCCGCATCGTCATATCCCTTCTCCGCCTTGATGTATAGCGCCTCCTTCAAAGAGATATCGCCGAGTCGCTCTGCGTTGGTCTTCATGGTTGCCGAACAAAGCATCGACACCCTCCTCCTCCTCGGTAATCCCGCTTCGCTCTTCCACTGCACTGCTTCCTCCCCTTTTTTCGGCAACTTGCTCTTCTTTTCCAGAATGCCCGGGATACTTCCAATTGTCTCCTCGAACCCCAACTCCATAAGCCTGTCACCTTCATCAAGTACAACCCACCTCACTCAACTAACATCTAGGCTTTCTGTATTCTCCAGGCGATCCAGTGGTCCCCCGGGCGTAGCAACAGGTATATTAATCCCCTTCCTCAACCGTGCCTTCTCACTCTTATTCTTCTCACCGCCGCTGACAGCGCCCGGGACGATCCGGTGGGGGCCGTTCTTATAGTGGATTAGTGTTGACAGGACGGCCGATATTTGCCGGCACAATTCACGGGTCGGGGCGAGGACAATGGGTAGAGGCCTGAATGTCTAGTCAGCTTTGCCACATTCTCACCATCTTGCTGAATAGAAGACGGGGTACGGAGAGACTCATGATCCGGTTCACTATTTGTAGCAAATAAGTCAATGTTTCCCGATCCAGTCTCTGCTTGGATGAAAGCGTCGCTGTCGGTAGACATTAGTTAAGGATTACCGATCGTTGGATGGCTGTGGGCGCTTTTAGAGCTAGTTTTATTGTAAGGTGATTGGCGAGTATGGGGGATAATCCTAGTGTTGTGAAAGTGGCAGATCCGTCTGCTAACGGTGCATTCGATAGCTCATTCGCCGCCCCATCTTCCCGTTTGTCGCCAGTGACAGCGCTCGCGGCTTTGGGATTCCCGGTCCATAAGAAGGATACGAATTCTCCTGTCTTGACAGCCTGCGGTGCGGGTTTCTGCTTGGGCTTTGCGTTACCGCTCCTGGGCTTTACTGCTGTTATTGAGGGTTTGGAAGGGGTGGCAGGGATGGTTCGTGAGATATTGAATTCGGCGGTTTCGATAGCCCTCTTGTTGGCGCCGTGCTCGACATCCCTCTTTGCCTTCAATCGGTCTTTCCAGCGGCTGCCTTTGAACTTTGGGGTTGCGAATGTGAAAGCATCCGGGCTGATATCGAAGTTGACTACCATCGCATCGTAGGCCATCTTGGGGAGGTTTTGGAAGCGCAATTGCTTCTGGTGTTGTGAAATAGAAGAGGAGATGTTGGGTATAGGGCCTGTTTGGATACAACGGTTCCGTTCCGTTTCCCCATACAAATAACCTTTTCTCTTCCGTTTTAAAACTGAGAGAATGATGTTTTCACAGCAGAAACGGTCGTCCAATGGAACGGTCCCATTTTTGCCAAACAGGTCCTCAAGTTTGTTTTTTCTTTGATGGATTGCCCCACATAAAGTTACCCTACTCACTGCCCTCCGAAAACCTTGAAATGAAACCTACCGGTATGCCAGTATCATACCCACTTGATCAACATATGTTTTGAACAATTACTTGCGTGGTTAGGCGCAGTGGATCCAATCCTAAGTTACCGAACAGCACAAAACTTGTATTGATACGAACAACGATAATAGACGAAAGATATCAGAGAACAATAAAGAGTAAAGAGATCGTATGCGAGAACGAATGACTTTAACAAGACAAGACAAGACCGTAGAACCGTGAGAGAAAGATGTGATGAGTATGAGATGAACTAACTAAAACGAACAAAGGGAAGAACAAGCTGCCTTATATCCTTATCTGCAGAGTACCTTCGTTCCCGGCATACTTCCTGCGCATGCCGGATTCTTCTCCCACTTTCCATCTGATGGTCGTCGTTCTGTTTCGCTTTGCGAAGACATATCCGAGGTAAGAGCTGTTTGACCGAGGGTGTAGTTATGCTGGATACCTCGGATCGTGTTGATGGCCGCGGGTATCTCAGGTGTTCGGCTATTGACTGTCGTTCGTGTTTCATCGTCCAGCGATAGGTGTTTGATCGTGTCGCATCTGGTATGCAAGGTGGTGATATTCAATCGTAAGAAGCTAACACTGGTGGAACGCTGTCGAAGCAACTATTGTGTTAACAATAGCGTAAATGTGTTTCGCCTTATGCAGGAACGAAAGTATGTATGTGGTGAGCAGCTTAAAATAAGAATTCTCCAACAATATGTTCCGGACGGACAAATCTTTTGCCTTCGAATCCACCAATTCCCCTACCAACCCTTCAACCCACAATACGAAATAGTACCGCTTCTCCCCTCCCCATATTCTAATCGTGCCCACAAGCTAAACGCAATCATAGGTCCACTGAATTATAACCCAGATAGCCCTCGTTGGTTCCCGGGTCATCGGCCGCGCCTTTGTGGCGGCCTGGTGACAGGCACAAGCGACTCAAAAATACGCCAAAGCTACTGCCCGGGACCGGTAAGGGCGCCGCTTTAAAAGCCCACGCGGGATTGACCCTTGGCGAAACCTGCCTCATACTCAACGGCAAGCCGCCACAGAATGGGGTGATGGCCGAGACGATGCTGATGGAGCGGTTTAAGAAGCTGTAGGATGTTAATGAGCCGGGGAAAGGTGGGAGTTTCTACTTGCAGAGTAAGATCTTGAGAGCGAGGGAGAGGGTCGAGAATGAAGTCCGAGAGGCCGGGGAGAAAGCGAGGCGGCCGGAGGTGCTGGAGAAGGGTTGGAAGCTAAAGGTGCACAAACGATGGGAATCCCGGATTTGCGTGTGTTTTGGGAGGGTGAATAGCGGTAGGTATGGGATATGTTACTCCTTTTTCTATGACCTCTTGGTTTTCACTTTTGTTTTCCTGATTGCTCCGAGTTCGGACAGGTGGGGAAACGTAGAAATGATAGATTCTAAACTCTCTACTTTACCTTGTGTAATATACTTCGTATGTTGGTTTAGGGCTGCCAAGGCCGGGCAAATACGTACACCACCGGCCGCACTAATTCCATGAACTCAAGCTTTGATTTTTCTTTTCTAGAGTCAATTCCTTTGTATCAACTAGCTCCTGGTATACCACATGCACTGATCAAAGGAGAACACCACATATCGCGTCTGGCGAACCCCGTTTTTGTAGCACCGGCAATGCTAAGATCAGGTATTTCTTGTAGAACTCGTTCTACTCTTTGGTCAGGGAGGCCTTGCGCGTATTTATCCCTGGTGCTCGGGTCTAGGTATTGTTGGACTTGGGCCATTCTGGAGTATGCCTCTGCGCAAACCGGAGAGCAAGGAGGTCAATTATTCGCGTCCGGAGAGACATCAGGGGTGGAAGGCCTACATCTAAGTTGGATCTTCACGGGTGCCGCGAATGAAGGGTCGAGATAGGGTACCCGGAGGTCGATCAATTAGGGCAATTCCGTAGTAAGCTGTTCGCTGAGAGCTTCATAGACATCGCGGGCCATCTGAGCCTCTTTCTCGGTCTGCAATGAGCGTCAGTACCTAAGTCTTAGAGGTGGTCGAAAGGTAACATGCTCTAGGCAGCTTTTCGGGCTCTTTGTCAGGCTTCTCTACTAGCTTCTTAACCATTGCCCGCATCTGGTCGTAATCAAGGAGTTTATGATTTCTCTTTTTTATACCTAACACACGAGCTCATTGGAAAGAGTGATCTTGGGGGAGTTTCGGACATTCGTTAATATCAGGGAAGTAAGCACAAAATCTAGAGATAGGCTCTAAAACAGTGGTCCTGGAAGGGCCATCCAGAGCCTTGATGGTCTCGGCATCGAGCTCTTCCACAGCCTGTTTGTACAAGCGGCTAACCCGGTTGCGGGTTCCGGCATCACCATAGAATGCATCGATCATCTCGGCAATCCTCATTTGAGACGCAGTCATGGCTACAATGCAATGTTAGCTAACGGCATTTCCAAAGTAAAATGATCATCATATCGCACCTCACGAGGTATTCAGATACCCCTTTGCCTCCTTCTGCGGCTTTGTCGCGGCGGCCTCCATAGTGCTGAACGGGCGCTCTTCAACTTCATAATCGCGATCATTTCTTTTTCTCTGGCCTGATATTAGAGAAAGCTGAAGAGATGAGTGGGATGAGCGGGAACCTACTAGCTCTTGTCATGCCCTTGACCGCAGTCTGGTTTACTGTTTTTTTACAGCCTGAAATGGCTCATTAGCACTGACTTGGGATCTTGACGTTAGAATCCACCTGCCCAGCTCATGATCTCTCTCTCTCATTTTTTGTTGTTGATTATGTAAGGGTTTGTAGTTAATCAAAAGAATTCAGAGGGGTTCTTTTCGGCCAGGGCAAAATACAGAAACGGAGATGGGGAATGAGAACAGGTGATCCGGTTTCATCATCAGATGGCGGTTGTGAGCCTGGCGAGTTGGGGCTCTTTTCCTTTGCCAAGACTCTCTGATCAAGAGAGCCATACCAAGGGAGTAAGCAATTAGGTTTGTAGGTTTTCCCAATCCTCACGTGTGTAATGGCAGTAGCGGTAGTTAGTATTATAATATTATTAAGTGGTTGTCGCGGGTATTTGTGGTACCGTAAAGACCGAAATAATTGGGCATCACGCTAGGACGTTGGAGTTGCCTCTCCTGGTAAGGTCTGCTGTCTCAGGTGAGGGCTGAAGGAGAATCTTCGCGGTGTGTTTTGTCCCCCTAATCAAAAGGGGCAATTCTGGACGTCCTAGCGCCATGCCCAATTATTTCGGTTTTTACGGTATGAGAAGGCGACATCCACTTGGCAAGAAGGACTAGGAGGCGCGGGAGTGGGCGCGGTTGCGATGACGATTGATTTCTCTCGGGTTTTCTTCTTTCTTTTCTTTCCATGGGGTGGACCTTCTACTCGGATACCGCCTCCCCCGGCATCTGAGTTACACCAACAGCTTACAACCCCGAACAACCAGGTTCGCTAGGAGCTAGCGTCAGGTGTCTCTTCAGTCGCCCTACGATTCTGAGAGCGCCTTCGAAAAGAGATCCAGGATTCATACTGTTTGGGCGGCCTTACCTAGCTTCATCTCTGTTAACTGTTAAAAATGCGAGCATTGTCGGGAGTTCTGCTCAGAGGAGGTCTGTTCTCTTCTCCCTTTTCTCTTCTCCTTCTCTAGCCTGCGCACCTGACCTTGTTTGCCTACTACAGCTTCTGCGGTATGTTCTGGGAGATCGGCGTATCGTGAAGCGACTGTCGCCGTACGTTAGTATTTGCTGTGATTACTGCTGTGAGTGGATTGATTCCTGTTTTGCTGAGTGAATAGGGATAGGTGAACAGGACTGATTGGGAGGGGGGATGGTGGTTCTAGGTTGTTACCTTTGTTTCTTAAGCGCGCGAGCAGGATTCCAGTATTTTCTTTTGTGAAATAAATAAGATATAGGGCGCGCTACAGCATTCGCTGGGGTTTATTTTGCGGTTTTGATTTACCGGAGGAGGAGGGCAGATCTGGAATTACCCGTGTGCTAGTTCCGAATAACTACGGTTGAGGGTTGCGAGATGGGAAAGGGAGCCTAAGGCTCGTGAATCTATTGCGACCTGCGCAGATTATTCAACACTGCTCTTTTTCCAAGAGCCCAAAATTGTAGGACCTCCTAACCAACTGTACTCTATGATCAAGTTACAATATTATATACTGCGCTTTTAAATATCCATCACACAATCACTGTGGCTCTTCAAATAGACTCAAATGTGACAGTGCTTGCGCGACGGTGGAGACTTGCGCTTCTGCAGGGATGGCACAGACAGAGATAGGGCTCTTGTGGAGGTGGTTCCGCATTCAGGTAAACTAAAAAGTAACGCGGTATGAAGATTAATATACTTGTGGAGGTGTTTCAGGGGAGTGAGGGTAGGACTGCGTTTGTGAAAAATGTCGAAGCGGGCGTCTGGGTCTGATGCCGGGGTTGGGGGATGTATTCTCGTGAATGTCTGTAATATGGTAGTCGGTAAGAGGAACTGTTGGGTTGGGAGCCGGAGGGGGCACTGTCCGTCGAACTTGAACCCCCAAATCAATCATACACTCTGCAAACTCTGCTTTTGTCATCACTTTCCCGGCAGCATTTAACATACTCTGCTTAAACAACTTCATCATCTCCGGAGCCACAAACCCCCTGAACACCAACGTCGGTCTGAAGTATTTTGCATCATTGTCTAAATACCGGTTCCCCACACACCCAAAGTCACAACCATGCGGGTCATTGGGTATCAAATTGAGATGTTTGAAGAGATTCTCTAAGTGATCGCGATTTCGCATTAGCAATGCGCCGGCTTGATCCACCACCACCAATTCTATACTGCAGAGGCAATTGTAGTCGCAGTTGTTTGTTGCACTCATCACCAATAGTCATACGCAACCCCAGCGGTGCAGGGTTCCGAATGGTCGGCGGAAGACTGGACTGGACTAGCTAGTCCGGTCGAAAGTCAAGTCTGGTCTAATGGTTGAAATTAGACCGACTGGACAGTCAGGATTATCGAAACCGACTCGACCAGGACTGGTCTGACCAGGCCTGCCAAGGAATAGGATATGCTATTTTTATCACATTATATTACGTTCAAATAAAGCTTTTCTTAATTAAACCTATTGTTTCCATAGATTATATATGGTGGAGATAGTGCCTCACTTAGATTAGGGGAGGGGAAAATAGGTTTCCCCCAGTCGAACTATTTTTGGTGCACTAAGTGAGTGATATTACATGACCACCTGCCACAATACCTGTATTCGATCCTCTTATCCATCGGGTTATCGCATTTCCACCACATGCTATCCTCTCCGGGGTGTTCTATCAGCTTGTATTGAGGAGTTGTTGATTTATAACGTGACAAAGGGCTTTAAGATCCTACTGTAGCTATAGTTCTATTCTTAGCGAGTGTTGGCCTGGGTGCCATTCCAACTCTCATGCGATCTGTTATAAAGACTGGTCTGGGACCAGTCCAAACCAGACCGGACCACCCGAGTTAGTTGGGTCCAGTCATCGGCACCAACCAGGACTGGCCAGTCTGGTCCTGCCTCCAGGACTTGACTGGTCGGACTATTCGGAACCCTGCAGCGGTGAAGCGCGGATAATATCGGAGTTATAGAATTGAGTAAAGTACTAGAGAGTTTTCCGAGTTAATTTTAAGTCTGACTGGAAGAGGGCGTGGTAGTTTCCGCTAAAGAGAGCACGGAAGTCTTCGAGCTTGTTGGGGCTAATCTGCACGGCATCCCTGGGTGTGTAGTATCTATGTTGAAAGCGTTTTTTTGTTTCCCTAGAGTAGTTGGCAACGTGTTATGTATTCGGGGGAGGATGAACCGGTTACTCTGGTTGTAGTATGTCGACTAGTCCATTTATTACTTCCACACAAGCGTTTCGTGTTCGTAGCATGCAAAGGATTTCAAGCCTTGTGAAGCCTCAATATCAGAACTCTATTTCCTCGCCAGTAGTGTTTACTAGGGGGGCATTGTTCTTTAGAGCTCGGTCTCGGCCCTGAGTTTTGATTCGTATGAAGATGATCTAGTACTTGGATGGGAACATACTTTAGGACATGATTTAGCGCATGCAAGGAATACATTATCCATAACTCTTTAGCATTGCTTAGTGTTCGCTCAATATATAAAACACCCACATAATTGAAGACAAGCTGCCCTAATGACTTCTGTAGCGGCTTCGGCTCTTCTGCGACCAGCTTCTTCAAATTCACGTCATTTAGGCCTTCAGGCCTTCTTCCACCTGTGGTTTGCTCCGCGCCTCCAGGAATGGATAATTAGGCATTCCCATGCAGTCTAGATTTAGGCAGCTTAGTATTCTTCAATTTACATTCTGAAGAGGAAGATATGCAAGCCAATCTAGAAGGTGAGCGACTAGGAAAATTTGATTCAAATGGGGCGGATGGATCCTCGTTATCTGAGCCAAAGTCTATAGCCTCTGGCTCATGCTCTTGCTATTCCTCAGGCTTATTTGCTAAATCTTCACCGTCTTCCAAGATCATCTCATCCTTCTCGGTTGTGTATGATCACGTTTTCGGCATTTAGGATTACGTTGGTTAGACTTATTGCTCGTTACCAAAGATTAGAGTAACAGGTTGTAAGGTTTGGATCCTACTATATCATCTTCCGCTTGCGATTCGGGGTCGCTTCCCGAATTCAATTGCGCAATTGTTAGGGCCGTCCACCACAGTTCAGTGGGGTCGGGCGATCATATATTAGAGCTGGTTAATAGGAAAAACGTACTTCTTTGGTCGAATTTCAGTTCTAACCAAGGTTCTTCCATGCTCTCTCCCTCCTCAACCTCTGCGACCACCACTGCCGCCTATGCCTCCTCGGCTTCTTCCTTTTCGTCCAAACCCCCCTCCGTCTTTGCTGTGCCTTCTGGATCCAAGTGGAATGTAAAATTCTGTTGATTTTGCCACAGGATTACTTGTCACTAACCTTGTATCATAGTAATTGAACAAGGAGTGGTCTGTACGTCTCTAATATCAAAAGCCAAGTCCCCATAAAAGTCCTGAGAGTGGGTAAAGGGGCAGTAGGGCTTGCCCTGCTAAGCCAACCAAGCTTCCGCACAATGGGCGGGAAAGAAAAAAAGAGTTGGAGCTATTTATGAGCTAGGAACCCAGCTGGAGGATGATGGGGATGACAAGGTAGATTTGGCTCTTGGCCTTATGGAAACGTACGTTCCCTTTTCCTTCTGGAAGAATTTTAAGTCCGATGTGGCCAGGGTTCCGAATAGTCCGACCGGTCAAGTCTTGGAGGCAGGACCAGACTTGTCCGTCCTGGTTGATGTTGATGACTGGACCCGACTAACTTGGGTGATCCGGTCTGGTTTGGACTGGTCTCAGACCGGTCTTTATAAAAGATTGCATGGGAGTCGGAGTGGCGCCCGGGCCAGAGCTCACTGGGAATAGATATACAGCTATAGTAGATTTTTAAAGCCACAGTATAAATCAACAGGCCCTGAATAGGTTAACAGAACATCCTGGAGAGGATAGCATGTGGTGGAAATGCAATTACCCGATGGATAAGTCGCACCGGATACCTGTATTGTGGCAGTTGGTCATGTAATATCACTCACTTAAGGCACCAAAAATAATTCGATACTTGAGAACCTATTTTCACCACCCCTAATCAAAGCGAGGCACTATCTCCACCATATAATCCATGTAAACAATAAGTTTTATTAAGAAAAGCTTTATTTGAGCGTAATATTGTAATAAAAGTAACATATCCTATTGCTTGGCAGGCCTGGTCGGACCAGTCCTGGCCGAGTCGGTTTCGATAATCCTGACTGTCAAGTCGGTCTAATTTCCACTATTAGACTAGACTTGACTTTCGACTGGACTAGCTAGTCTAGTACAGTCTTCCGCCAACCATTCGGAACCCTGGATGTGGCTGGAGGGAAAACAAAAACAAAGGACATAATCCTTTTATCAAATTACAAAGTTGTAAGCATTGATGACAACGACAATGTATTGCTCCTTTGTATAATATACAGTGGGATGTAAATCTGCCAAAGTGGTCATTTCCCACATGACTGGATGTGACTTCAAGTTAAGAAGCCCGGCTTCCATATTATAATATTCCTTTAGCAATTGGCCCCAATCATGATTCCAACATGGCGAATTTATTATTCATTTGTTCTCCCTCTTAGAAATTCCCACAACCACCACCCTCCTCACAGCTCTAACTGCATTAAAGAATTCAATCATCTCTGTCTGTGCCATGTGCCAAAGTCTCTTCTCTAGCTTGAACGACCTTCTCACCGCCTCGTCAGGATCCTTCGGTAGCGCCTTCTCTCCTAACGGGAATCTGGTAATTGGGCTTTGTCTAATGCACTGCCTAAGTTTCACCACTTGATATTTGTTCATCTTCCGTTGCATGTTGACAGCATGAAAATGTCCTATGTTGGTTTTGCCATGGCACATATGTTCCTATTGTCATTTTTTCTTCTCATCTTTTGATACTTTCCCATGACCCTTACTACATTGCTCACTTATAGATCTCCTTTCAGTTTATATTTTATTTCAAGATTTTATTCTGAATGGGCTTAGATTCGGTGTAGCAGCCACCCAGGTGATACGCACTTCGATGAAGGGAAATGTCTGATGAATGAGGGAAGGGAGGGAGGTGGCGTAATGTTGTTTTCCTGCCGTTTTCATATGTTTTTTCTTACTTCCTTCAGACACCTCTTACTGTTTTCTGAATGGGATTTTCTTCTCTGTTCGTTCACTTTCTTTTACAGGTATACTACAGGATTTTCGTTCTTTTAATTTTTGTCCTCACTTCCGCATTTTCTAAAGGTTTGTACGCAGTAGGGAATTCCTATTTTTCGTATAGTAAAGAGAATATGTACACGGAAGAGGAAGTATCTTGTTTATGTTTGTCTACTAATAAAGCCATGTAGAAGGCATGATAAGTTCTAGATTAGTCATCTGTCGTTTGTGAGAGGCGAGGGTGTTGATTTTCATTTTTATTTCTTTAACTCTTATGCACATGTTATGAATTAAGTCATGTTTTATACGCAGAACAAATATCAAAAAACTCTCAAGCACATTGAAGACTTTGAGTTGAATCAGCCTGTAAGATCTGATCTGGCTATTATAAGCAGTTTATTCCTGAAAGAGTGGCGCATACCAGAAGCTACGCACATTGGCTTTGTCATGATCACGCGGTCGCGATTCTATCTCTCCGTTGAGTTTAGAAGTTGTAGGTTTAGTGGGCAGAGCCCATCCAAGGTAGTTTGTTCTAGCGGTTGATTTTTGGAGCCCTGCTTGTAGCGATTGCAGCACAGCCATTTGCTTGCAGAGGGACAGTGTTTGGTCAGATTACACTGCAGTGCTCATTTCCCTCAGTGAGTTGGTGACCGAGGGCTAGCATTTCTTCTTCAATGGACTGAGCTTGCTAACTTCTTCTGAATGCTTACTATTAAGGATTTCCTTGCAGCCATTTCTGTGGCTGACAAGTTACTTGACGGAAGAGTGATAACTTTCTCGAGTTTTAGTTCAATGTTGAAGGACATGGTACTTCTTGGTTTGTTCGTTCATCGCAAAGGTTAATTGTTTGAGGACCTCTTCTGCACTACTTAGTTTCTTTGGAGTGCTACCTGGGCATTGAAATTCTTCTTGGGTTTCACTTGTACTTCTGTGACAGTATGTGTGATGACTTCTTTTAGCCTTCTAGGATTCCAACTTTACCCTTGTGTTGTTCTCCGGGTCTAGTGATCTCGTTATTGACTTGGACAGGTTGCTTGATGAGGAATTTCCCCTTGATCATCCGTATTTTGAGCAATAGATATTCAGTTCTCAATTGTCGGATAATGGACACTGTGGGCATAGTTTTGTTGAGTGGTATATCAAAGCCAGGTTCCTGGAAACACATCTGTGACATATTTCTGGCTGCTTGGCAGCATTGTCAAAAACGGTCTATTTAAGGGCCTCTATATGCATCCGTGATAATCTGATCAAGACTATGGTAGTCGTTGCAGGACGAATATCGGGACTCCATTCTCAAGCCCCGTAATCTGATGCCTCTTTTCCAATTATTCCGGGCTACCGGACATTGTCGGCCATGATGTTCATAATCTAATTGAATTCTGGTTATATATCCTTTATCAATTGGTTTCAATCGTTTAAGGGATTCATATATTACCCGTCATGTATATTTAATTCTTAAGGCATCACTCTTCCGTGATGGTTTTGGCTGCTCTGAAAGCTCGATTATAATATTGCAAAGTTGCCAATTGCCCCCCACTCCTTGTGTTCTGTTCTCTGCAAACTATGCGCCTTTATTCCCAAAGCTTGTCTAAGATCAGCCACTGTGGGAAATCTTTCTTGCAGGTGCAGTGGTAGTACTCGATTGATTCTTTCAGGTCTGTTAATACATGTCGCCTATCTTGCAAAACTCTTGTTTGTGCTCATAATTATAGTGTTCGTTATGGGGCGGGGCGGGGCGGGTTTTCACTTTGTGACCCCGCCCTTACTCCGGCCTGGGGTCAACTCTATACCGTTCCTCAACGCCCCGTATAACACGGTGCCCTGGCCGGGCTATGGGGCCGGGCGGGTATTTTACTTTCCCAGCTGATTGCCTAGACAGCCCCCGTCTTCTCATCCGCCACTCTTGCCCCTGTGTGGAGCCCCACATATTCCTACGAGTGATATTCTGTGACCAAACAAATCGCTGGTTGAAATCTAAGGTGTGTCAGGCCTCTCAATTCTGATCTGAAATCACTATTTGAGATCAGAATTGGCTGGCTAAACACCATCTAATTATTTTGTATGTCTACTATGATGACTCCAGTATTAGGATATTCCAGATAGCAATCCGGCAACTATTTCAAAAGAGAGGATTTGAATATAGTGCTCACATTATCATTATGATTTGGGCTTCTAGTTTGAGATAAATAGAGGTTGGAAATCGCTCTCAGTATATGATTGTAAACGTATAATATAGGTATGTTTCTAAGTACTTCTAAGCATATAATTCCGGGTACATAACGCTAAGTGTATAGTTGTATAGTTATGCATGCACGATTTCTATCTTCCTGAAGATATGCCAGTCTCCTCCGGCTTATCATTTCATGATCTCATTCAGGGTGGATCACTTTGGGCTTATGGCTTTGGGTATTCAGCTTTGGGCTTATGCCTTTGGGCGTTCAGCTTTCAGCTTTTTATTCTAAGACTATTGGTTTAGGCGTCATTTCTCAAATGCCTTGCAAGCCACCTACCCAAATACTAGCCACTATTTAAATCTGGTCTGAGGTTCAGGCAATCACTTACTCTAAACTTGCAGATAGTTGGTTAAACTGGGCGCACACTATGGTGTATGACAAGCTATGGTTTTAGGTGTCTCTCTTTGGCGTATGGTTTTGGGGGTATGGTTTTGGGGGTATGGTTTTGGGGGTATGGCTTTGGAGGTATAGTTTGGCTTTGGGCGTATGGCTTTTAGGCGTATGATTTTGGGAGCATGGTTTGGGGCGTATGGTTTGACTTTAGGTATATGGTTTGGCTTTGGGCGTATGGTTTTGGGCGTATGGTTTTGGGCGTATGGTTTTGGGCGTATGGTTTTGGGCGTATGGTTTTGGGCGTATGGTTTTGGGCGTATGGTTTTGGGCGTATGGTTTTGGGCGTATGGTTTGGCTTTAGGCATATGGTTTGGCTTTGGGGGTATGGTTTTGGGGGTATGGTTGTGGGGGTATGGTTTTGGGGGGATGGTTTTGGGGGGGTGGTTTTGGGTGTATGGCTTTGGGCGTATGGTTTGGCTTTGGGCGTATGGTTTGGCTTTGGGCGTATGGTTTGACTTTGGGCGAATGGTTTGGCTGTTGGTGTATGGCTTTGGGCGTATAGTTTGGATGTATGATTTGGGGGGCCCAGCCTTGCAAACAAGGGCAGGCCAAGCTCAAAGTATATACCCATACTAAATAGAAAAATCAATGATTAGGAACATTATGATACATTCAGATGCATGCGCAACTTCTGCCACCATTTAGGCATTATATTGAACTCCCACAATGGCTTGCCCGTCTTCTCCACATATCCATCGTGCACTGCTTGATGTGTAAAGTGGACAACACTACACCGATTTCCCACAAAAGAGCCAATAGTATCATGTTGCACTGAAGAGGAACCCGTGAAAATAATGGAACCTAGAGAATGTATCTTAGTCACTTATTGGAATTGGATGAGAGGGGCGGCAGTCTCTACATACCAGGGGTACAATCAATCTTGACTCCAAACTCAAGAAAGCAGGCATCGCCTGCCTCAAAGTCTCCAAATACTCCTATCACACACTACCCATGGCATACGTGCTCCAGATCCATATCGTTATTGGTATTCGCATTGATGACAAGTGAGTGCGATATCCATATTCCAAATGTCTCGTCAACATTGTCAGCGTTCCCATTGTGAATGGTCTCATAGACTGGTGTGTATTTGGAATACTCCTCCAGGAGGAACGTCTGAAATAGGTCCTCAACGGCTTGAGTGAATGTTAAAAGCTGTTGGCCGAATTCTTTTAGTTCGTGAATTGCTGATTTCGTGTTATATGACTGGGGGGTCCAAGTTCAATGTTCTGCGTTCGTGAACCCATTCATGGAACGAAGGCAGGGTGCCCAATGACACAGCCTTTTGTTCTCAAGTATCCGGGTTATGTTCGCTGCTCCCATGTCCTGCCGCAGAACTCAGGGTTGTAGCATCCTTCATACTATCACTGGCAGCGTGATTGGTGGTTTGAGCGCCTTCCATCTCACTCTGCCTAGAGCGCTTAAGCCTACCGCTTGCACCATGACGGGTATGATCTGCGGCTATATTCCGTGACGCAACATATTTGTGTACGGCCTGTTCAACTTGCGGAAATAGCCAACATGCCTTGCTATTCCCAGCTTTGATTACACATGGGACTCCGTGCTTAACTATAGTTTTCGTATATAAGCCGAGTCTTTGCCCAAACGATCAATTACGTAATTGTCCTTTATTATCACAATGTGACCGGTGATCCAGTGTAATTGGGGCTCATTTTCCTCCTCAAAACACTCCTTCAAGTTGCTATCCGGCTGCGGTTTAGGTCGGGAAAAGGTTGAGTCCAGAACGTCACAATTGCCACAGTGGTGGTATCTGACGCGTGGATCATTGGGGGTTTTCATCATGTGGGAAATATTCCTTCTCATTAAATAAATTTTCTCTATATCCAGATGTAGACATGGTTCCCCCGAATCTAATACCAGCAACGAGGAGATTAGTATATGCTCTGAATATAGATATGCGACCGAGTTGAAAGCTGAATACAACAATTGCTAATTTCAAGCCCATGCAGAGACATTGGTTAAATAGCAGAGAATAACACACCTTTAGCATCCTGGGTAGAATATGCAATATCTTCACTCCTGTGTTCAGAGTTGTGGAGGTAATTGGCAGCTTTTGTTCGTTGGCGCTGCCGCTTGCGCTTCTCCGCATCCCTCATCTTCATTGTTTATAGCCCTCAGGTAGTTTTCTGCAGCCATACAAACTCGCTCAAAGCAAGTGTCCCTCCCGCTCAAAGCAGGATAGAACGAAGAGCCATTATTATAGAGGGACGATAAAGGTATCCAAATGTGCTTGCGTGGATAGTGGGTATGGAGAGAGTGGGGTGGGGAGGAACCAGGGCAAGAAGGAACTTGGGTTCAAGAGGGCACAATGCAGGACATAGATTCAGAGGGCGGCGGGGCGAATGGTTTCAGTGTCTATAGGAGAAAAGGGGAAACAGAAAGAATATAGGAGAAGACAAATCACGCTATGACCTGACAAACTTGACTAACTAGAGCCAATGCAACTAGCCTTTGTACTAGTGGGTATTATCTATGACACCATTACCAGTGTGGTATTTTGAGCCTATGATTCTTCTGAGCGTATGATTTTGTGTGCGTAGGATTTGTGTGCGTATGATCGTTCTGGGCGTATGATATTTTCTGAGTGTGTTTGTCTGCTTATGATTTTTCTGGGCGTATGATTTTCATAACGATGCTCGTGTTCTAGTAGCTGATCGTAGCAACTCGAATAAATGGACAATGTATTCAGACTTCTTGAATTTCGGCCTCTGAGACATAGAATCCTTCTACTAACTCTTACATTTACTTGGGCGTGTGCAGGGATAATCTGGTGGACAAGGGTCAGAAAATGGACCCCGTCCGCTCGATCCCGCATTCACTTCCCCAATTATATATGGCACCTTCCAATCAATCCATGGCGGCTCGTCATTCACTATGGGATACATTGTTGACTTGACACCTTCTCGGCATGTCTTGGCCACTAGCATAACTTAGACTATAGTAAAAATACCTTCTCAATTACTCAGTGAAATTCTATGAGTTTATAATTATTTTACCTCAAATCAACTTAGTGGAAACGGGATCTTTTCGTTTCTTTCCCCCCAGTCCTAGCACGCTTCCTGGGTAGAACTCAAATCATGGTATTAGTTCGTGTCTGGTCTCTTCCGCGGGTTACAGGTATAACCGGTAGTGAATCAGGGGTTTCTGATAGTGCCTGCTCCAGCGAACAATCCGTGTCCAGGAGGCCCCGCGAGCCTGCTACGGAGCCGGAAGGTTCGTCACCCTGTTGGTCGATACTTTCAAGATCGCTCAGTCCTACACCGGGAATCTCCGTCGCACCCTCTTGTGAGCCTTCCTCCTCATCAGTGTTGGATGCAACATACATGTTGACTGTACTATCCCAGATTCTTTCTTCAGGATCTGATTCCTCGGAGCCTCCAAAGTGATCTACACCTTGGTTTCGAGGTGGTCCAGGCCGTGCATATTGAGATTCAACCAGTCTAGGCTCAGGTAGTATAGCCTTTGGGTCTCTTTCAAATGCTCATCTGGCATCCTGATCAACGAAAGACCATTCGGTGTCCGTCTTGTGTGATTCGTTATCATCAGAGATACAGAGATTATTGTTCTGTATACTTTCTTCCTTCCTATCAGCCCAATAACGATAATCCTACGCAGGAGCCATTTCTTCGAGTTTTTCGGCCTCCGGTTCACTATCGCCACCTGCTAGCTCTGATCGTAATTCTTCCTTCTCGCAGGATTTCACCAGCATTGAAGATCGAATTGGACTGCTTTTGCGTCCTGAGCGCCGATAGGGAATCACATCTCTTGCCATGCTAAACACACGCTCTACTCCAACACTACCCGCTTGAACAGCGAGAATATTCCTAGCCATCCGAGCTAAATTCGGGAATCTTCCCGCATTAACCTTGCACCAGTCCAGTATATTTGCCTCGTACAAAATCCCAGCTGGGCAGGCCTCACATGTGGGATCTGTAGCCTCAGCATCTCCCGTGGGCGGCTCTATCTCAGAATTGGTTTCGATGTACGCTAGTGCCTCAGTCAGGATAACTGCTCTGTGTCTCAAAGAGCAAAGGTGTTTGGATCGACTATTCAGACCACTCCGTGGAATTGACGTGTCAGGTGCCTGATTATTTATTCGTGCATAGTACAGATCATAAGACGCTATCAACTCCTTTTTATATGACTTCTCATACTCAGTCTCCCCACTGGCATCAAGATCCCATTCTCGAAAAAGGTGCAGTTTGCAATAGGGATTTAGGCAAGTTCCAATGCCGAACCATACGCCTAATTCATAAGCCCAATTCATACACTTTATTCACAGGTTCAAATCATATGCCCAATTCATAAGCCTTATTCATCCGCTCGTGCCATATGCCCAAATCATACGTCCAAGCCATACGCACAAATCAAACCCCCAAAGCATACGCCCAAGCCATACGCTCAAATAATAAGCCCAAACCATACAGCCAAACCATACGCCCAAATCATCCGCGCAAATCCCACGCCCAAACCATACACCCAAACCATATGCCCAAATGATACGCTCAAATGATACGCCCAAGCCATACGCCCAAACCATACGCTCAAGCCATACGTCCAAACCATACACCCAAGCCATACGCCCAAACCATACTCCCAAGCCATACGCCCAAACCATATGCCCAAATCATACCCACAGTCGTGCTATGCAGTTACTGTGTTCAGAGTGCATATAGCGAAATGGTGAGAATAAACAAAGAGTGCATTTATAACAATAAGAGTTCTATACAAGGTAATTATGCTAAGGTAGATGTGACTCAGAGGTTTGAGTTATTCATATGATTTGTGTAAAAGTAAGAAAAGACTGCCCCGTCCCCCCCACCACATGGGGACACCACCATGGAGTAATAGAAACGAAGAAGAATGAAAGTCATAATAGTTGAAAAAAGAGGGGAATTAAGAGAAAGAAACAGACAATCTGCGAATATGCTTAGGTGTAACAATCGTATTGTTGAGCGTGTATGCAACAGGCAACGACAGTCGTCTTCTGCGTAAGCGAATCTCGTTTTGTTGCACCAACAGGTATGGTAGTACTATCTCTTCAGATAGTACAGAACTTGCTTGCTTGTCTTTGAGTTATTCATGCGAGGTACAATTTCTTCAGATAGTAAGATGGGTGGATTGGCGTGCTTGACAGAACTATCACAATAGTTCTATGATCGGGTGACCCGTCGACACTATCCCAATAGTCTACGGGTTGTTAGAGCGTAGACTCTCTTAGAGGAGGAGTTATATGTAAAGAGAGTAAAGCGTAATCATATTGCAATATCTTAAGTATAGAAAAGTACTTAGATGGTGGCGTGAAGATCCTATCACCTGGTCGATTTTTTTTTTCTTTTTTTTCTTTTTTTTTGTAATCATGCATTCATTGTTTTTAGGTACAAAAAGCCTCATGCAGCGCTAGCTATGGAGAGAACAAAACCTATAAATCAAAAACAAATAACAAAAGAAAGTCATGGCACCAGTAAATATCCACTAACGCGCAGGTATCTCCTCCGCTGGGCCGTAGGCCACATCTAACAAGGAAAGCACAAACTAACAACTTAGTCGTCTAGAAAGGAAAGCCTACTTAAAATAAAGGAAAGCAAAACTCAGCGACCGTATACCTCAGCCAAAGAAAAAACACGAAAGACCGGGGCGGGCACCCTGGGGGGGGCACAGGGAGAACGGGGGGGAAGAGGAGGGGGGGGTGGGTGGGAACATCGTGGGGGGAAATCCTGTGGAGGTGACGCCTATGAAGGTGGCAAGCCTTTTTAGCAGCGGGAGGGATGACCAGATTGGGGCTTCGGGACCGACATCAGTAACGCCGTGGAGGAGGTGCGACCTGCTGTGTTGTCTCGAGGGGCAGGATAGGATGCCGTGCTCGAAAGCTTCAGGCTCCAAGCCGCAACGGGGGCAGGAGGTATCGGCGTCGGGGGAGCTCAAGGTGGGTTGGGCGGCCAGATAACCTTTCCCAGCTCTCATTTGGTGTACTCTCCCCGCAACGAACTTGCCCAAGCCCATGAAAGGCCTCGGAGATAGTGCGGGGGGGTGCCGGTACTATCCTGGGGTCGGGAAAAGGGAGGACCACTCCGCAAGGAGTTTCTCTCTTACCCTCTTCTTCAGGGCGGAATAGGTGCTGTCCATCAGGGACTGGGATGGGAGGATGGGGGTCGGGTAGACCAGGTGGCAATTGCTCATGGGCATCCTAGATAGCCCGAGGGTGAAGGGTATTGTCCGGTGAGCCACCGCGTCCACCGGCAGGTGGTTCCTCATCGTGGGTGAGGGGCGGGGTGTCTTCCAGTGTAGGGGCAGGTAAACGGACGATAGGCCTCTGGTTAAGGCCCGCGAAGAGTCAGGCGCCCGGTACACCGAGAGCGAAGGGAATGAGGGGTGAAGGCGGGCCATTGCCGGGTTCACACTAGGAGGGGAGCGGACCACGGTGAGTGCCGCCAGCCTTTGCCGGTGGGTGATCAGGAGGGAGACGGGTGGGTGGCACGACTCCACCGAAAGTATCCCGGTGGGAGTGGCTGAGAAGCAGTTTGTGGTCCACCTCTGGACCTTCCGCCAGAATGTATCGAGGCGGGTTGTCGTGCCCACGCTAGGTGCGAACAGGTCCGTGCCATAGACTAGGCTGGGGGCAATCAGTGATGTCGCCAGCCTGTGGCATAAGTAGGGGGGGAGGCCCGCTCAGGGCGGGCTGAGGCGACGAATGAGAGTGAACGCACCCTGGGCAAGGGACAAGCGACGCGAGAAATGTGCAGCGGGGTCAAGGGCTGGAGTGAACCAGTTTCCGAGCCACCGGACGGAGTTGCTAGGGTGGAACACTTCCCCCTTAATCTCAATAGGTGCGACACACTTTGGTGAGTGCCTCTGGCTAGGGGTTCTCCTGTGTATCAGTTCTGTCTTTGCAACCGAAAAAGAGATGCCCAGGCAGGACGCCTGTCTTTCAAGCTTCTCGAAGAGTTCCTGGAGCCGGCGGATGTTGCCACGATAGGAGAGGGAGGCTACTGTGAGGGCGAAGTCGTCCACATACGAGATCATCAGACCCCGAGGGATCCCGAAATGCAGTGGTGCAATGTAGAGGAGAAATAGCAGCGGGGAGATCGGTGAGCCTTGGGGGGCTCCGATGTTGACGGGGGCTGGGGTCCCTGGGGCACCTTGAAGGATCAGGGTACAGCTTCGCTCCCCTAGGAAAGACGAAACCCAGGAGACCAGGTAGGGGTGTATCCCGCCTTCTCTAAGGATTCGGGCCAAACTGTTGTTGTCTACGTTATCGAACCCTGCCTTTATATCCAGAAACAGGGAGGAGACCTTGAGACGGGGCTTCTGCAGGGTTTTGACGTCATTGGTAAGGGTGAGGCACGCATCGTAGGTACTAAGTCCAGGGAGCGAACCGCATTGGTTGGGGTTCAATAGCCCTTTGAGCCGGGCTGCCGCGAGTAGGCGGGCAGCTATAATCCTCTCAAGGATCTTCGAAAACGTTCGGATCAGGACTATTATCCTGAAGAAGGAGGGTGATTCGTAGGAGGCCTTTCCTGGTTTGTCGAGTACCACCCCGTTCGAACCTTTTAGCGATGCGGGATGATACCCCAGGAGGACCAGTGGGGCAAGTATTTGGAGAAGGATTGAGGGGTTGATCTTGTTGACCTGCTTCCAGGTGGAGTAGGGTATCCCATCCGGTCCCGGGGCCGAAGTTGGGGAGGACTTGGAGAGAGCCGCAGCTATCTCGTTTGTTGTTAGTGGGGGTGCCGACTTGTGCGGCCTAAGCCTGGGCGGCGGGGAGAAGCGTTCCTTATAGGGGAAGAAGTGGTCCAGGATGACGTTGTTCATTTGTTGTGGGGTCTCGGCCCGGGGGAGGGAAGGGAAGCGCCGCTGGGCACGCCCGTCACGGTAGGCGAACCTCTGGGGCGTCCAAAGGCTCTGGGGGGTGGCGGTCAGCAGGATAGAAGACCAGTGCTTGTTTTTGGCGGTCTTGATTGCCTGGAAGTACCCCGCTTTCGAGGTGCCAGCAACTTTCCGCGTTCGTGGGTTGTCATTCTTTCTTGCCGATCTGACGGCCTTATGATATTCACGACGGAGGATGGTCAGGTGGGGAGTCCACCAGGGTTTGGAGTGATGGGAAGGTCTGGATACTGGTGTTTGTTCTTTGAGGAGAGTTACTAGGCGGTCAAGTGATTCTGACATCCACTTGTCCAGTTTCGGGGCGGTGGGGCAAGATGGTGCAGCCGGGACCTTGAAACCCTTAATGATCGGGTCCAGTGTTTCCCAGTCCGTGTCTGCCCATCTTGGGCGTGGGGGTTTGTGGCTCAGGGAGGGTGTGGCGAGGGTGATCGTTATCCGTATGTGATCGGATCCAGTTGACGGGAGAGAAGCCTCCCAGCCTTTTACCAGGGGGAGGAGCAGGGGGTTTGCAAAAGCAAGGTCTATGACCGCAGGGCGAGCATTACCCACCAGGGGGAACCTTGTGTACTCACCTGGGGGATTGAGGAGGGCGAAGCCGGACTCTGCCGCCTTCTCGAGATGGGCAGTCGAGGACGAGGTCTCCCGCGATGAGAGGTGTCGTAGGGGGTCCGAGGAGGGGTTGTGGGTGTTGGAGTCCCCCACAACAAGGAGGGGAAACCCAAGATCAGGAAAAAGAACTTCTGGGGGGACGGAGTGAATCCTGTGGTCAACAGTGTTGGTGGAGTACGCATTGATAATCCTGAAGGAGTGGAAACCGGTGCCAAAAAGAGGCTCATTAGAGGAGATGTCGAGGGCAAGGACATCATCAACCCCCTCAAACCTGGGGAGCACCGTGTAGTTGCAAAGAAAAGCATTCCAGCTCCCAAGGCAGTTATGTTGAATGATGGAAAGAAAGGCGGGGGCAGGGGCCGGCCCTTGACCCAGGGGAGGAGGCATGGGCTGATTATTGATTACCGGGATGAACCCGACAATCGCGAGGGGTTGGGGAGGCGCACGGCTCCTCCAGGGGGAGAGGACCACTGAAACCGTGAGTAGTGCCAGGACGCGCGGAGGGTCCAGCAGGGGGTGGTTGTCTGGGGGTCACGAGGTCCACCTCAAGGGAACCCTTCCCGGACGGGGGAGGGGTGGGTGCTGGACCGCCATCGACCGCCAAATCCATGAGGTCTTGACCTGCTGGGGCTGGGGCTGGCGGGTTGGTCTGGGAGGGAACAGGTGGGAGAGGTCGAGCCGGACACTCTCTGAATGTGGCAGTGTGGTCATTACCGCAGTTGCAGAAATGGGGGGGCGAGGTCGGGAAACAGGACGGGACTGGCTTATTGTTTCCGCTCCAGGGGCAGGTGGGATTCTGACATCTGTGAGCCGCGCGAGTATGGTGAAGCGCACAAATGAGGCACATGGGGTGGGTGGCCGGGCATCGCTGATGGGCGTGTCCGTACCTCCAGCAGTTTTTACACTGGGAGGTTGTGGAGGAGGAGAAGGCAAGTTCGACCTTGCGTTTCTGGGAGAGGATAACGACCCCTGCCGTGAGGGCCGAGACGTTCTGGGGGTCGACGGTGATAACCACCGAAGTGGCCTGCTTGGTCTCCCTAGGATCACGGCTCGGGTTACGGTACCTGGCTGAGAGAATCTGGGTCGCTTTGTCGTTGAGGCTTGGTTGCTGGATATATGGGAAGAGTTCCTCTTGATCTTGTGGGAGGAAACGAAGAGGGAGGCCGTGAATGGCTAGTTGTACGGCCGTAGGGGCGAGAACTAAGGTGCACCAGGGGTTTTCACCCACCGGGAAGGATTGGTTTAGAGCCTTGGTGAGGGAGACGAAGTAGGGTGCGTACGAAGCAGCGGGGGTGGCCTTATCGGTTACTGTTAGGGAGATGGAGCCTGGAGGGTTCACAGTTGCAGAGACACCCAAGGGGAGGAGGCAGTTAGACTCGCGAAGGACGCGAGCAGCGATGTCAGGGAACGTACCAGCAATAGTGAGGGCGTCCAGGTGAGGGGAAGGGGACTGGCGGGGAGCAAAGAAGTGTCGTTGGGCACCTGGAAGGGAGGGAGGCCCCTTTTTAACAGGAGGGGCCACCGCACTCGCAACAAGTTGGGGGGAAGGAGGCTTCCCAGCTTTGCCTTTGCCTTTGCCGCCCGAGCCTGAGCCGGAGGCAGCTTGTGCATAGGAGGGGGAGGGGAGAATGTCAGGGTGGAGGTAGCCCTGGGTGAAGGAGGCTACGTCGTATGCCCCCCTCCGGAATTCCCCGGCTTCGTAAGAGTGTGGGTAGAGCTTGGCGTACTTCTCGGGGTCACTGAACGCCTTGCCAGGCCTCGTGTCGTAGAAAGGTATGAGGTATTTAGAATCGTCAGCCGCAGTGGAGGAAGGTGTGGGTGGTGCACGGGCCCTTTCTTTGCCCTTCTTGGATCAGGGGGGGCCGGCAGTTGGGTGGGGTTGGGGTGCCTTCTGTGGGAGGGGGGCAGGTGCCGGGGGGGCAGGGATCGGGGCTGACACTCGATATGACAGGTCACGTATGGAGGCTTGGAGATCGGCGATCCCTGGAGCGGTTGGTTGTTCCTGCGTGGGGGGAAGGTTCGCCAGTTGAGAGGAGATGTCATGGAGCTTCTCCCTGAGGTTCTTGTTTTCCTCGGAGATGGTTGCGACTGCCTGAGTTACCCCGCTCAGCGCATGTGAGACCGTCACCAGGCCCTGGACGAGCTGGGAGAGGAAAACTATCGTGATAGACTCTATGGGTAGGGTTCCGGCCTGCGCATCAGGGCTTAGGTCCGGGAAGTCTTGGTTGTTGAGCCGAAGGGCGCTTCTCACCTGAGCTAGCTGCCTCATCATGAGCTCGATAGGGTGATCGGTTGAGGGTGTTCCTGAACGCGACGGGAGGGGGGAGTTGAAGGCTGAGAGCCTACCGAAGGGTTTGTTTCCTGGGGGGAGATTGTGGGGGTTCGCCATGTTGGCGGGCTGTTGAGGAAAAGTGGGCGAGGGGTTTGATCCGGACGCAAAACGGGGTAGAGTTGAGATTGTATGTGAAAGGTGGGGGGGGGGAAAGACTTTGAGAGAAGCATGTCCTATCTCTTGGTCGGAACCAAGCGCCTTTTATAGGCATCTTCTCACAACCCTAACCCTGGTGACTCATCACCTCACCCTTACATAAATCTCTATGACTCATAGTGAGTCATAGCGCGCAATCCATCGATGACTCATAGGAGTCATCGCGCAACATTCCGTTAACCAATCAAAACTCATAAACCAAGTCATGTGCTCAAACGAGTCACATGCTTGAAACCCATGACTCATAATATGAGTCATGTGTGAAAGTCATTACATCATATGACATCACGATCGTGAGTCATGGAAACATTAACCAATCAAGATATAACAATAACTCGCGAGTGCGTAGTCATGTGAAACCTATGAGTCAAGTGACGTCATAGTGTGAAAGCCAACATACCTTATAACTAATAAGTATTAGTTATGTGAAATCTGCCTTGCTTAGTCACGATTTGTGACATTAGCTCCCGTCTCCCCCTAGCATCGGTCCCACGATGCTACACTCCCAGATCTAACAACCTCTGCCCAGCTCTTCTGAGCTCCTTTCGGAGGCTGTGGTTCCTGTGTTTGAGTTCCTCGTTTGCTCGCTTTTTGGTGTCCATCTCGTTCCTCAACCTTGCTATGCTGAAACTAGATCCCACGACCGTTCTGCGAAGTCCTTGGATTTCTTCGCGCATTCGTCCTATCGTGGCCTGATAGTTGGCTAGCTCCCGTCGGGTGTTTTCGTCCCTTTCCAGTGTTTGTTGCCTTTTGTTCAACAGTTCCTGGATTTGCCTTTGTAGGGCACTGCCATCTGGTTGAGTTTTTACGCTCCCCTCCTCCTGCCGTGTGCTCACGGCTCCGAATGTCCTTCGTTGTTCCGGCTCGGGGTTTCTCTTGTGCCCTTTTGAGAGGGGTTTCCTCTCGCCGTTTTCCTGAGCGTAGTACCCCGCTTTGATCTTCTCTTGCACATGCCCGACGCATTTGTCGTCGTAGCATTCGTACCATGTCACGCTTTGCCCATGGCGTTTCCTCTGTTGTTTTTTGTTCCGGTGCGATACCGATACTGAGGGCATAGACCCAGATCGGTCTTGGGGAAACCATCCTGAGGCTTCCTTGTGTCTGTAGAATACTTGGCACCCATCGTCGTAACATGCTGTCCATCACAGGACATTGTGCTCCTTTCGTGTTAGTTCTTTCTTTTCCGCTTCTTCCCACTTGTGATGGCCTCGGTATGGGGGGCTCGTGGGTAGTCCCACGGCGGTTTCCCACCCTTCTTGGGTGGTCTTCAGTGTCACAGGTCTTGGTGTCGTCATTCTGGGAGGTGGTGGTGGTGGTGCCAGTTGCGGTGGTGGTGTTATGGAGACCCAAGTCTCCCCATTTTCTTGTTCCTCGATTTTGATCGAGAGAGGGCTTTCCTGGGTACTTTTGGTAGAATTGTTGCTTTGCGATGCCTGCATTTTCGAAATTTTCGTAGGGGTACCAGACTTTGTCGTGTTCAGGAGGATAACCGGTCCACTTGGCCCGGTATTGTAGTTTTCCGTAGTGTAGACGAGAATCGATGATTTGTTCGAGTTCGTACTCAGATTCTCCTTCGATGATAATTGGAGGTGGTGCTTGTGTTCTTTGCGAGGGTAATTTGTCATCGTTGTAAGGTTCGTGAAGAGAGATATGGAATGTATTGTGGATCCTCATCGAGGGTGGAACACCGAGCCTATAAGCGCCTCCTCCTATTTTTCCCAGGATTTCGAAGTGTCCTATTTTCTTGTAATCCAGTTTCTTGCATGGCCTTGTCGTTCGTATGTTTCTTGGCAATAACCAGACCTTATCTCCTGATTGTAAATTTGGATCGGGCTTTCTTCCTGCATCGTAGTATTCCTTGTGTCTTAGTTGCTCTTCCGTCATTTCCGCTTTCAGGGTATCGTGTAATTGACTCATGTCTTCCGGTGGTGTGATTTTTCCTTGCATTAGGTGCCCGATGGTCTGATATTCGGGGTTGACTCCGTAGTTTGCAAAGAAGTGTGTGCGTTTAATGCTTTCTTGATATCCATTGTTGTATGTGAATTCTGCCATCGGTAGGAGCTCCTTCCAGTTGTCCCGTTGATAGTTGACGTATGCTCGGAGGTATTGTTCCAAAGTGGAATTAGTCCTTTCCGTTTGTCCGTCCGTTTGCGGGTGGAATGCCGTTCTTAATCTTCGTTCTATTCCTAGTTGCTTTGTCGTTTCTTTCCATAGATCGGAAGTAAATATAGATCCTCGATCTGTTATGATGTCTTTAGGCAGCCCGTGTAATCGAAATATTTCCTTGATGAAATGTTCCGAGAATTGCCATGCATTCATTCCCTTCGTGCATGGTAGGAAATGACCCATTTTTGTGAGTCGATCGATGACGATCAGGATTGCGTCATCTCCCTCTGATTTCGATAAGTGTGTGATGAAGTCCATTGATATTCATTTCCACGGTCGATCCGGAGCTTCATTTGGCTTCGTCAGGTCATAAGGTGCATGTTGTACCACTTTAGTTCTTTGGCATATATCGCAGTTCTTGACGTATTGTTTTATCGTATGGCGCATATGAGGCCAATAGTATTTGCGTTGTAGGAGCTCCGTCGTTTTTGCTGTTCCTCCGTGTCCCGCTTGCGGAATATCGTGGTGTTGTCGTATAAGGTTGGTTCGAATTCCTTCTTCGTTGGGAACCCAAATCTGTCCTTGGTGCCATAGGTATTGCTCCTTCCATTGGCATAGTCCCAGGGCCAATCCCTTCATTGCTTTGTCTCCTCTTTCCAAAGCTTTCCTTATCGTTTGAATTTCTTCGTTTCGGGCCGTTGCGTTGTGAAGTTCTTCATAGCTGGTTTCTTCGAGTCTAATTGTCTCCATTTCCTGGATGCTGGTGTTGAAGTATTTCTCTTTTGGTAGGAGAATTCTTTCTTTCTGTGTAAGTCGTTCATCTCCTTCCTGGGGCATGTCTGCTTTCCGTCGAGTTAGAGCATCTGGCTTGCCTCCTTCTTTTCCCGGTCGGTATGCAATTTTGAAGTCGAAGCCACTTAAAACTTCACTCCATCGGATTTGCCGTCCGGTTGACTCCTTGGTGGTCGTAAATCTTATCAAGTTCTGATGGTGGGTCAAGACTCTGAAGTGTTGTCCGCTTCCTTTAAGATATCTCCTGCATTCTTTCAGCGCTTGAACTATTGATAACAGTTCTTTGTCGTGTACGTCGTAGTTGCATTTGGCCAGTTTCATTGTTTTTGATCGGTATGCTATTGGTTTCCATTTTCCGTCTTCGTCTTGTTGTCACTATATGCCTGAGCATGCATATTGTGAGGCGTCGGTTTCGACAAGCAGTGGTCTTCCAGCTTCGAGGTATGTCAACACTGGGGTTGAGCATAACTTCTGCCTTAGCTCGTCAAAGCCTGTTTGTTCTTTATTTCCCCACTCCCAGGTGACATCTTTCTTGGTTCGATCGTATAGTGGTTTGGCCGTTCTGCTGAATCCGTTTATAACGCGTCGATAGAAGTTGCAAAATCCCATGAATTCTTGAATTCCCTTTGTGTTGGTAGGTGCTTTCCAATCACATATTGCTGCTGTTTTGATAGGGTCGACTTTGACCCCTTCGTTATTGATGATGAATCCTAGGTATTCTGTTTCTCGTTGGTGAAATTCGCATTTCGATGGTTTGAGTTTCATCCCATGTTGCCGTATAGCGCGGATGATGGCGGCCACGTCTTTTTGGTGTTGTTCCACGTTGTTTGAGTATATTAAGACATCGTCCAGGTACACTATGCAGCATATGTCGATATAGGATTGCAAGGTTCTGTTGATCCATCTTTGGAATGCCGCCGGTGCATTGGTTAGCCCAAAAGGCATTACCAAGTATTCGTAAGTGCCGTATTTCGTGGTGAATGTGGTTTTCCATTCGTCTCCTTCGTGTATTCTGACGTTGTTGTATGCGTCCTTGATGTCCAGTTTGGTGTAGTATTTTGCCGTTTGTAGCCTGTCCAAGGCTTCCCCTATGAGCGGTAGGGGGTATTGGTCTTTTTTAGTAACATGGTTGAGTGCCTGATAGTCGACACATAGTCGGAGTTTCCTATCTTTCTTTTTGACGAACATGATCGGTGATCCCCCGTCAGAGTAGTTTTCTCTTATCCATCCTCTCTCCTCGTTCTGTTTGATATAGCTCCAGAGTTCCTTTAATTGGTCCTGGGAAAGTGCGTATATCTTTTTGATCTGGAGTCCTTCTCCTTCTTTGAGTTTGATTTCCAGGTCCACCCCTGGTCGGTGAGGTGGTAGCTTAGTTTTTTCTCCTTCTTCGAATACGTCCAAGTATTCATGATATTCTTGAGGCACCATTTCTTCGAGTTTTCGTTGCTTTTGATATTTTCCGCTTTTGATGGCTAGCTCAGTGCTAATGTTAACTGATTCTAGGCTTATGCGTCCTTCTTTTTTGCTGTACTTGAGGATTCCTGTGGTCGTGTCCGGTCTTCGGTAAAACTTTCCGAAGGGTCTGGCACTGCTCTCGCAGATCTGTGCCTTGGAAGTTCCTGTGCTTCCAAATCCTTTTTGTCCTCTGTTGGTTTTTTCGAGCGTTCGGACCTCGTAACAATCGCTTTCGACTATTTTTTCCGTGATAAGTTGTGCTATCCGATCTCCGTTTTTGCCTTGATAGTCTTGGTTGCCCATCTTGGCTAGGATTACTTTCATTTCCCCAGTATAGTCGGAGTCGATCACGCCTGCATTGACAGCAATCTGATATTTAACTGCCATCCCGCTTCTTGGCGCTATCCTGCTATAGGTTCCTCGTGGTGGTGTGATTGATATTCCAGTTCGGACAGCTTCTTGTCCTCGGGCCGGTATCGTCTTGCTTTCGTTTGCGTACAGGTCGCGTCCCGCTGCTTGTGCCGATCCCCGAGTCGGTATCTTTGCTTGCAGGTCAAGTTTCTTAACTTTGACTCGCTGATCTTTCTTGCTTTGAGCGACGCCCAACGCGACTTTCAAGTTCTCTTCTCGTGCTTCATCTTCTGGTATCGCGTATACCGTGGGTGATTCCTTTAAACACCATGTCGTACACCTTTCACTCTCAAAGGTGATCTTTCCTTGACTCCAGTCAATTCGGGGACTGTGCTGCTTTAACCATGGCATTCCGAGGATGACCTCATGGTTGGGTAGTTTTGCCACTTGGAAAATCGCCAATTCCCTATGGCTACAGATGTCCATAGGTACTTTCGCTGTATGGGTGATTGGTCCCATAGCGCTGGGTCGACCGTCCGCCAGGTAAACCTCTCGTATTGTTTTTGCTTGTGTTGTTCTGATGTTGTATTTGCTGCAGAATTCTTTGTCGATAAAGTCCTCAGTTGCCCCCGAGTCGATTATCGCATTGATCGTAACTTGTCTCTTCGTGCCTTGTAGTCGTATTTGGACCATAATATGGTCGTTCTCGTTGTCCAATGTTTCCGTGTTCTTTAGTGCCGCGTATAGGTTCCTCATCTCAATGGGCTTTGGTTTGGTCTTGTCCCACAGACCATTGCTTACTGGGGACTTTCGTCGTTTCCCAATTCTTCCCCAACTTCTGTTTCGACCTCCATCTCTCCTGCTTTGAACTGTGGACTCCATTGCTTTTTGTTGTCTTTCCGGGGTTCCCATGTTGCGCCCTCTTTGCTATTGGCCTGACTTCGGCATGCCACGGCTCTGTGTCCTGGTTTGGCACATTTGAGACACAGATTGCCTCTCATGCTTGGTTGGTATTCTTTGGCTGAGATATTGGATCCCGGCCTTCTTCGAGTTGCATCCAATTCCATTGGATCTCCTTGGTTCTCATTCTGCTATGGGAAAGTCCCATGCTGGTTTCTTGACGTTGTTGGAGATGTGGTTTTTTCGTTGCTCGGTCCTTCGTGACGCCTGTGTCTGATTGCTGCTATTTTGGTTTCCTTCTTGATGGCCCAGTTTGCGACGAATTGTTGGTCTTGTGAGTCCGATCCATCCATTCCCCATGCATCCTGTAGTTCAGGTTTGAATCCTCTCATTAGGTGGTAAGTTGGAGTCGCATCGTCCATCCCTGTCTGACTGGCGATAAGCCTATACTCGTTCCAGTCTTCTGTTGCACCCTTCAATCCTTGAACCATCTTCATGAGCTTTGCTCTTGCCGCTCCTTGCGCATCAATTTCGCCAAACTGTCCTTGTAGTTCGTCTTTGAATGCGTCCCAGTTGCTCCACGTTACATCTTGCCGTCTTTCAATGTAGGGTGTAGCCCATTTCAGCGGATCTCCTCTTAACAGACTTAGGGCGTATACGATTTTGTCGTTGTCGTATTCGAATTCCCATCCTACTCCTTTGAAATATACTGACAGTTGTGCCAGCCATCCTCTGAGTTGGTCTCGTTCGCCGTGAAATGTGCTTGGTTCCTTGATCTTTGGTTTCTTTGTGTTGCCCGCTCCTCTAGTTAAGGCCGCTATGATTTGTTGTACTTGTTCTGGCGTAAGATTTGGTGGTTGTAGCGGGTCAACTCCTTTCCCTTTGGTATCTGGGTTGGGGTTTGATGCGGACGCCATTGTGTTCCTTCTCATTGGTACTGCTTCTGTTTCGTCTGAGTCTGATTCTTCTTCTAGGCTATCTATTTCTAAACTTGCTGCATGTGAGCTTTGAATGGACTCGAGTAGGGCATCTCAGAGTCCTTCTAGGTTGATTTCTTCTTCTGTAAGGTCGATCTCCCGATCGACAGGTTGTTGGGCCGTGTTGTCGCTGGCTGTTGTGATGTGACGCAACCAAATGTAACAATCCTATTGTTGAGTGTGTATGCAACAGGCAATGACAGTCGTCTCCTGCGTAAGCCAATCTCGTTTTCTTGCACCAACAGGTATGGAAGTACTATCTCTTCAGATAGTACAGAACTTGCTTGCTTGTCTTTGAGTGATTCGTGCGAGGTACTATCTCTTGAGATAGTAAGATGGGTGGATTGGCGTACTAGATAGAACTATCAAAATAGTTCTATGTTCGGGCGACCCGTCGAGACTATCCCAATAGTCTGTGGGTTCTTAGAGCGTAGGCTCTGGTAGAGGAGGAGTTATATGTGAAGAGAGTAAAGCGTAATCGTATTGCAATATCTTAAGTATAGAAAAGTACTTAGATGGTTGCGTGAAGATCCTATCTCTTGGTCTTTTTTTTTTCTTTTTTTTTTTTTTTGTAATCAAATCGTTATTATGTTTAAAGGTACAAAAGACTCATGCAGCGCTAGCTATGGAGATAAAAAACCTATAAGCAAACGTCATCCCGCCCGCTTCACCTCGTCATGGGA
>Ga0307517_10000908_pt1 | contig 50217 bp, 47 predicted proteins | sample 23_EM_MG_FD_194515 | JGI IMG/M metagenome (GOLD analysis project Ga0307517, IMG submission 194515) | Populus trichocarpa ectomycorrhiza microbial communities from riparian zone in the Pacific Northwest, United States - 23_EM | ecosystem: Host-associated > Plants > Roots > Unclassified | place... | reverse complement strand
TGTCGTGATCACAAATACTCTGCACAGTACACAATATCACAGCTCACACTATCAGATCAGCTGATTGCGCCCTTTTTTGATTGATCTGATATCACTTTGAGATAAAACTGCCCAGTACATATATAGACTAGCAGCCCCTCGACCGACCGGTCAAGCGTATGCTTTTTGATGTAGTACAGATTAAGCATGTATATTCAGATATCCGTCCCCGATTGTTTTTGTATTAAGATGGCATAATAGTGTCTCACCTGTTTGAACCGCTCAAACCTGCAGTCTTAAAAAAACCCGGGACAGGACGGACTAACAATTCTCGTCCGATCTGGTATAGCCTTCTTGGCCGTTGCCCCACGAGGCCACCAGGGCCCATAGCCCGTTGTGAACACTGTTGTCAATACAGCCTACGAGAGTATTTTGCTTACAAGTAAAAACCAACTGCTAGAGAGTAAATCGGGTGGATTGCACAGTTGATTCATCGTTATCCTATCCACTATTACAAGCCATTGATAGTAGCTTACGAGAGCCAACATTGAAGGCATGTTGCCAATATCGAAATCCATAAAGCCTAGCTTGACAGCAAGGGTGTGGCAGCGCTGATTCGCTCACAGTGGCGATTCTGTACGAGTGATCCACCTCAATGCCGTCTTTCCCGGTGGAGATTCCTCTCTGCACTGAGTCTTTATCCGCTCAATGATCGTATCATAACCATCTTTCAACTGGAATCCAGCTGCCATCTTTCTTGGCTTTTGTCTTCCGCCAGAGAGTGTTGGTTCATGTGAATTGATATCCATATATAAGGAAACCTGTAGAAACTCAGATTGATAGTCATTTGCTGATTGTCGCTGGGTACCAAACGGGGTTGTTAATACCTACATTTGCAATATATGTTCTGGAATATCCTCCACAATATTTACCTCTAGGCTCCACTACCCTACGTTTTACCAGGTGTTTTGCCCTCATGCTTGCTAACCTTTCCTTGATTTATTGCAATTTCTAAAGAGATTTTAGTGGTAAATAGAAAGGAGAAAACAGCTCGGATGTGAGCAGGTCTGCAAGATCCTCGATGCCTATCACCTTCTCCCCACAGCCCGGGCTCAGGCTTTTCCAGAGCTATCGACAGCTGGCTCGCTCCTTGCTGGGTTGTCTGCAGCCCGCGTATTTCTCTAGCCTGATCTGAATGGCGGTGTCGGTGTCGATGGAGGTCTTCCTGATGACTTTGACTACTTGTTAGACACGGTTGGTATCTCTACCTGTTCCAGTTTGGAGATCGACCCCAAGCAGTGCTGTACAAGTGTTCAATAGTCTTTTTATTTTTCCATGAGCTTGTAGGCTTTCTCGAGCATGCCTAGTTCGGCAAGGGGTTTATCCACCTACTGCCTTGCGCAATGTACCGCTCTTTTATGGGTTGGTCTTCTCAGCAGGGTGCCTTGGCTGTCTTTTCCCTGCCACTCGCACCGTGAGGAGGGCTCTGTGAAGCTGAGACAGCAGGCTGCTGCGAACCTCACTACTGCTCGGCGACCGGTGCGATTACCTCTTTGCCTTAGAGATCTGAGGCTAGTCTTGGCCCCCTGCCTGGTTTTGATCATGGAAACAGGGGGCTTGTAAAATGTCTGTCCCACGGGTCGACACGAGTAGCGAGCCAGTAGTTTTATTCATTCCGCTATTTGAATCAACACCAGTGTTGTCAAGTCTGTATCATTTGACAGAGCCGAGTCGGAAATCCCATTGCTTCATCAACACCGCGTGGACAATATTATTGGCCTCAGCATCGATTTTGGTAATCGTTACTTTTTCTTATCGGCTCCTGCTTGCTTCCACCACGATTGCATGCTCAGCCTTCGGCATGACATCTTCAATAAATTCTATATATTGTCGGACGTGGTCCTGATAGGGTTACTGCCACCCGTATTCTTGTCAGAGCCAAATAATTCCGGGACAATAACCTTGAGGGTTCCTTCCACGCCCCCCGGCCTCTGACCAAGATAGGCTCGTCGTACACTCCAGAATACCGGAGGGGCATGCCACTTCTCTGAATCAGTGAGAAGGAGCCTGATGTTTTTCTTGCTGAGTGGAGGGCAGGTGGCTTGGATGTTTTCGGTGAGCGGGAGGAGGTACGTTGCAAGGAGTGAAAGGTCCGTGTTTACTCATTGAACAACTGCCAGAAGATATTCTCCAGTAAAGGATAAGATTTCTTGGCTGATCTATAATCCTGTCGCTTCTATCTCTTCTAATTTGTCCTTGATTTCTTTCACTTTTTTCAAATTTAATAGATTCTGTGGATTCATTAGTAGTTACTTTCGGGGATCGATAGCGTCATGGTGTCAGTAAACATCTTCTTTTACCGGATAAAGGACCGCTTACCCAATCTTGTTCACCTTGTGAGGCTCTGTTTGGACCCTTTTGACTGGTTTGAGGTCAAAGACTTCAACTCATATGATACTGGGACCTCTAGCCATACACATGAGATCACGGGTCTTGATCTTGTTCGCTTCTCCAGTGGGGCTTGGATCGGATGTAAGAGATTCTATCATCTCTGACCAAGGCACCTAATCAAAATGAGGTCTTCAGTGCCACTATCTACTATCTCTGTATTCATGGCGCCCCGAAAGCAAATCACCTGCTCAAACGCTCCTCACTTCTCTGTACCCTGCGAAGGGAGTAGTTAATAAAATCCACACCCGTACAAGAGCTATGATTGCAATTTTCGGGATGGTAGTAGTGTCCGTGGGTATCGATTGAGACTGTCGGTAACTTCGATGTCTTTGAGGTAATCCCTATTTGCGGTATACATGTCATGATTGAATCACTCCGAATAAAATGGTGATGTGTCGAGGTATGTTAGCCTTTCGTCGTGTATATCTACCAATACGATCATTTGTCCAGCTTGCCAGGATTGACATCGTCCCGTGTGATTAGTAGGTTCACCACCCTCTCATAACTTGGCCTTGCAGTGCCCCAGAGTGGTGTTTTAGCAATATTGTCTGGTTTGTCGGGATTGACATCGTCCCCCCTAAGTTGTAGTCTCATGACCATCTCATGCCCATTACTCTAATAGCTCCTGCGTGGTGTTTTGCTTTTGTTGTCTGACTTGTCAAGATTGACCTCATCCCGTGCGTGTAATAGTTTCACGACTACTTCAAGCCCCGGTCTAGAAGCCCCACACAGTGGTTTTAACTTCTCCAGCGATCAGCTTGACGAAAGGAGAATTGGTGCGAGAGCGACTATCATCCACTTGGGAGGTGTGAGTGTGGCCGGAAGATACCTGTTCCCGGCATGTAGAACATGAACACAGGGATCAAAAGTTTGTATGAAAAATGGTCTATGCGTATCTGAGCCCACATACTAAATTCGGATCCAAATGTTCAGGGTCTTCATCCCAGGAACGCCTATCACAGAAGCATGCGTGGTGTAGCGAGTGTGGAGGCTAGCTGCAGAAGGTGAGTATTGAGTGAAAGAGAAGCGTGCGCTAAACAAGGAAGAAAATCCGCGCATTGTTTACCTCTCAGATTTGTGCATTGCAGCGCATTTATTGTGGGTTGCATTGTGGGTTGCGTCGCACATGTGTGATCAGAAATACTGTGAGTGGCAGGCTCCAGCACTAACGCCTTATCTGATCTTACTTTTGAGATAGCACTTTGAGATCTACTGCGTAGTACATATATGACTACACAAGTTGAAAGTTAAACTAAACTTGACCTACTCAAAACACGAGAGTTCGAGGGGACGTTTTTCTGATTCTCTCTGCATACTATACTGGCATTCAGAGCAGCAGCACCCAGGGTAGGGGTAAAGTATTGGGGCTTCAGGGGGATTTTGTATGAGAGTGAATCAGTGGCGGAATTACGCAAACCCCCCGGGAGGGGATCGCTTGTTACCAAACATTGCCTAAGCACGCAATATCCGGATCAAAAGCTCATGGAAATACCCAACTCGACCCTTGTTCTCCAGATGGAGCAAACATGCTCAGACAAGAGGTTGTCCGAATACTTTACCCTTACCCCCAGCACGCTTTGAAGAGGGTAAACCCCTCATTGGAGATACAGTTGCCTCGGTCGTCTGTTGGGCCTTGCCCCTGGGTGAGATCCTTGCCGGAGATGACTAAGCGGAAAGGGTTACAAGGGGGGTAGGTTCAGGGCGATGTCTTTCTGGAGCATTTTGGGCTGATAGCAAGATCCCACCATATCGCAGGGAGCGCAAGGGGCCATCCTCTACCGGTAGCGTGCCAGCGGCCATCTACATATCGTCATGTGTGGTTCTGGGGTTTGAGAACTGTTAGTGCCTGTGTGGGTTCACTGATCCGGGATCCCGAGATACCGAGTAACAGACTATGCACGCATCCGGTAGAGGCACTGCTGTTTCTATCGTATGAGTTACTGGCCCTTCTGGTATGAAGGTAATCCAGCCATATTGCTATTATACCGTGGGAGCGGCTTCGAAATCACCGGTGATATAGTGCGAGAGGGGACTTTCGGAAACTAGGGCCAGAAACAATAACTCGAAAGATAGACTGTGGAGTCGGGGCGCCTTACGGGATGTCTACGCTCTTTGAGTGGAAAGGAGTAGCTTTAGAAGGGATTGCCCCGGTTGAGAAGAGACGGACCTTTACAACGAAACGACAGTGACGCTAGCTGAGGACAGAGCAAGAGATATATCTTACATCTGGTTTCTACTAGAGTCGACCTGTCTGTGGGCGGTGGCGGTTGTTTATACAGATAGGATATATAGTTGAGGAAGTTAGGATTGCTAACCATTGTGGATAGTAAAGGATCTAACACACTAACAAAGTATCCATCGGCAAGCAGGCGAGAGGGGGGGTCGGGAGGCTAGTTGGCCGCACAATGCTCCGGTTTGGCTATCCCGCTTCTACTCTAACGCCCCCATAGCCCCGGACCTAAATGTCACATCAAGGTGCTTTTTGTTTTTATATGCCTCTCTGAGGGCGAACAGCTCAAATTCAATGTTTTCGGGTACGATTTCTTTATACAACCTCTAGGCCACAACATAAAACCTAAAGCGCTCCACCCAAAGACACAAATAAATAACTAAAACTAAGCAATAAGATAACATCGGTCAGCATCCCAAAACAAGGAAAAATCCCACACAACGTTCACATTCCAAAGAAAGTGGCTGCGGGGCTCTGCTAAATGGGGAATCTTGTCTTGCAGGAAGACCGATTTAAGGGCGGGGGCGGGATTGGGGGAGGCATTATCGATTCTACTCCATCCTCAAAATCTCTGGCATAGGGCCAAAATCCCTTCCCTCCTTGTTTACCTTCCTCTACACTATGTCCAACATAGTGGTGGATGATGTTCAGCTTGATGGGCATAAGGGGCTTCTGAGCCGAGAGCCCTCATCGCTGTTGCATAGAACCAGTTGGTGACCCCCCGCATGGCCTCCGCCAAAGTGTTTCCATTTTACCTGGGACGCTTATTAGGGGTCTGAGAACCTCGATCCCATGCATCAATCTCAGCAGGACAGTTCCTCTCGAGCTCACTTTTGCTGTACTTTCCTCGTTCTGTACCAGGTAAGGTTTTTTTTGACAACAGAGCACTTGGTGTGATTATTCGCATTCCTATGGCATAATATTATAGTGCCCCTCTCGGGAGAGGGAAAGGGCCTAGAGAGGTGCTTGCTCTTCTAGTTCTAGGTATGATCAGGGCTCCTCGAAAGACTTAAAGAGCGAGTGGCAGCCATACTGGCGGGGTTAGAGGCAGATTTCTCTCTGGACGGTTGCTCAGTAGCCAAATGAACGGATATAGTTTTGTTTTATCAGATAGTCCTGCTCAGGGGGTCGGATAGACATGTGAGTAGGAATTTTTACCGGTTGTATGTGATTTTCTTTGATCGGTGAAGTATCAGTAGGCACTCTTTTTGGGATCAAATTCCCTCCTGTACGGCACTCTGCGGTATAGTTTGGTTCCATATTTAGTCATTGGTCGTGAATTTTACATCAAAAGTATTATTTCTCGTAGGTTTGTAACACGACCAGAAGTCGTTTGATTGCAACTATTTTTCGCCCAGTGAAGTGTTTGGTTGATGTAAAGGGCGTGTAAAGGGTTGAGAAAAATAGTTCAAGTCCTAGGGTTTGATGAACTGCCGAAATCAGGAATTTTCGAAGTATCATAGCCCAATTGCCTTTTGTGTGGGCTACCGAATGGTATAAGCTTCGGGCTCTTAAAGCGAGTTTCCAAGCTTTAAACACAAGTAATTCAAGGTCCATCGATAGAGTGAATAGTAAAATTCAGGCATCTAGATTCTCAGCCACTTAAGCATACAATTCGGTGGGAATTCATGAGGGACCAAAGCCGGAGATTTACTTGCTCTTGTTCATCTTTTCTACTGTTTTGCGGCGGTTCCGGTGTACGGTATCACAGAGGGTCACGAGATTCTCGAGTTGCGAAAGTGGCGGCGCTCTTGGCCACTTGGAATGGATTTTCCCATGGTCAACCCTGGTTTTAAATTTTCTTTGATACTTTTCTTGTTTGCTCTTGGGATTGAAGTTTCTCTTTTGGGCTAAGCCTTGATTTAAGTGGAGGCATGTACCCGTTTTTATGCTACGAATCTCGCAACTCGAATCTCGCGACCCTCTGGGATACGAGGTGCTGTACTCGAGTATGTAGGTAAATGGTGAGATGGATAAGTATTGGTAGCCCGAGACTTTACTGTCATTGGTGTTAAGTAGATATGCTCTCCGGATGGCAATACCCATTAGCTTCGTCACTCACCCGTAAACCAGAGCGCGGCACAGAACAACTAGTACATCAATATAACCGCTCAACCTCTCCCCACCATACCCACATAGTACGGCAGGTACCTGGACATGTTTGTGCCTTCCGTCATGACACCCAGTTCCCTCGCCGATACACGTCCCAGGCATATTGAACCCGAACATTTGAGTCCCAATTTAGTACGGGGTCACAGATGTGCACATACAATCCACCATACAAATTTTTACCCCCTGTGTTCAGGTTCAATATGCCTAGGACATGTACTTACCCTAGCTTGCTATATTGTGTTTATGCCTGTGCGGACTCCACTGTGTGAACTCACTTTTCCGAGTGACACTACATGATTTCTTCAACACTCCCGCCCTAAGCAAAACACAACTATAGAATTGTTGTTTTGGCCCTAAATCCTTAAGTACTCTCTCAACTCTAAACCCTATTTCTTCTCCATAAAATGGGCCAGTGTTTTTGGCCGACGAGCCTGCTAGTATATAAAGGACCTTTCCTCCCCCCTTCTTCTCGTTTTCATCAACAACCACCTTCTTCCACAAACACATACACAGCTACTGCTCACCCACTTTACCTCCTTCGCCTTTTTATTTATTTTCTCCCTGGGTATTTTGCCGATACCCCTCCAAGCCCCGGCTGCGAGTCAGGAGCACCAGTACTAAGTATTAGCGATGCTAATTAGACAGGAATTCAGCACCCAAGAGCACCATTAGACACTTGAAAGTGAAGCAGAGAGCCTCTTGAGGGAACCTCTGAAGGATACATTTCTATCCTGAACTCCTGCTGCAACTCTTTCTCGAGCACTCTTCTGACTGTTTGATTGAATTTTTGTTAGCTTTGCAGGGCAGCGCTTGGAGTACTACAATTCCATCATCCCATCTTAAAGACACCTCTCCAGTCAGGAGGAGCAGGAACTCTGTAAGAAATCCTCACAATCTCCGCAATCCATGCAATTCCCAAGTTACTGCCAGTGCTTTACTATAGGTATTGTGGTTGTGTATGTGATAGTAGTTGTGGCCATTGCTGGTGGTTTGATTAATCTCCAATGGGGAAGCCTTTGATACCTCATCACCGAGTTCAATTCCCATTGCTCAGGTTGCGTGGTAGAAAAGGTTACATTGATTAGCTAGATCTTCTATAGGATTAGAAAGAAATAAAATGTTTGCTTGAGCCAGTACTTTTAAGTTCAGATAATTCCAATCTTGTAATATATAGTACGGTACCTAGTACTAGCAAAGCCCCATTCGAGACCTCGAGCCTCCCTACTTGCTCCCATGTGTGTTATCTCACTAACTTTATAGTCTTCTGCTCGCTCTAGTGTTTTGAGAAGGCTTTTTTCTTTTCTTTCTTGCATTCCTCCCGGCTTTCTAGGGATGCCTCATTTCTACCGGGCGGGGAGATTCGCTCCCAGTAAGCAAGTAAGCTTTATAGTATTATTTTTTCTGATCAGATCAGATCGTTTTTTGAGATAGAACATTTAGATACGACGTACAGTACATATTAGATCAGCGACGAACGGTGATCCTGCTCAATAACTATCCTTAGCATTTGGTGCTAGGGGTTCTTGCTAACAGATAATGGGGAAAATATCGGTCTGATCTATATTCCAAAAACCTTCGTTTTGACCTCATAGCTACAGCTTGATTATGGCGTCAACCTGACACGCCACTACTCCTCTCGCACAGCGAAACCAATGTAGGAAGGCGGGGCGGATATGTTTTGATTTTTAGTGTTATCGCAGAACCCATCTACCGCCAGTGAACTAGTATCACTGCTCGTTTGTGCCGCCACCCTGACCTTTTCTCCAAGTATTGTTTCTCACTTAAAGTACGTCTTACCTATGGCCAGAGTGCCGCAGCAAAATAAAATTACATTCCCAGATCATGTTGAGCACCATCGCGCCACCTTTGAAACTGTTTATTTTGCCTTAGCCATTCCCTCACATTGTGGGCTGCCAGGTTCGAATGTTGTGACTCCATGTTTGGTGCTCAATTGGAGATAACTATTCTAAAATCCCAAACCTCTCTCCTTTCGCGCCAAAGTTCAGACACACAATTTCATTAACTTACTACTTATAAAGTGGACCTGATTCTGCTCCGATTAGCCGTCTCATTAATCTTTGTCCTACTACCCTATGTCACCTAATCTTGTAGAGGAATGCATACGTGTGCACCAGGTATACATTCCTGCACTACGAAGATTTCCTTATGATTGCTTCCCCATATAGTATCATACCTAGCCCCCTCTCCTTTCTCCCCTTCTTTTTAATTTTTTGCCCAGCTTTCTTAAACCTCGATAAAATTCTCCTCTTGTTTGTTCGCACAACACAATCCCCAATACTTCCTCATTAGCTGGCCAGAATATTCAGGTGTCAGTAAGTTCAAGAAAGGTTTTTACCTTGGATATGTCTCGAAATCTCAATACAAAGTCATGGGTTACCTCTTTATAGCTAGGACTAAGTATTTCAGGGCTCTGGTTTTGATGCAAGTGTACAAGGGGAGGGAACAGCTCTCATAACCTAAACGAACAGGGATATATTTGGCTGGCTAGCCTTAAATAACTGTCCACTCACCTCTTACCGGACCCTGTACAGTAGGTTTCACCCCAGCAGCTTCTGATTTCAACGTAAAAGTGTTTGCAGATTCTCGCCAGCTAATGCGGTATCGCCCTCTAGTTATGAAATCGTCACAGCTTCAGATTCAATCCTTCATTCGAGCCCTAGACCTAACAACTCGGTAAGCGTGTCTAATCTTAATCTGGTGCTTTGTCTAACTTGCTATGTAAGAGGACGAATACACTCACACCCCTCTATCCCGGAGGGCAGAATCCTAAGAACCTGTCCGGCATAGCGAGTGATCCGGGGCAAAGGGTTAGGCTTTGGTGTAAAGAAATTCAGAACCTACTAAGATTCATACGAGACAGCGAGGTATCTAGATTATCGAGATCCGGGACAGTGAGGTGTGAGTGTACTTTGACCATGTGTTAGGACGTTGGAGTTGCTTCTCCTAGTAAAGTCCTGTGTTTTTTTGTTTTCCATTTGCCCCGGAGAGCTTTTTTTTTTGTGTCTTTCGTCCCTTTTCCAGAGGACTACTTGGTATGATGCATCGCCCATCTACCGCATTTTATGGTGAAACTCGTTTTCATGCTAAGAGGTCAGAATAAGGTGCAGGCCAGGATTTCTCACCGAGTAATCCTTCCCGGTTAGTTATTTCCTTGAAATGGGGTATCGTACTCGTGTCTCCGCGCCAAGAATAGGCACCTCTTCTGGAATAGCCACTCCGGACCCATATGGAGGATAGGGTTGAGGCCGCTCTTCTCGATGAGCATGATGGCGGGTAAACCTTGAACTTGTTACAAGAGTAAATGAGTGAGCATAATATCTTCTGATCCCAGAGCTTGATCGTTAACCATCAAACTTATTATCTCCTCCACATGCTCGTACTTGTAATAAATTTACATGAATATTCATACAGAAACGATCAATAAGTTCTTGGGGCATAAAGTTACGCTCCCACTTCCTAAGAAAAATCAATACTGGCCCAGCGGGGTTCACAAAATGTCCAATCCCGTAGTTGATTGTGAGGCTATTTTGATATATGACCTTACCGGCTACAGGCACTTCTCCTCACTTTTTCAAACAGCTCGAACACTATCCTTTTTATGGGCTGGTGGTTGCTATCCCAAAAGAGGTGCCTATTCTTGGCGCGGAGACACGAACACCCGGGGTATGATATCATAAATATCGGTGAAAATCCTACCCTAAACTCTAACTTACTCCCTACTCAAAAGGGCTCGTGTATTTCGCCACACTCTCTTTCGACCTCCTAGCATTAAAACGTGTTTCGCCAGAAAATTCGGTATCACCCTTAGAATCACGTCAAATGTTAATTCTGGTTCCTACGCACACTGTGTATGTCTCTTCCCGACATTCCCCCCGGAAACACATACCACGGAGTCCTACTCAGGTCCTACTGCGCAGCCCTAATTATGCCGACCATAACTCTCCTTCCCGCTTGCCATGACTACTGGTGAATCTAAGTATTTGAAACCATCGCATGACCTTCTAATTCAGGCCACAAGGGCACTAAAAACACAGAACAGAGGAGGAATAAAAGATCAAACTTACAGGGTATATTTCCTGGATCGTCTGCAGGTTATAGCTATAAGTACCGCTGTCTCAGCCGCGTCTATAGACGAACAAGCAAGATAATAACTATTCCTCACCTTCTTTCCTTGATCAATCCTGTTACTTTGTACTTCGATTCTGGCCTTGACCCTGCGTCCTCTAACAGGATTCCAGAAGACCGCGCGAGTGATGTCTGATGATGTTAAAACGATTCGTTCGGAGGTGCATGATTTCAATTTGAGCTAGTATCGGAGGTCCAACGTAGGACTATAGTCCCATATAGTCCTTTCGGTCTTCACCTTCCCGGGCGTAGTCCGTCCTAACACCTCAAAAAAGACGGACTATGGACTGTAGTCCGTCCCGTCCTACCCCGGGGACGAACGGACTGGACGACTGGGAACACTGATTTCACTCGTGCTCTGTGATACCACGGTAGAGCCAATAGGGCAACCAGGAAGACAATGTGCACAGGTAAGCCCTAGTTTCGTTCAATCATTGGTGGATAGCCAACATCCAAAACTGCCGACTTCTAACACAGAATATTTTCCTCCCACAGATATGTTGGAAATTCCTACTCTTGCAGTGTATCGGACCCCTTCGGACCAGGTGGTAAGTACGGACAGTATGGGCACGGCTCTGCAACTCACGAGTAGCACAGGCATATAAGGGATAGGGTCGGGTAAGGAAATTGTTTGTACAAAGATAGTGTTCGGAAATCCTAACAGAATCGTGGGGACCACAGAGTGGTTAAGCCATCCACCGCGTCGTAGAACTATTCCATGGTTTCCCGATTGTTGGTACTGTGGGGCTATGAAGGTGGTTTCCTATTGCTTTTACATTTTAGTTATATCTTATTCTACGGCAATGGGCTATAGCACGGGAATAGTTTAGTTAACACTAGAGCGGGCAGTTGTGTATACAGGCGGGCATGTGGGGCATTGGGATTGGGTGGAGGGAGTTGCCCTGCCGGGGCAGGAAGAGCTGGCAGTTTAAAGGGCAATATGCCTTCTGATGTTTCCTGTAGTTAGACGATCATCCGTACAACATCGTGAGTGAAGCGATTGAAAAGCGCGAGTGACAAGCTTTTCTTTGTCCGGTTTTTTCTTTTCTTTTCTTTTCTTTTGCTCTCTACGGACCTTTCTACAGGAAACCACTTCCGGAGCTCAAGGCTTCTCAATAGCGTCACGGGCCGGGAATCATTCTTTCAGTACCCAGCCAAGGGATGGCGGATGAATCAATTTGCGGCATTCAAGGCTGTAGTAATAATTAGCATTGTGTAATTGAAACAGCCACCCACAAGCTATGGGGAACATGAAGCCTACTTTCTATGCTAGATCCGCGTCTCGAGAGTGGCGGTCTTGGATTGGGTGCTCCACCCCGCTTCGTCGCCACCATGGATCGCTCCAGATTTACCTAGTTTCTCACTCGGTTTGGAATGGGGCCCAGCAAGCTTCGCCATCGGTATTTCTCAAGACCAGGGCCTAAGACACATAGGGTTTTCAAGGGGCTGGTGCCGAGCATTGAGCATGGCCATAGGGCTGGGAATCACCCCGCAACTCGTCCTAGAGCTAAAGAACCAGCGTGAGAGAAATACTAGCGGGAATCAAGCTTGCTTTCATTGCAGTACCGGCATTGTAAACATTATCGCACCGCACAATCGCAGCCTATCGACGCCAAAACCCAGTAGGCAAAAACCCTCTAGAATGGCGAGAGGCGGTGCCTTCTACGCCAAGTCTACATATGTAAAGCACCTCCCCAAAAGTGTTGGTGAAATGGCCTTTTTGCACCAAAACTCGTCATGTTTAATCAACCCCCACACCTGGAATTGCTTCAAATAATGTTCATGACTTACCTACAGTCACTCGACAGAAGTGTTCGTGATCTGAGACATGTTTAATTGCGGTTGCGCAATTCGATAAGTGGGGTAGTGGGGCTTCCAGTCACCGTTGCAACTCTGGGCCCGGGCAAGCAACGATCATTTGTCCACGATCAACGATCACCCGTTCACAATCAACGATCACCCTTTCACAATTAACCCTCTACCTTTAACATTTAAAGAACAATGATCAACAAGTGTAGATAATAAAAGATTAGAAAGAAATAAAAATAATTTAATAATAAGAAAGGTTAAAACAAACAGCTAATATTTGGTATACCCTCCCCTTGCTTCTAAAACTGCAGCCACCCTATTAGGCATTGACTTCCAAAGCTTTTCAAAAAACTCCTCAGGAATTGTCTCCCATACCAGAGGAAGCACCTGTGCTAGCCTCTTCTTAACAGCCTGTTTTCCTCCTACAGTATCTCCAATTCTTGGGTACTGTTGATGCAACCTCTTCTTAAGCTCTACCCATACATGCTCAATGGGATTCAAATCAGGGGAATAAGGGGGATGCTCAAATACATCAATATTATTGCCCTCTAGCCAATCCATGACGCTATAGGCTTTGTGAACAGGTGCATTGTCTTGCTGAAAAAGAAAATCATGAATACCACAAGCTAACATTTGGTGGATAACAGGAATCAAGTGTCTTCTCAAAAGTCTAGTATACCTGATTTTGGTAATATTACCTTGAGTAATAGGAACCAAAGGTCCTTTTTTCTTACCCCAAAAGCACTCCCAAACCATTAAGGATATTCCCTTATTTTTTTCCTTTGGATGGACACAATCATTCAACCATTTTTCTCCAGGCTCCCTAAACACCCATTGCTGCCTTGGATCTTTGGATTTTTCCACACTGCACTCTTCACTCCAAATAACTCCTTCAAAATCCTCACAAGTCCAATCTCTATGAGCAAGTGCCCAATTGAGTCTTTTAGTGACATGCTGAGGCTTGAGCTGGGGTCTGGATTTTGCTATCCATTTCTTCATATTGGCCTCTCTGAGAACTCTGTCCACTATAACAAATATTAGCATAAAGTATGACCTATCACTCTGCCAGTGGTGTGGTTACCAGTAGCACATGAAACCCCTGGTGCATATCTATCCCGGAAATCAGCTCTGGTCATCTGGCGATTTGATTTGGCAGCCCAGATGATTGTGCAACGCTGTTGCCGGCTGAGGAGTGGAGTGCGACCGGGGCGAGGAAGATTTTCCACCGTCATTCTCTCACAAGCTCGGATGAGGAAGCTCTTAATTGTTGACCAGGGCCGGCCAACAAGAGATGCTACTTGAGCAATGCTGCCCAAACAGTGGAAAAATGCGAGGATCATGCCCTTCTCCACATTTGTCATTTCACGCCGTGCAGTTTTCGGGGGTTTTTTTTTAGGTGCATATTTAGCACCACCCGATCGATTGACCATAGTAGGAATTAAAACAGCAGTAGAAATTAAAAGAGCAATAGGAAGAAGTCTTTGGTTATGGAATACTCGGGTATCACACAAAAGAACACGGTTGCCGTGTCGCGATCGTTGTCTTGTTACTGCCATTGAGGGCTGAGTACTCGAGTATTTTTTGGCGAGGCATGACTAATATGAGACAATCACGAACACTTCTGTCGAGTGACTGTAGCTATTTTTACCTTTATTACCGCTTTTATCTGATGCCACTTATCGGGTCGATTTATGCTCTGGGTCTAATCTAGAAGCCTTCAAAGTGGATTATACCGGTTGCAATGCCAATTTTGTATGTAAAATGGCACTTTTTCACAGACCCAAAACTTTAGAGCTCCATAACTTTCCCAATTTTTCACCAAATTCATTAATAGTTGTTTAGGAGTAGGAGAAAGGTATTGTAACTATATATGAGAAATTAGGTTCGAAAATCCTTTATGGTTAATGAGCTACAAGTAGCTAAAAATCGCTGTTTTTGGTGTAAAAAGGCCATTTCACCAACACTTTTGGGGAGGTGCTTTAAGAGGCCGGCAGTCGGACTACCCCCGACTAATCCAAAACCGAGTGAGAAGGAATGACGGGAAACCGAGTCCTCATCCCTCCGGTCAAAAGATAGCTACGCCCTAAGTTATAAGGTGATTATTATTTCGATATCATTACGAGTTATCTCCTCGGAGAGTAATAGCTATGGGCGCAAATGCTATCTCAGGGTATAATATTTATAGACAGTAAATTGCGATCGCACTAAAATGATTCTCCAAAAAACGCAACTAGTGACGACGCGAGGGTTTATTTTCGGCATCATCCTCCCTCCCTTCCGTCAGATTGCGGGTACAATAACGCGCAGCAGCCAAGACCAAAAATCGGGTAATGAACAATATTTTGCACATGGATTTACTCCACCCGGGGCTCGGTTCCACCCCACATCATCCCATCTAATCTATAAATGTGGTATCGAGGGTATACGTCAAGGAAATAAATAAGACTTGCAGCTTTGTGAAAATAAAATAAAAAGTAGAAAGAAAAAAGACCTATAAAAAAAAGGAACAGGGGGAAAAACCAAAACGGGCTCCGGGCACCAGACTCGAATAGACCTTTCAGAGGAAGGTGACTCGAGCGATCTCCACCGATCCTTGTTCATCCCAAACTTAAACAGAATCGAACCTCATCAAAGTCCTGGCAAACGGATTCTCATGCCCGGCTGCGGGGACGCTCGGTTTCCCGTCAATGTCAATCATACTCTTGCTCCCGACGGTGTTCAAGTTGAGCAAGCTTAACCTGTTATTCCCTTCGACCGAGACGACGGAGTCCTGGCAGGTATGTGTATTCACGCACTCCTGATCGTAGTTCTCGAAAAACGAGTACAACCCAGCGCCATAGACGAGTATATCCGTGGAATCGACGATGCGGAGGGCCCAGGACTTGCATGTCTTCGCCGTGCATCCGGTGTATGTTGGGTCGTTGAAGGCGGAGTTCACAGGGAAGGGCGCTGTGACCACGGGGTTGCTCTCCCAGTACGGAGTCTCCGTCTGGATCATTGTCATGAAGATGTTCTTCGTCTCCTGCAATTGGTACTGGTACACGACGTTGTGCTCTGCAGCGGTGCTGTAGAACCACACAGGGCCCTCGGTGGTCTCGGTCAGGATTCCACGACCATTGTAGATGGATATCTGCCCAAAATCCGGTCCGTCGAGGTTGTGGTCGCTCGTCCAGGCCCATATATTCTCCATGTAGAGGCTGGCGGTCTCCCTGATGTGCAGATGCATGAAGGCGCCGAAGCATTTTGGGTCAGCGGTATTGTTCTGCCCCGGTTTTTTTGCGCACTTCTCGGGCTCGAGATCAGTGCCTCTTGACCCCCCGACGCGGAAATGCACATCCCAGAGGCCGTTGACACCTTGCTGTCCAGCGGGGTCCCGGGAGTTCCATTCCACCAGGACGGCACCGGGTTGCGGGCCCTGGGTCTCGAAGACGAGTTCGGATATCTCGACGATGCCGGTGTCCCCTTCCTCTCCCACCTTGAATACGGGGATGGGGTTGTTGACGTCCTTGAAGGCGTCGCCGTTTGCGAGAATCAGCGGCCACACTTCTCCCACGATGCGGGTGTTCATTGGTACATTGACCGTCTTAGAGATAACGTATGCGCCATGATCGAAGAAGATGACTTTTCCGGCGTGGGTGTCCAGGATGGACTGGATTGCGGCGGTGTCATCAGTGATTCCGTCGCCCTTGGCACCTTTATCCTTCACCGAGACGAAGTGGGAGATGTCGAGGTCTTGGTATTGTGGACGGGAGCGCTCAAAGACGGTCTTTTGTCCGTTGGTGAGGAGGGGGATTGGCTTCGGAAATGCGCGGTTTAGGTTACCTTGTACAGTGCTTCCGCCAGGGTTGCTCTTGGAATGGTCCTTCCCTTGCCCCCACATATCGATCGTGCGAGATCCTCCGGCGAGAATGGTGGCGTTAGTGGTAGGGTTGGCAACAGCCTTTCCGACGTTTGTGAGCTGGACATTATCAAGGATGAGAGTTCCACCCGACGCAAAACCGCTAGAATTACCGCGGACCGTAGCAACACCGATAGGGGTATCCACAATACACGAGTCAAGAAGGATGACAGAGCTGACGGCCTGTTGGGCCGGTCCATTAGCAGTAATATCAAGACCAATCTTGCATTTATTAATTCTGACAGACTTGAGAGTCCATGCCCAATTCCAGTTCATGTAGATCGCAGTCCCACAGTTGTTGAACTCGAGATTCCTGGTCATGAACTGTTGGTTGCCAAAGAATGCTCCAAACTTGCCCCCGTTGAAGACCAAGTCTGACATGAAGCCTCCGGAACCATTGTCCATGAAGATACCCTGGTGGGAGTTACCCTCTGCCTGGGACATCTCAAAGCGCAGGTTAATGAGTGAGGATGCTTGGGCCACTTGCCAATGTATGCCAGTACCGGCGCCCAAGGGCATGGCGGTGGTGTCGATGACGAAGTTTCTGACAGAACGGAAAAAGTTGTTCTGATTGGTGTACCAGTTGCTATCACCGGGTTAGCTATACTCTTATATTGGGAATGCCTGGAATACTGACCTTCCGTCAGGCTCATAAGGGTCGGAATCGATTATACCAATGCCTTGGAAGCTCGGAGCACCCTTGATGGTTGGCATGTTCAATGGGTCACCGACCAACTGTGAGTAGTACATGGCAACCACAGGCTTTGTGACAAGGTATGTTCCAGCTGGAAAGTAAACAAGCGCAGGAGTGATAGTCGATGAATCACAACCCTTTCCACAACGTCCACCATCAGCGATAGCATTATTGATAGCTACGGTATCGTCGGTAGTTCCATCACCTATAGTACAGCAGTTAGCTAGACTTTCTCTATGACATAAAGTCCCTAGGCAAAAGTGTTCGTGAAATCGCTTAGCCGGATGTCTCATATTTTCACGAACACTTTTGCCTGGGGACCGTACATTACTCTGCAATTTGGAGCAAGCTGGTTAAGGTGTTCACACACCCTTGGCGCCATAATCCCTAACGTTACGAAAGACCTTATACCCGGCAGGGTTTGCATTGAAAGCCGGAGCTCCACGATGAGCAATCGCAGACAACCAGAAGTTCCTAGCGGTGTATGTAGTTTCATCCTCCACGCGGGTAGGTAGGGGCACGTCTGTAATATGCAAGCCGCGGATTTCTTTGTCGAATTCATGCCCGAGATTACGACCGTGAACAGACAACGCGGAAGTAAGTGGGAGTACGAGCAATAGTACGGAAATAAGTTTGTTCTGTATGCCGCATCACAGTCAATGTTAGCTACTTCTAGTATGCCAAAGCCAATGAAAGGAGAAGCTTTGAAGAAGCTTACCAGTGAACCCCGTGTATCGGCCATCTTGACAAAATGCTAATTGACTAGTCTGAACACTTGTTGAATACTTGGGAGAACCAAGGGACCCGATGTCACTCAAAATTTTGAGGATACCAGTGGGATTTACAGGAGAACTAAATAACACGGCCTACGTGTGGTATAAAAGTTAAGAGCTAGTGAAAAGAGTGAATACAAAAGAGCAAGATAAAGGAGAAACGGAAAACCCAAATCCAAGAAGAAACAAGGCACCCCTCCCGGATAAAACGGACAAGATAGGGAACACAATCAGAGACTATGGCTGAGGCTAAGGAAATACGAGGGAAGGGCACATGCAAGTGAACTTATAGAGACCAGAAATGATTGAGTAAATCTTAAGGAGCGTGAAAGGCTTGAGGGTCGGCGGAAGATGCGACGATATGAAGCCAGAGGGGAAGAGGGGACAAAAGGCAAGAAGGGAGAGGGAAAGAGAAGAAATGTAGGGGACAAGGAGCTCGCTATGGGAGCTATTAGAGCGGCGCCCAGCGCTGGGTAGTAATATGTGGGGGGGAGATCACGTGCTGCGGGGGACTTTTTATATGTTTCTTGTTCCTGAGGGAACTTTAGTGCACTCCCTCACACCGCAAGTTCAAAAGGCTGGGGTCTGGCTCGAGAATTTTATGGTGACTTTTGGTGCGTTGCCTACCACCATTATCCCATGCAAAAGGGGTACTATAGCCTACGGTAGCATTCCTTCCTCCCTTCGCCGAAAAATAATCATTCTACCTCGATTTTTTTAGCATGAGCCTTGGCTATGAGTTCCGAATTTAGAGGAAATTATTCCCAGGGCTAGCTCTCTCCTTGTAGTAGTCTCCCAACCTTAATCCTCTCCTATGATGACGGTACTGATAAGAGCATCATTTTCAACAGCGCGGAATATTCGGTAATCCGGTGTAATTCTGGCGTTTCGCTTCTGACGCTTTCCCTCCTCCCATACGATTGCTCCAGCCGGTTAAGCGGGAAGGGTTAGGAACGAATTTGCCGTGCTCGTGTTGTCCTGGGAATTCCAAAGATTACAGGAGAAACAAAGGCATGGGGGGGGTGGGGGAGCTGAAGAAACAGGAAGGACAGTGGCGCCGCTTCGTATGCTACCCGTATTGCAAGCTCAGTGCGAGGGCGAAGATCTCGGCTAACATTCCCTAACAGGAATAGCTTGCTCTCCTCTCCCGAGAATTCCACCAAGGGGAGCTGATCTGGGAGAAATCATTACGGTAATACCGGTAGTGCCGGTATCAGCGGACAAAGGCTCCTGGTCGCCCGAACAGTCCCGGTCAATGATCTGCGACTGCTCGAGTGGGTTGCTTTTTCCTCCCCTTTTGATGTGGAAGAGACCGCGCCCGAGTACTCAAGATATCCAATCGACTAAATTTACAGCGGATGTGTCAATCCCTGTCGTTCCAGCGAAATACCGTAAGGGGTTCTTGATCCTGAATCCTCTTGGCCGAGACAAGACCAAGTCACACCCCCGTCGCGAATCGAGCGGGCATCAGAAGGGATGCACCGCAACCAGCAAGAAATATTACTGGAGAGATAGGCTAATTATGACCGTTTGCTTTGATATATTGCCAACACATTGGCACTTTGTTTCTTACTGTTGAATGCTCATGAGGCCCCGTTGGCCCTAGTGACGTCAAGCATCTTAATCCGAGTTTAACCAGGGCCGACGGAAATGACCCCACCAGCATCTAGTGCTCGCCCCACACCATCCATGGCCAATATGCGCGGAGCGCTCCAAGATTACAACGAGAGTGAAAAAAACACTTCCCCGCAAGCCCCAGACCTTGATTATTGTCCAATTCGCTCTCCAGAGCTGCACCCCCTCGTGTTGACCTGTGTCACCATCTAAAACTCGGAGATATAGTCTAAACCTTGGCCGAGGGACCATAGGGGGGTTTATACCCCAACAACACCCTTCTACCATTGGTTAAACTGTTCTGCCCTGGATCAAGCATATTTTCCCTCCTGCAAGTGGTAAGGTAACTTAGGGGAAGAAAAAGACGGCTCAACAGGAAGCACCGTACGTTCTGGTTGGTGCGACGTCGAACTCTGGTATCGTACTGCATAGCACTCTATATTACCCCATGCTCAAATCCCCAGAATTCTAGGCGCTTAGGCGAGGGTTTCACATGCCCATAGGTTCGCTGGAAATTACCTAAAGCTACAGACCATCTTTTAGGGAATCCTGTAGTGCCCTGCTATGCGATTCCCGAGCGTACCACCCGGTACACCCCGGACTACATGTACATTGTTTCCCAAGGCCACGGCCCAGCGTCATATGAAGGCTCCAACACCCTGTGCGACCCCCCATGCCCCGTGAAAGACACGATGTCTGGATAAACTACTGCCAGCCAACCCAGAAATGTAAAATGTCCAAGCATTTTGAGCCACGTCGATGCGTAACCAAATTGGCGCATAGTCACTACAAAAAACTTTCAGCTTTATAACAGCAGGTTTTGTATTACCAGCGGCCAGAACATAACTCCATGAAGGGCAGTCACCCTGCTCGAGTGCGATGCTGAAGCACTCCGTGTGAGTGTCTTCCCTTACTAATCCCACCAAATTTGGCATCTGAAAGGCTTGCTCAGATGATTTAGAAACAGGGATGCCATGCTAGGGCGAAGGATAAGAAAATATTAGGAAAACCCTAATGGCTAAACGGTATATAGTTAATTACTCCGGAGAAAATTTCGGCTGGCGAAGTTGTTCTGCTCCTAACTCCCTTCTTCCCTAACCATGCACGCTGTCCGACACGGGGAACGGGACAGTCGGCCATACTAACCCACATAAGTGAAAGCGCAAGCTTCCGCTGTCAATTCCTAATATTCGGGTCTCATATACCCAAGTAATCGTGCTGCAATTGCCAGTGAAGCGGAGTTCACTGCCCCTGTAGCAGATCGTTTATCCACTAAAGGACCACAGGGTAATTACTCCCCGAGCAGCAACGTGATTCAGGATCCAATGAAAATACCGCGAGTGAAATGTCGGTTAACTAGCCTAACCGCCAGACAGTTGTTCCTGATCATGAGTGTGGTTGCAGCATATGTACTCGAGTACCCATTGTTCCACCAGTAGTGCCTGACACCGTAAACGACCCAAGGTGCAGATTCAGACAGTGTTCAACCAGTGAGCGCCCATTTGGGGAATCCGTGGTTGCAATAGGTTGATGGATTCCTTGTTGCAGGGATTGAGCGACTGCACGCATGGCTTTTGATGTGCAGATGAATTGGACCCACCTGAGTTGCGATACGGGGTCTACTTGGCCCGGATTGGAGGCATTCAGCTCCGGGGTTGAAAAACGGGTACGGTACGGTATGCAGGTTTTTCGAGTCGAAAAACTTGGGTGTGTGTAACGCCTTTTCGCATACAAAACAAATCAACTATGATATAATAGAAACTCGGCACCCGAAAAACGCTCTTTCAGCCCCCGGGGCTGAATGCCTCCACCGTACTCGTAATTTCCTGACGTTTGTGAGCACAGCTGCTATTGCATATGGGCAAAAATTCGACCAGAACCTCAGGGTTTTGGTGATATGCAATAGCAGTCGTATTCACAAGCGTCAGGAAATTACGAGTATTGCAACAGAGCTGAGACGAACGAACTGCTGGCTCTGAGCTGTTCCGGGGGGGCTCGATGGGGTCGTTTGGTAACCAGACAGGCCAAAACACACCAAAATTTCCGTTTTTTGAGTCACTATGTTTCCACAGACATCCTGAAACTCGGTTTTGGAATTTTTTTGACATGTCTGATGTATAATATATATTAATTTCAGGTCTTTGTCTAGAGTTTTCCCAGAGCTGTGGGCACATGAACTGCATAAGGTGTGCTGCGATCCCTCCTATACAAAAACGCTAGTCTTAGCAGGTATGATACCTTGTGGGAAAGGACATTCCACTCCTTGCTACTGCAGGAGAATTGAGGAAATCCCACACTTTTTTGGATGGATGCTATTATAGCAAATTACTCTTTTAAATATTTTCCATATAGTTTCCGCCTATGGTGGTGGGTAATACTAGCTTGAAAACCTAAAATTTTGGTGTGTTTTAGCCTCTTTCTAGTTACTAACCGACCCCTATTGACGTGGGTATAGTAAAAAGTAAATAAAGTATAATAAATAAATAACCAAAAAAGTTGTGAATTGCGAGTTGTATAAGGAGTGAAAGTATTCGTAGTAGTTTTTTGCCTTATCATCCTAAGATCGCACCCAGACTACTACCTTTTATATCAGGAATTTACGACCTGATCGATATCCGTTTCAACTTCTCAATCAACCCATTCAAGCCATCCTACGATATTCCGCCCTGTCCACTCCATTCCATCAGATCCATTCCATTCTTCCAACATCATTCCAGACAATCCGTTCATCCCAACAATTCTGCCCAACTCCGAATTCCCACATTCCATTTCAGTGGTTATCTAGAAGCATACCAGCCATTGCTTACAACAGTGGGCTTAAAAGGCTTTCGAGTGAGATGCTATGATCTGTGTTTGCCATTGACAGCACAAAACGATCTACTCCTAGCATAAGACCTAGGGGCATTGGTCAACGAGGCATATCGAATGCATGCGGGCAGTCACCACATCTCTATAATTCAGGTATTCCGCTTCCACCTCGGGGATAGGCCACCCTCACTGCAATACCGCAATCTCAGGTATATGGTCGCCTAACGAACTCACCCAGACTGATCGCGCAGCGAAACCAAATCCCCGATTGACGGTGAGCTTGGGAACAAGGCCTGATAACATAAGCAAGCAACTTTGTCTGCCCTCTTGGGCCATTCAACCCCCTGAAAGCTGTTCCACAGCCAGTCCAGGCGAGTTCGCTGGACTGAATGTAGAATACCGTAAAATCTCAGGTATCCTACATTTAAAGAGCATCCCAATCAACATTCTTAAAAGGTACGACAGCATCTCCGAAAATTATAGGAATAGTTATTTTGGCCATGCTACGGATCCCGGGCCGGCCGATATCGGTGTTGTTAGACGGATATGCTTGGCTTTATTACCGGAGGGGAAGGATAGTTCAGGAGATGTGTAGACGGAACCGATACTGGAGAATGTTCTATAAAGGTCTTATCCGCAATGTTCTTTTCTTTTTTATCACGGGAGTGTACGGAGGAATAGGGACATGTGGCAAACACAGAGGTAGGTGTGGTGATCCTTAAGATCAGGAAGTTGTATTATGTTTTACTTATACACCTGCCCTTACCAGTAGTTTTGATTTTAGTAAGAAGAGCAGAGCAGAGTTGAGAGCGAGAGCGAATGAATCAAGTATTACAGGCGGAAAACTTATGTTCCATATCCTTCCTCCAAAGTGCCTAAGCTCCAGAGATCTCTTAGTCTATTGGCTCCTTCCACGCGACCCTCATTTCCCTACATTGACAATCGGATCCCCTTGAATGGAAGGAGAGTTGAGAAATAATACCGCCGCATATTTTATAGTCAAGTCAACTCAGACCTGCTAATTTGCCATCCCCCAACCCCACCATACCTCGCACTACGTTTTCACGAATATAATCTCATATATCCCTTAAGCCCAAAGCCCAAAATTCACCAGAAAACCCCCCATAATGCGCTGCATCACGTTACACCGAACCCACTAATTTATCGTTTAATCCTTTGGCCCAAACCTCAGGACCCCCCCCCCCCCCAAGAATCCCGGTGGTTGCTGATTAGGCTTGGGAGGAAATCATGCACTTGGAACCATGTTCCACCCAAGAGATAAAACCGAGCTAGCTGCAAAGGCCCCACTCTGGCCTCTGTAAAATAGAGTTTATCGGTAAAGTTAGTAGCACCATGATTTTCATTCGCACGGATCGGCTAGGAAATTGAGGGAAGTGTGTAAGTTACAGGACATCGAGCGCACCTTCCCGAGAGATTGGGGAGGAGGAACTTTTTTTTCCAATCCCACTGCCTCTATTGCCGCTCTCTGATTGTCAGCGTTTTCGCTTTACTAGGCTCTCTTCTGGCTTAGTCTCAACAATCCATCCGTCACCTAAAGTCATGTCGTATTCCCTCTCTCCCCTATCTAAGGTTGAATATATTACGAAGAAACGGTTGCGGGTGCAAGTGGAAAATAAAAACCGTAATCCTAGTGTTAAAATTCCGATTCTTCCACCAGCATTTGCCCTCTCTATTATATCCGGGTTGAGGATCCTAGTTCTTATTCTTGCCTTGCTACTAAACCCTTAGCTTAATGTGGATAATCCTTCTCTTCGTTACATGATGGCGGTCGATTTAGGAAGACACAGGTAGTGTTCCGAACCGTCCGGAAGCCCTAGGGGGACTGCGGGGATGGCGCCAATGAGGCGGGACGATACAGGATGCTACGCCCGGTCCTGTGTATTGCAAATTACATGGCGGAATGCAAGTCTTTGCTATGACCGCAGGGAACGGTACAGCACACTGTGCCTTTATCAATACAATCACACTAATACTACCTCGCTTTACTAAGAAAAGCTATGTATACAAGGAATAAATAGGGAGAGGGGCAAAAGCTGCCTTCCCAAAGTAAAAAAAACAATTATTTTTATTTTCTATTCTTACTTTTTTTTTTTTAATCTTATTTCCTTTTATATTTTTTCAAATTTCTTTCTTTCCGAACCCCCCCCTCCCATTCGCTTCTGCTACCCGCCGATCGCCAACCTTTAAGGTCTAGAGTCGGATTCTACCACCTCGTAGCAGGATTGTTAAACCCCACAGCCCTATTGATGAGGGCTAAGTTCCCCAATCTCCCAGTTCCCATAGGGCAGGATTTTTTAATTCTCCTGCCCTACATGACGGATCGTTCAATAATAACTGATTGTCAGCATGGATTGAACTCCTGAGCTCCCGCTAATTGCGCAGGAGTATTAACCACTGCGCCAGCTAGGTATTTCATGAAAGGTCAACCTGGGAACTAATATTTATCCTACTGGAGGGCCAATTTGGGATTTTAACGCCAGTGGGTGGGCAGTGTTTCTCTTCCCGAGTTGCGGGTAGATTTCAACGGAGGTGTTTCTTACTCCTTAGGTGTTTAATGAGAGATTCTCGGTGGTTTAAAGCGGAATCAGTGCTTTGTGCACTTGTTGCTCTCGTGCCATACGACCAGCAAAGCCCCACTCGAGACCTCGAGCCTCCCTACCTGGTCCCATGTGTGTTATCTCACTATAGTCTTCTCCTCGTTCTAGTGTTTTGTGGAGTTTTTTCTTTCTTTCCTCTTCTTTTCTTTTCTTTTCCTCCTCTTTTCTTTCTTTCTTTCTTGCTTGCATTCCGCCCGGCTTTCTAGGGATGCCTCATTTCCGCCAGGCAAGGGGGGTTCACTCCCAGCAATCGAGCAAGCATTGTGGTATAGATTAGATCGTATTTTGAGATAGAACATCTAGATACGACGTACAGTGCATATTAGATACACCAGACAGCCACCGCTCTAGCAGACGGAAGGGGAGATGGCAGGGAGATGGCATGATGATAGGGATTGTGTGGGGGGCCGCAAGGAGTATCAAAAAACCGTAGTTGGTAAGCAAAGGAATATGGGCGTGGCCACAGACGGCCAGCATTGAGGATGACTGTCGGGGGCAGGAGAACAAAATATGTGGGGAGGAGGAGGGGCGTGGTGATGGCTGGTGACTCCTGCGAACCACAGCCAAACTACGAGTGATATATTATGATTCTTTATAGCCGACAAAGGAAGCGTGGTTCCTACAAGAAAGAAAAGGTTAAATAAATAGACCCCCAAGCCCTCCAAGTATTAAGAATAAGACCGACTCAATTCATCCCCCTCCTATCATACCTTCAAAAAATTTCTCTTCCAGACGCTTCTTTCCAAATCGTTCCCTTTAACTACTCTGGTAATATCACAACAAAGCCATACCACCGATCCTACGGAAGCCAATTCTCATCGGAGTACCTGGGAATTTCAGGAAATTTTACCGGAAAACACAATCGCCAACATCGGATCTGAAATGATAAAACCGAAATCATCCCAGGGTCCTACCAGGCCAGTAGGGAGTCCCATCCTAAAGTCGAGTGACAAAAGACTCAGGCCGTTGACTATCCCACACCAAAAACCGCCATATACAGAAACTCATAGCTTGGCACTAACTTACCTGTGTAAGAAATTTCTTCAAGAAGTTGCAAGGAGCACGAGAACAACTATATCGCTTTTTATCATGGAAATATCAAGTCAATAAATTAATAACTCAGTATCTTTTGTGCAATTGTGTAGGTAAGGTCAGAAAGTTACTTGAGATCTCATATGAGGCTTCCATACAAAAGATACATCACAGCCACCTTTTTTCTAGATTCCCTCTGGTTTCCCAATCCCGTATCCCCTCTGGCCAATTTTCTTTCTTGAAAACTACTCTCTACTTGTTCTCCAGTTTGATTTGGCCTAAAGTGGAACCCCCAGATTTATTGGGGGTGATCAAATGGTTGATAAAAGAGGGCTCGGTTTTGATTGCAAAATGGCTGTCGGCTAGAGTTTTTTTGTCACTAGGCTTTATCTACATCTCCCCTAGGTCGTCCCCCGAGTAGAAAAGGGACAAACCGGACAGCTCGGAACACCGGTTGCAGGAGTCCGGCTGGATGGCTGGGGAGTGAGGATTATTATTCCAGAGCTTTTAGAAGCTTACAGAGAATGTTCTCAGGCCATCATAGATATGTGCTCAGGAATGGAAACTCGCGCGGAGAGGTGCAGAGAAAGCTGCAGCGACCCACCGAAGGACCGAGATGTGTTGATTATGTTTTATGCAATGTACGTACTCATGCCTATACTATACCATTTGTTTAGCTTGGGACGCTTGTGATAAGGACAAGACGATACGTTCTCCAGCGCTCCTTCACAGCACCAAAGTCCCCAATTAGAACCTTGAGTCTACCTCTGCGCTACCTATCCGTCGCCGCGCCAATGCCGTCAACGCCTTAACATAGCAGCCCCGTACAAGCGAAGGACTAAACCCTCCGGCTCGGATAGCAGTCTGGGACTAACTTAACAGCCCTGCCAGGCACGGCTTTGTCATGGCAGCCCTTCCCTAGCCTAGCCCATATACCCTTCCTCCCCATTTAGTCCAGTGCGTCTCACGCAGTAGCACTAGGTTCCGCGACCATTTATGCTTCCCGCTGGTTTTGTCTCCAGAGACCTCTCACTCACTTTTTCCTTAACGCGGTGGATACTTCGGAGAATGTCTTATCTGTGCCCAACAAAAACAGGTTAGGTATACCGAGTTGACACTCCACAGCTGTCTGTATATCGGGCGACAACAGCAGATAGCTGGGCACAGGGACCGTTACCTTATACATGTTGGAACAATGGTCCCGAAAACTCTTTCTGGAGGGGTACGAGTGATGCCCCATGACCAAGAAGAGCTCCCCCCCCCCACCAACATAATAAATCGGACCGCCAAATCACTATCACACCATACCTCTTCCACTTTCCTCATTTCTTTTCTGCCCCTTGCCCTCGAAAAGCCCTGGGATCCCACGCCCCATTCGTCAGCCTACTTAAACAATGACAAACCCACCCCTTGACAAAAAGACGATGCAGAACCCCCAAAGACCGAGAATCTCACCCCCCCCCCCAACGGCAAGAATTTGACTGTCACACCGCGTCGCGATCCCGCTGCACATACCAGAAACGTATTATAAGCTTACTTGCTCCCACATAGTAACAAAATAAATGTCCTCCAACCCCCACCCCCTCCCCCGATATAGCACGCACTTCTAAAGTCCTGATTTTCAACTTGAACATCCGCGACGAACAGACCAAACAGCGACACCGCCCCTATTTTTTACTGTTATACTGTAGAAGTTCCCTCGACTAGAGGATTCTAGTTCCTACACAGAGATGTGACACACCCAAGCCCAACCAACCCACCCCGCTAACCCGCTCTATCGTATAAATCCCGCACAACGCCCTGCGAATACCGGTATGATACAAACACAAACGAGCCAACAGGTTTAGCGCTCTTCGGCCCCCCGTCCAGAGCTCTTTCCTGCACACCCCCTACTCCCCCCCCCCGGAAAACGGCACCCCAGCACCCTCGTCCTCTAAAACCTCAAGATCCCGAGTTGGTCACATATTCTCTTCTCGGTTCCTCTTACCTGCTTCTGCTCGCCTTCACCACTACATTTGTCCGTGCTGGCAGGAGGGAAGGGGCTCCTGCCCGAGAAAGCTGGGGGGAGGGTGGGTGGGTGGTCAGAGATGTGTCCTTTTTTTTTCTGCACGAGATCGGGGTTGGAATTGGGCCGCTCAAGGGCGCGCGGGGGATTCCGAGAGAGAAAGGGGAATACCGGTGGGTGTTGGCGAATGATGTTTCGTAATGCAATGGGAGGAAAGGCTTGCTCTGTTTGATCTTTCGTTGTGCCGGTAATGCATTTGGCAGTACGCACTCCATTTCAAGAACCCGAGTATCCGCAGCGATATTTGGAAGTGATTTTTAATTATAGTGGTTGGGGCTAGAGTGGGGATTAAAGAATAAGTATAGAACTCGGTGATAGTTAAAACGGTCCTAGTAGGATATCTCGAGGGTGCGGGAGCAAGAGGGCGAACTATAGCAGATCACGAGTATACATCCGTATATCATGATTATTCCCAAATAGCAATACTAGCATTTCAACAAGATCACAACTATTCGTAAACCCAACATTTCCCCCTCCCCCAAAACATCCTCCTGCACACAGAGAACTCTCAACAAAATCTCCAACATAAGCGAGTGAGTATCCATGATTAACCAAACAAAAGCAAAATACACAAAGCAGCGTGCACGGGCACAAAACAAGTCATCTATATACAAATACACCACAAGCCACGCGCCCCCTCTTCGCCCCCCCACCCTCCGACCCAATTGCTCTCAAATCCCCCCTAAATTGTCCTGAAAATCCTTCCCGACAGAATTCCGTAGCAAGCAGCCAGGACTACGATAGCCCAAACGCCAACCACCGTCAGCGAGAGCACCTCAGAGATGATTTCCAGCACCTTCGGGTGACCAAAGAGCTTAGATAATTGGATAGTAGCAAGAGCGAATCCAACTGTAACCATATCAGTACACCGCACCCAACTAGGGGAGTAAGACCTCTCACTATTAGGGAAGATCAAGGCAAACATCTGCAACTGCTGAACGGCAATGTCCATTTGACTCAGCACTGCAAGAGTGGCGAACACCGAAATCAAAAAGAACCAGAGCGACAAGCCCCAGAGCATGAGTGAGAAGGTGAATAGGATATAATAAAGCGCTACTCCCCCAATAATCTCATTGGCTCCCCCGGGGGGGGCCTTCTCCGCTGGGAAGTGGCGCAGGCATTGCTCTGCCAGCAGGGCGAAAGAAAGCGCGCTAAAGGCGGGTGGGCCAACGGCCACATACATCGACGGCCTCTGCGAAATAGGGGGTAGCGAATAGTGATATAACCTATCAATAAAGCTGGATAGAGACTACCGAATGTTAGATAGGTAGGGATTGTGGAAGCGGGGGTAATACGAGCAGTGAGACCAGAATCCCCATTCCCTGGAATGCGATACCCATGTAGATTATCGGCATGGCGATGTGGTGGTCACGAGTACTGATGTGTGCAGCGACAGTAGCAGCAGCATACCCAACGAGCGTAAGTGGTAAGACGGCCTGTGTCGCCAACGGGGTAGTCTCCTACCAGGGATCAGTAACCAACACCGAGAAGAAAATGGAACAATCAATACCGGTTCATCATGTTGCGCCCTTAAAAATCTGCCGCCCAGTCAGTCAATCCACTGAGCCGGTGGGGGCTAGAGAGGAACGGGGAGGTAGCATACTGTGCTAATGGAGTTCCAACACCAAAGATGACGGATACAACCAGGAAAATCCAGAATGAAGCCCTGAGCGCTACCCCATGCGCCGTATGCATCTTCTCGGCATAAGTTGCTCCATCGACGATCAGGATTCCCAGGGCTGCCGCAAAAGTGGAGGCGAATGCTCCTTCTGATGGGTGGGCGATACTCGCGCGTATGAGGCGGGGGTTGAGCGAAAACCGGACAATGTGCGTTGCCAGAAGCAGAACGAACCCAACCAGCGAAGCGATATAGATTATTCCCCCTTATTGGGTATCAGCATTGGCAAGCGATTCCCGGAGCGAAGACATGCATACCCAGAACCCAGAGGCCTCGAAACCCATATGGCAGATTGTACAGTATCAACGCCACACCCCCGGAGGACATGATGCTCGTGTACCACCTTGGCCCAATCAGTACCTCACGCACAAAGCCATGGAGGTCAAAACATACGCCCATGTCATCTTGTTCTCGAGCACATCTCTCCATCCGTGACCGCCATCGGCATTCGACCGAGGCAAGAGTGGAGAATTGCTCGTCTGTGAAGAGTTGCTCATTCGGCGGATTAAGCCAGACATAGCAGTACAAACCCGATTGAGTGAAGTCTTTCCGGAGAGCTCAAAAAGACGGGAGCCGCAAGGAGAAATGGGGGGATGAGGAATCGATGAGAGAAACAATGTGTTAATAACCAACACTGAACATAAGTGTGACGACACTGTTGCCTCGACCCACACCTCGAGAGAAGTCCTAACATCATGATTACTTGAGAATAATGAATTGAGCTACTGGGGAAGAAGCTCCCTGATACCGGTACTAGAGTGCACGATCAACCGATGTGGTCAGAATGAGGGAAGAGCAGAAACCTTGCATGCAGCAACCCGACATGTGAAGGACACAAAGAATCACTCGAACCGAAAGCCCCATGCCCTAAGACAGGCGTCATCTTGCCACCCCTCACCCCCCACCAACCAGCAAACACGGGAAGACACCTCTCCTTTCAACTTTGCTCATGCATGCAAGTTAATTACGCGATCACACACCAGGCGCAGGCATGACCAAGAATCCCTGCAAACCTTGAGTACCCTGTGTGACTTTACGCGCCGAGCCGGGGTGTTTACCCCCCCTGTGAGCGCACCGTAGATCAATTCACCTTCCATCTGATAAGATTGTGTAACCCCCAGCCGAATGGAAGCGCTGAGCAGTTTCAGATTGGTTAATCCGACGGGAAGCCCCCAAGTTTGAGATATCGTACTGATTCGGGGCATCCAGCCCCGGTGCCGAAAAAAAGATTCTTGAGTGCCAAATCTCGAGTGGATCTGCCAGATTTGTACCTGGAATCCATAGGCGTTCGTTACACATGCCACAGTCCTTCAACCTTGTGTAAACGTTTTCAACCCCGGGGCTAAAGACCTCCATTCACAGTATGTGCCAGACTACCAGCAGAGTTCGTGAGCAGCCCTATCACATTAGGCAGCTCCATCAACTTACCGTAGAGAATCACCTTTGGCGAGTGCGCCAGAGTTAAAATGCGGCCCGGGGGTGAGAACACCGAAGAGTGACAGGAAAAGAGGGCTCTCATGCTGTCTTACCACTCAAGTGGATGTCATATCATACACGGCAGCAAAACTCGTCGATAACAACCCCGCAAAGTGGGCAACTCAGATAAAGGCGGCTGCTGTGGAACACGCTAGTCAAACACCAGGAAAGAAGCTTAATCCCCCAACATTGCCCGACGCGCCCCCCAACAAGCTTCCCCACCACTCCTAAACAGCCCTGATCCAAAGCCGAGTGACTACCCATGCACACGCCCCAAGCGCCTCACAATCGTGCATGTTACCGGTATTCTCCAGGCCAAACAGGCTTGCAAGCCATTCTGCACAAGGTCACGAACTACGCTTACAAACCCACGCTAAACCCCAATAGTTGAGGCTTTTTCACTCCGCTGAGGCACAGTTGGTGGCTACCCTGTCCAACAATTGCACTCGTGCTGCTTTTGATGGTTCAACTGTTTGCACTTTTGGCCCCAGCGAGCCAGCAGGGTATTGTACCATTAATTCGCCGAGACTAGCTTCCCTCAGTTTCCCCACTCCTCCTGGCGGGTGTGAGATGGCTTCGTGCCGCATAACCGCTGCTGTGGGGACGGTAGGGGGAAGGTTATGGAGACGGATGCGATTCGTGAGGTTCTGGTGGGCTCTCGGGAATGTTGGGTTTTGATAACCCATCATGTATTATGTATGGCAGGATAGTGTTATCTATGCCAACAGGGGTCTTGTGGTGGGTTTCTGTATTCCACACTGTTGGGTCGGGCATTTGTTGGCTGGTCCGTGATGTTTGGGCTCCGAGAGGTGAAACATATATTTTCTTCTCCGTTGGAATTCCCGAATCTCTTCCCTCCCTCAGCTACGGCACTTTCCTTATGAAATAACGGGCAACAATTTTGGTAGAAAAAACTGGTGCCTTTGTTTTCATTATTTCCTCATCCCCCCGCAGAAATATCACAAAACCCTCCGGTATCTCAACCATACCGATAACCCCCGCAATGTTTCAATAGCCCCAAGAATCGTTATTTTACCATAGCAATCATAACCAACACCCCCCCCGTAGCACTTCTGAAACACAAATTCCGAGCATAATCACACAATCACGTCTTCAGGCTCTGAAAATCCCCCGAAACCGCCCCCCCCCCAGTCCACAACCTCGCAACCTCGCAAGATCCCAAGTTTCCCAACCGGCACCCGCAACCTCCCACTACCCCAACCCAAAAACACAATATACCAAATCGCGCAATCAAGCCTCAAACATGCATCTACGCGCCGCACTCTGGAGGCTGATCCCTGGTGAGGTCGCTTGGCACTTTCAATCTCCCCAACCGCCGCCAAGGCCATCTCGCAGCGATCATGTACTCGAGTAGGCCGACCCCAACCCCTGCGAATGCGCAATGCCAAGGAGTGCGTGCGTCAATGCTGTTCACCCCTGCCAATGTGAAACGGGAGGGGGATGTGACCTGTCGTTTTGTTCTGAGTCGGCTGACAAGGAGTTGTCGCAAGTTTTTCGAGAAGGGTTCAAAACATGTGAGGCTCCCGGATGGGTAAGGGCATGGGGCAGGAGAGGAGAGGAGAGGAGAGGTATCTGAGATACTAGCACCGGGGTTAAGGGTAATGTGAGTAGGCTTCACAACAAAGCAAGGGAAGCATGGAGAGGGGAGGGTGGTTAGTATGACGGAACTATATCTAGATAGACGGAGGGCTAAGCAGACTATTAACGATTCAACATTGGGATAGCCCGCAGCGGCAACGGTATAAGAAAGAGAGATAGTGGGGTAGGGCTGCCTCGTCAATTTGGAGAAGGATCGAGAGGGGAGATAGTCCGCAGATGAGGGGCAAATGTAAGTACGGTAGGTAAGGGGGGTTGAGATGGAGAGATAGGCAAACAATGCTCTCGTAAACCCGCGGCGCTGCTAGAAATCACCGGAATGATCTCAAAACGTTGCCCCACGAGAAGCATCGTGAACAGCCCGTGGACAATCACGCCCGCGGGAGACCAAAAGGCTTTGAGGACAACGGAGGGGGCAAGCTCCTTATATACAAGTCTTCCCTTCCCCGTCAGGCTCACTTGGGGGGGGTCCACATCCCCAGATGAAACCTTCGCCCTCTCGGAGACACCTTCCTGATGAGAGGAGGCGCCTTGATCAGGTCCGTGCAATAGGTGTGGGAGATCAAACTACTACTCGAACACTTCTTCTACTCTTACAACTACGGTACCCGAATGCATGGATTGAACAATGTATGGTTAATCGCCTGTGTGCTTTGGTGACACTATGAGAAATTCCAGGCCCAATGTTCGGGTACATATTGTGTGTGACAAGTGCCTGAGGAGGAGAGTTTACTTTGAAACGGACAGGGGTTACACTGCCTGCGCGGGTGCCACGACGATTTGAAGCTTAATTCTTTACAAGGCCTCGTGTTATTGACAGGCGTGGGGGGAAGAAACCGATAGGTTGGGTGGGCGGAGTGGGGGATTTTGTGTTGCGGGGAAAGTTGGATGGAAGCTCAACAGGAAACAAGAGGTCGAAAAGGACAAGGGGCTTAGGCGGGGAGCGAACATTGATATACAATAAAGTGTACAGGCGTGGGTTACTGAGTGGGAGATGACCAAGTAACTCTCCTATTAAATACTGGCGAATGCAACAAACTGGAGGTAAAAAAGTACAACAAGCGAAAAGGGGCTCTGGAAGGGTTTGCTTTACGGAATTCTTCTGTTGTATGACATGCTAAAGAGTGCCAGTCGTGGCGGTGGTGGTGAAGGGGTAGCGGAGAGGAAAACGGCACTATCCGCCCCCTGTTGGGTTAGTATCGCCCAGTCTTAATGCTAATTGATGAGCATCACACAGAACCAGGGAGCAATGATTGATGGGCCCTCGGTGCCGTGGATGGTGTCATAGTTCCTTCGTATCATCCTGACGGAGCACAGGGAAAGCCCTGGGTCAGGCTTCCGGCGTAATCTGATACACAGTCAAGAGACTCGCTTCGCGAAGGGGGCGGTGGAAGCACGGTGACGGGAGTTTCAAGGGGGATCCGCACAGGGCTGTTGGGCGTTAAGGTGGGCAGGGAAGGTGTCGAGAATGGAGAATTGAGCCATCGGAGGAATTCTCAAACAAGCGCCCGCCCGGTATCCGGCACATCAGGAGGCGTCCGGAGTGTGTGCCGCATCGAAGGGTCCGTTTCACCATTCAGGGGCTTTCCGAGGTGTTTCAAAGTGCGCGCCTATGAGATGGAACGGTATGGGTGATCAATGACCGAGACCAGGATGTGGCTCGCCAAGCATCCCCAAAAGAGCACTGGAAAAGCAGGAGAGCCAAGCCGAGTAGGCAAGGCTTGGAACCTTGGCGATGCAAGTTCGTGTGGCTAGGGTGATGGATAGGCTGAACGCTGCATCCTGCGTCGGCACTCGAGCACAATACGGTACTCGAGTAGGTTGGGTCATGGAACGAATGTGGTAAAGCTGCAATTCGAGCCACACACACAACAACCAGTGAGAGCTGCAGGAGGCTCCAGTGCCAACTACTTGTACTAGTACGGTACAGGTGCAAGTGTTGCAAGAGCGAGTAGCGTGCTGGTAGACGAGATGCATCTGCAGACCTTCACTCGGATTCAATCAGTCCTGGCCCTTGTCGATGGGGCTGCGGAGAGAGCGAGGGAGAAACATGCGATGACTATGCAATGCGATGGGAGCACAACCGAGGAAAGAGGGAGTGCAGAGCCAAGTTGACAAGGGTGCCATTTGGCCGAGATTCGAGTTAAGGCCAAGCCTTGATGGACTCTCCTTGAAAGTGTGTGTCCTGACTCCTGAGGCTGCTCTCGTTCCCATGCTTACGCGCTGTCTCGGTACTCCCTACGGCCATCCCTGCCCCTATACTTGTAGTACCGTATAATCTGGCAAAAGTCGGACTGACGCTAGTGAGGATTTTCTTGAACCTGTCCAACCACCGCGGCCCATATGTTTAAACTGTGGCAAATTCGCCTTCTTCGAGCTCTCTTGTTGGTTCGGTTGCCTTAGTTTCGCTTTAGCTCCAATCCGACTTTTGCCAGATTATACGGTAGTATCGAGATCCATCAGGAAGGTTTTTCTGCCTTGGCGTATCCGAGTAAAGTATCATAGGACAATCTGTCGAGCAAAGCTGCTCGTTGCCCACCGGCCACGGCCACGGCCACCGTGCTCGCGTGCTGTAGCGAACCAATGAAAGTGAACATCACCAAAGTGCACTCATGATGGGGAACCCACATGAGGCTGAGAGCCGCGGCAGATTTGCGCTTCTGGCGATGTGGTCATGGCCAGGATTGCACAGAACGGCACCAACAGGGGGGTCCACACAAACAAGATCCCCAGCTCGCAACTGCATGCTGGGGGGGCAACCCTCACACAGACACACCCTCACTCACCCACCCACCCACACACACCCACACATCCTTCCACACCCAATCCCTCCCCCCTCCCACACCTGCATTCAATCCATCAACACAAGCGCGAACTGACTCGCTTCTACCAATCCGATCAATCCGCCAACTGACACATCCACCACACATCCACCACACTCTCCCTTCTACTCGAGTACACCACTCTTGATGCAGATGATAAAAGCCCTGGCCTCCCAGCCTCTCGATGTCTCCTTCATCCCAATACATCATCATCATCCTCCTCCGACGGCATCGAGTATCTCAAGCAAGCGAGCCTTCCATAGCCACTTCTTGATTTCTCTTCTTTCATCATCACCCTCTCCTCACTCCTAATTTTTATTTACATTTCTTTCCGACTTTGAGAGTCAGGATCATCAATTCACAGTTTTCAACCTTCTCATCGGAAACTACCACTTTTCCCACATTCGGGTCTTTACAGCAAGCAGCCTTTGATAGCCTGCCGGTAATTCGCTACTACTACCACTTTGAACCTTTTCTTCGGCTTTGTCACCTATACAAACTTAATCGCTACAATTGTTTCGACGAACAAACACTTTACAATAATGTCTCAATCACCGGCTGGAACCACATTCAAGCTCCGAACTCCCGCTCACATCAAGTCATGCCATCTTGTCGGCTCTTGGGATAGCTATGGGAAGCGATACAACATGGCCGCCGATACCGCGGCGGGTGCAGGATGGTGGAAATTGACTCTCAAGTTCTCCACTTCCGGAGCAGCAAGGTTTTGGTACTACGTATGCAGCCATCTTTCATCGTGTCATATCATTAACTTTCTCATTTTTCATTTCGGCCAAATTCTCTTTCCCCGCTCTCAGCTCCGGAAAATGAGTTCACTTGCAGCTGGCTCGACTTCTCTTTCCTTTTCTCTTTTCTCTTTTCTCTTTCTTTTTTCCTTGGAGTATAACTTATCGATCTCTCTTCTCTACATTGATTGGATGAATAAGTCCCGCTAACAGGCTTTACAGTACGTCCTTGATGGATACTTTGAGTCCCACGATCCCAACAAGCCCACGTGCAAGGAACCCACTCGCGGAATCACCCTCAATATCCTTGATTGCGGTGTAGCCTCCTCCCCCACTCCCTCAAGTGCTAGCTCTCGGTCTTCGTCTAGCTCTCACAGCTCTCGCTTCCCGTCTCCGTCCTCGTCCGTCTCCCCAGTCTCTGCATCCTCAGGCAGGAGCTACCGCTCTCGACCAACAATTTCGGACCCTGTCCTCCAAGGCTCGAGTGCACTTCCTCCTAGCTCGCACTCACACCGCCGCCGCAACTCTCCTCCTCCAGCACGTCCAGCTTCTCACATCGTCCAACCAGTTCCTCGCAACCCCCTCACCCAACACAAGTTGACCCTTGACACTTCTTGCCGACCAATCTCAATGATTACTACCGCAGCCACAACTGCCGGTGACTCTCCTGTTTCGGCATCTTCGTCCCGCTCTGCGTCATCCATGGGATCATTCTGCTCTTCGTGCTCATCCGGTTCCACGGTCTTCTCCGAGGACTCACCAACCACACCTCTCTGCCGCTGCGGTGGATTCGAGTCCGGGTGCGAGAGTGAGGGCGAGAGCTGCTGCTCCGAGGAGAGCTACGAGGACGAACATGAGGAATACCGACGCGTTAGAGTTTCAAGAAGAGCCAGCTACCACCCGACCAAGGCCGGCCACGGCGGGAAATTGGCTTACGAGCTCGAGCGCAGACTCAGAATGTAAAGGGCATCTACATTCAACAATTTCCTACTTTATCTTTTCCTTTTGGGTCTTTTTTTTATATAAAAGTCGTTTCAACAGGAGTTTGGGGGGCGGTTGGGAAAAAGGCTAGAGGCGTTATTTCTTTGAGGAGTTTATCTTACACCACTTTTACCTATACACTTTAATCTTCTGCCCTGGCAGGCGGGAAGCGGCGATAGAATCGGCTGGGAAGTGCAAGGGAATGGTTCGGGCGTCCGCGACTGGATCCAAAGAGGGGGGGGTTTCTTTTTTTCTTATCATTGGAGCTGGAAACTAATATCTACTAATATCTTGACGATATGGAGAAAGAGAGAAACGGCCAACTTTTTGGGGAATATTCCTTTAATCTTGGAGGCGAGATTTTACACTTGCCACATTTGTCTTGCACTGATTCTGCTTGTGTTTTCTGTCTGCCCTTATTTTCATGTTTTACAATTTTTATCTCATTTCATGTTTTGTCGGCATTTCGTTTTATGGCTTGTTTTAAGCGGGAGTTGGAAGGGGTTTTCTTTTTGATCCATTTGATACATTACTATCATTAATTTTATGTCTATAGAGATCAAGGTTGAGATGACGAGAGGAACGAAACAAAGAGAAATGAATAAAAATAATAAAAATCAATTAAAAATAAAAAACTACTTGTTCCGTGCAATTTTTGAGTGATGACATTGACTTTGATTGAATTGCCTGGCGTAAAAAGTCGAACTGCAACGATTGGTGTAACAATCCCGTTTCAAATTTAGACGCGAACACCGGCCTTGGGACGCGCTCATTCTTTGCAGTAGTCCACGATTGGTGCACTCGAGTACTCGTAATAGGCGTCAAACAGTATTGCGATTCCCAGTTCCATACGGTGCATCACCTCATTTACCACTACTCCTCCTATCACAACCGCTGGGGAGCCCTATATCCAAATTTGTCTGCGCATCGCTCACCCCAAAACCTGATTCGTGGGCGTGAATAGTGAGGAACTGGGCTTGCAGATTGTGCATGTGTGTGTGGCCACCGCAGTGTATGATAGGAATGGTGTCAGCCCAGTCCAAACGATTGCAGCGACAGCTGGGCACGCAAGAAATGAAGCTTGGGAAGAAGCCACCGTCAGATGAATTGAGTAAGTAGTGCACGAGTTACTCGTACAATGCCCCGTACTCCCCCTCCCTCCATCACCGACACCACCAAGCACACACACACACACTCGACCGAGCGAGCATAGCACCCACCCTCTCCTCCCTCCTCCAAAAGTCCACTGTCTAATACTCGAGTATGATACTTTCTCCAGACACAAGTCAAAACAATAGTTACCCCGCCAACAACCGGGCGAAACCTTTCCAAATTATATCATAGAAACTAGAACTATGTCACAAACCCGAGACATCACAAAGTACGAGTACAAGTACCGACAACCGGTACCATACCGGTAAATTTAAGTTGGAGGAGGAAGTGGTGGTGGTGGTGGTGGTGGTGCAGGCAAGGTTAGGGTTACCCGCCACATTTAGCCGCCACGGCATGCGTGGTGGGCTATATTTGGGGGATAATATGGAATTATGGGATGGTTATTTGTACTACTACATTTGGGTCTATTTTTGTGCTATCTTTTGGGCGTGGTGGTGGTGGTGGAGGAAAATGGGCTGTTTTGGGGAATATTTGGTGGTGGTGGGTGGTTTGGGGGAGAGTGCATATGAGATTTGCTGCGAGTGATGGGGATTTGTAATTTTTTTCTCTTCCCTTCTCTTGAGGGTTTTGGTGGTGGTGGTGGTAGTGGTGGTGAGGTGAGATGTATGTATGATATGTATGCTGTTTGGGTTTGAATGCGGGTTGGGGTGTTGGAGTTGGGTGTTGTGTACTGATATGGGGAGGGGGGTGGCATATATCATGGTATGGTCAACTATCTTGTTTTTCAATCGTCGTCGTCGTGGGCTGTTGGATCACCTCATTCGTTTGTTTCGTTAGACCAACTCTTTCTCTTGGGTGGTTCTCCGTGGAGGTATCTGCAGTCCATCATGAGTCCACCCACAATGCACAACTACACTACTCGCCATTTCTCAATTCAACTCTTGTTCAGTCTACCTTAAACAAAAGTGTGTTCTAGCAAGATTTTCCCCCACAGCCATCTCCCCCCCCCCCTTCCTGCGCAGCTTGCTTTCATATGTCGTCGACGCCCCAAAAGCACATCTTATGCACCCCCAAAAATAACCCGGGTATTATTATATAAAAAGATTTCCTCGTGACCTCTAGCTAATTAATTAATTAATTAATTAATCCGCGTCTCGTGCGTAATACTTTTCTGGTTAAGAGTCAGAGTTTGAATTAAATTTACTGTACGAGGAGCTGATGTCTTGATAGAAACACAGGTGTGACGACAGCTTCTCGTTCCGCGCGCTGGTGCAGTGGTATATGTTGGGGTGTGCGTTCGTGAAGGTGGGTGAGGTCATATGTACGAGGTGCTGTAGGCTGTAGGAGGTCTTTGATTTTTGGGAATTGTTTTCGTGCGGTGGTGGAGGGGGATATGTGGTTAGTTAGTTAGTGGGTGGGGTGAAGCAAGATACTGGACAGTGAGTGAGTAGGTGAGAACTGGTGGTTGGGCCTTGATCAGTTGGGAAAATCGTGGGATTTTTTCTGCCATGCTGTTATGGCTCGTGTGGGGCTTTTGCTTGGATGGGAGGAGTCGTTCAACCACACTAGTAGGAAAATTTAGCAGCGGGGTAATGCTACCCGGTATGTATGTCTCTGATGAGGGGAGCAGCCGTGTTCCAGGCGGGATATAGCCCGCGTGGTGCCCGCGGTAGTGTAGTTAGAGACATGGACTCTACTAAAACGGGATGCTATCTGCTATCAACTGCTCTCCATTGCTATTTAATACAAATACAAACCCACGACATAAAGCCGCGATGATTCATCTGCGGACTCATTGCTAATTCTGGGCTTTTGCATGGTAGCACAATGCTAGCTTCACAGAGATTCGCTCGGTTCTTTTCGATATCTTAAGCGCGGTGCATAGTGTCTTGTGATTGACGAATGTGTGAACCTTGATTAAGAATACCTGAGACTAACCACCAGCTTGGAAAGAGTGACAGGATATGAAAGACATTGGGTAGTGACGATGCATGCATGCATCTAGATGGGGAATTTGCGCAATGTCGGGGATTTAATGACAGGAAGGCAGACAAGGGCTAAAAATAGGGAAAAGGCAAACAGACAGACTCAATGAGTGACTTGCCGAGTGTGTCCTTTATTATAGGGATGTTCCACCAAACCCGCAGTAAGCCAAGGAGTGATTATCAAGGGCAGCGTGAATCATAAAAAATTGAGAATCATCAGCGGGGAAGGAAGTGGGGAAGAAAAAGAGAAAAGGGAAAAGCAAGACAATTGATCCACCGTCATCCCGAGATCCGTCCCAAACCACAAATTCCCAGCATCCCGATGCACCTTATGAAATCTCAATCCTCTTGGCGATCTGGCTTTGCTTCTTCGGCACCACAATCTTCAAAATCCCGTGTTCAAGACTAGCCTTCACAGCGTCCACATCCACATAGCTCGGGAACGAGAAGCTGCGCTGGAACTCGCCAACCGTGCGTTCCGAGACCCAATAGCGGGGCTTGGAATCCTTGTCCTTCTTCTCTTCGGTGCCACCCTTGCCCTCCTTTGTGTCTTTCTTGGTGACGGTGGACTCGGCACCGCCCGAGGACTCCTGGTGCACGCGCTCGGTCTTTCCGCGGACGAGGAGTGTCTGGGGGTCGGTGAATTCGATGTTTAGGTTCGACTTGTCGTGGAGCCCTGGAAACTCGCCTTCGAGGACGTAAGCTTGCTCGGTTTCGTGAAGATCGAAGCTTGGGGAGAAGGCTCCGCGGCGGTTGGTCTGGAGGGATCCGCGGGCGGTCTCGTCGAGGAGACCGAAGATGTCAGAGTATTGTCTTAGAAGCGACATTTTTGTTAATGAGATTTTAAGTAGTGAAGAGGGCTTTGGAGTTTTCGCTGATTGTTTGGTTGTTCGAAGTTTGGATTTCTGGTATCGAGAGCTGAGGATGTCCAGGGGTTTATATCTTCCGGCCGGGCCCTCAGGAGGCCCAATGGAACACGCAATTCGGTCAGTGCTTCGAACGGTCTCGAAAATTCGAGAGTGGTCAAACTCCGCGTGTGTTCGCGTCTGGCTGTCGTCATCCTCACATGATTTGGTGAGCGAGATCTCGAGTGACTATTGATGTTGCTAGAAGGCTCTATTTGGGGTTAGGGGTTTCGAGAATCTTCTTGAACTTTCCGCTTGCGGTTGACCGGCGAGTGGGTTAGGGTCCGATTGTTGGGCCAAGGAATCGACTAATTCAGCGATGTAACAAGTTACTGGAAATGTTATTGGGAGAGAGGGGAGGTTAATGTTTTCACCGGTGCGGATATTCTGGAGGGTCTTGGAAAATAATTTCCCGCCTATGATAGGTTTTTTGTTTGTGGAGTCTCGAGCTCGGGTATTTTCTTGACGAGTGAATGGTGACAGTGCCAATATCATACCGGTAATAGTCTATCGTTCTGAAATTTACACTGGAGCCCAGCACTCAGATCCGTAAGCACTTTAATTTCGAGATCTCCATGGAGCGTGCTGTCTGATGCAAGTAGTGATAGGGCACTAATTAACAAGGGGGTGGGGGACCAGTGAGGTCTTTCCGATAGCGCTGTATGTTGTCCATCCACCAACGGTGATCCTCGCTCCTTTCGAGCTGCACTTCTCAATCTTCGGTGGTAGCCTCACCATTATTTGTTAGCTTATTCTAGTCTACAGTATTCAACTGTCTACGAGTACTTTGCAGGAGAGATGGAGCTTCTCCGCCTCATGGAAAAAGATCACATCATTCGAAGGGGAGTGCGGGGCTGCCTTCGATAAGAGTGGTTGTACGACGTGGGGCGTGCCTCACAAATTACTCAGGGCATCTGGATCGTGTGAAAAGGGTGGCTGCCCAATACTCCATGATGCGCAGCGCATTGCGGGTAATCTTCGCCACAGCGGCGGCATTGGTTTCCACGGCAGTCTGTTTGAAAGTCTTCAATATGCCCCATCGTGTGTAATTTCCTTTGTGTAGCAAGCCACCTCAGCATACATATAAGAGAAAGTGAAAACCTAGGGCTACAAGAACAGGTATCATACAAGTACAGCACTCGCCGTAAAGTTAGTGAGGAATTGACTTTGGTCACCAGTAGCCTGCAAAATAACCATCTCTCCGGGCACTCTTGTGCTCATACAGTACTGCGCCCGGTCAGAAGCATATATTCACCTACGAAAAGCCTGCACTGGGATGCGGCACTGAGCATCGTGCCTTGCACCCAGATTCCAGTGCCTAATTGCAATGGAGCACATTGTCGCGTGAGTCTCTCGAGGCATGATAAATGAAGACATGCGTCGGTCCATTCATCGCCCTCCATCGACCGGTTGAACTCCAATAGAATATGCAGGTTTCAGCCTTTTTTCACTGAAACAGCTAGCCCCCGGTCGGCTTTTCCCCGTATTTCGACCCCTCCGCACGAGGAGAATATCCCAAAGCGCACAGGGAGCACAAACAAAAGTGGCTAGCATCGAAAAGTCGAATCAAATCAGAGGTCAGGTGAAGCCTTGAGAAAGAAGAAAAAAGAAATAATGCCGGCAATAATAATGATAATAAATATTATAGCGTTGATAGTAATAGGAAAAAAGCCCTAAGTTACCTTACTGGTATCGTATATCTCCACCTTTTTGTTCTCACCGCCCAAACTTTCACCTTCCCGCTCAAGTCAAGGGCAAAAATATTTCTTTCCCATCCAACATTTCTGGAAGCTTTTCTGTGTTCTTCTGTACGAGTACCTTAACCTGCCTCTTGCGCCCCCCCCCACCGCGCAAAAACAAAATCACCAAATGGCCCGTGCACGTTCTCCGCCCCTCGCGTTCCTCTCTCAACCGCCCCTCCCCGCATTCAATCTGCAGCAATCCGCGCCCTCCCGGGGTCGCCCCCACGGTTTCTCCTTCCCCACCGAGGACCTAACGAAGGAGAGCGATGCTTATGAGGCCATCCACAACCAGTACCAGAAACTCCTCTCGCACGAGCGGGAGGGAATGGAACTCGAGCGAACCTTGTGGCTATCCGAGCGACAATTCTACCTCGAGAAGATTGTAAAGTTCGAGTCGACGATAAAGTCGCTACGCCAAGAGCTGGAGAAGGCGAAGGCTTCCACGTCGGATGGCGAACCCAAGGATAAGGAGGGGGATAAGGACTCTGAAAATGATAATGTCGCCATCATTACTTCCCCACCGCCACCGGTTACCGGACCCATTCCGGGTGTGGAGTCTCCCCCTCCAGCTGACATGCCGATCAAGCCTAATGAAGCCGAATCCCCGGAGATTGAAGAGGCGCGGACACCGAAACAGGAGAATGGAGTTGAGCAGTTCGCCAGACCGTTCTCCGAGTTGGACGAGAAGACTACGAATTTGCTGTACGAGCAGGCAAGGAGGATAGTTTACCCGCAGCGGACATGGCCGGAGGAAAAGATTGTTCTTGATGACGATGGGGAAGGCGATGATGAGGATATCAAATTAATCTTGAAAAAGAATAACAATTTTGGCTGGGCTTTTTAGTGTGAGTGGAGCATATTGTATGCGTGACTTACTGTTGACTGGTGGACAGATATCGTGCGAATAGGTTTCAAGTTTTCCTCTCTCTCCCCTCACACACACGTTCATTTGTTCGCCTAGCACTGTTTTTCGCGGAATTTCGTCATCGGATACGTCGCGATAGCCAAAGGGCGGTGGTGGCCATCACGGGCATTTCTTGTTTCTATTGTTTCGGGTTGTTTCATTATGGGGTTGGTGGAATTATTATATGCGTTAAGTTTCTGGTTTCTCATTCTCTGCGGCTTATATGCCTGATAATGATACCTCGTCCCCGTTTCTTATGGTCTATTCCTGAGCAGCCTAATGGAGGAGGGGAGCACTTGGTTATTCGGATTTCTGGTATTGGTGGGCAGTGGTTGTTAAGTGGTTATTGCCTATTTATTTTGTTTACCAAGGTTTTTCTGTTTAATATGATGAGAATATTAATGAAGGGATCCCAACTGATAACTTGTGAGAGCAATGTGACTATTTTCTGCGGAGGGTGTAGAGAAGGAATTGCCCGAGCACATGCCAAACGGGAAGGCTCTATCCGGGGGGGGGGGGGGGGGCTAGAGGCTGAAGATACTATGAGCAAGTGAGGAATAACTGGTGTGCGGGAATAGGCGACACACGAGGTTTTTAAACTTAGGGAGAATCAGAGACTAAAATAAATCGCCAAAAGCCTTAGATGAGAGTGATAAGCGGTGGATAGGAGAAGAGATGGGGAGTTCAGGAAGGTGTAATGGTCCAAGCTTGAGGGGTGATAAATGTATGGAGGCGAGGCAAGCATATAAAGTTTTCGAACGCTGGCGTGGGACGGGGAGGTATTTGTGCCATAGTCATAATAAAGAGGGATCTTAGAATTCACTACAAATCTCCGGCGGGGTGCATGAGGTGGAGCTTTAGCAATTTTCTAAGGGAGAAGAAGGATGAATTCGCAGTGGCTAGAGGCATGAAGAAGAAGAGCTAGTGCACATGCCGAGGTGGAGGTAGGCGTGGGGAATTTGCACTTGTATCGTATCGGATTGACTTATCCTTGGTACCTCGCTACCCTCTTTAACGGTGGGGTGCTGAATTTGCTCCCATTAGATACGAGTGGGCTAGGATGGTAACTTTTATTGATATTGCACCATGTTTTCTGATTGGTTGGTTTGGTGCGGCGGGATAATACGGACTGAGGAACAGAAAATGTGCTGCGGGAGTTCCTCCTTGACTGAGCTCTCTGCGGATGAGAAATTTGTAGTAGTATGATAGCTGTTGTATTATCTATCCTCGCTGGTACTAACTGAAGGCTGAAAGAGGATCTTTTCGTTGTGTTAGTTCTGATCCGGAGGAGAAATCCTGGACGTCCTGGGGCATATATCATAGTAGTTCTCATTTGCAAGGTTAGGGTTCTTGACACATGCCCTCGTCTCCTGACTTCTGCTTGCCGGGCTATACTGTACATCATATCATAACATGGCGCAAGGAGAGCGGGGTCCAAGGGCATTGCGGATAGCACCGAGGAAAGCAAGGATGAATGAAGGCTGGTTATGGGATTTGTGGACCTAGTGAATGCAAATAGGAAATGGGGAACGGAGCACTGTGCACACTACTACCCGTGGTCCGCGCACCACCGTCAAAAGTTCATGATTCTTGTCCAAAAGTGCATGGACGAGACTTTCCTTTTGTGTTTGGCGACTGATACGCCTCTGTCTTGTCCTATTGAACTACCCTCGTTCTCTGTACTCGAGCACTTGAAATTACGGTGGTTCCCACGAAGAGAGAATAGTCACGGACACTGGTGGCGGGCTGCGGAAACCCTCTCTGTGAAGTTAATTCTATCCCTTAACCTGTATTCAAACACTGTGGCTAAAGGCTAAGTTGATCCCTTTGTCTGTCCCGAATTTCACTCGATTTTAGCGTCGCGCTACTAGGACTATTGGGGTTAGATATGACAGGAAAGGTAATGATAGACCACACACTAAGATAAATTAAAAGTACTCGTACTTGTACCGTGGTTGGGAGCAAATCTACGCAGATAACCTAGTTTCCATCATGACCATGCTGAACAGTACTCATCAAGCACTATTCTGAGCACTACAGGTATGAAGTTTTTCATATCATGATGACCTGAATAAGCTAGTGTTCAAGATTTTCAAACACTGCTACCACCCTTCATGTTCGTCATATGATACTTACATCATAGTTGTCACAGATATTCTTAACTTTGCTCTCTTTAGTTACTTCACCTCCAATCTTTTCTGCTACCAGATGGACCCGCACTTAGTGCCAGTGCTTGAATACAGTTAAAGGGATAGGGTGGGTCATGAGCGTAACTGTACTAGGCAAAGTAGTAAGCGATCAGAACCCCTTACCTTGTAATCATGGCTAGCTAGCGCTAGATACTAAGAGTAGCCTATTTGCGTAATCGTGACAGGAAAAACGTTGTGCTTCAGAAGTGGTGGTGTAGTGCTCAGAATACCGCGGAATCAGTAATGTTCAGCATTGCCATGATGGAAGCCAGAGTGGCCGCGTAGATTTACTCCCGGGTACTAAAATAGGCTAATGGGACCGACGCCGGAAAAATACCCCCGATCGTTACTCCTTTTGTGTTGAATCTTAACTCTAGTTACTACTTCTTTCATCCATGCGATCGATGATCTCTACTTTAGCGTGACACTAAAAGTGCGTGAACGAGAGTAGGTTAAGGGATTGGTGGTCATGAGTCTTTTGAAACTGGAAACTTTTGATGCAGAATGGACAGGTGGTTGGGTGCCATGGCATCTGCTGCCAAGATTGTTGTCTTGGGAATGATTGGTTGGTGTAACGGGATCACAGGGGGCTGGAAAGGCAGCCATCAGCTATGTACTCGAGTACAAGTAAATTGCCACGACCCCGCTTTCCCTGAGCTTCAGCTTCGAGAAATTCTATCAAGACGTTTTATTACCTTCGCAACCTTAACAACACCCGCACAGTAAAGCAATATGAGCTCTTCAACACACCCCGATCCAAACCCTACCGGCACAGGCCATACAAACAGTTTTAACCCGATCAATAGTCACAACACCATTACCAATATAACATACGTGAATGAAAGGGCTAAGCTCTTGGATTGGTTATCACCCATACAGCCTCGCGTACGCCACAACAATGTGAGGGGCCGACGACAAGATGGCATAGGGGGATGGTTTTTGCATACCGATGAGTTTCTCCGGTGGCGTGATGGCAAAGATGAATTCGGGAAGACCACTCTGTTTTGTTCTGGTAATCCCGGGGTTGGAAAGACCTTTCTCAGGTAGGAAGAATAATTACTAGAGAGAGAAAAGTTATAGCTAACGGGACAAAACATTAGCTCTCTGGTGATTGATAGGTTGCTTGATCATTTTGAGGGAGAGAATGCCACCGTCGCCTGCCTCTATTGCGATTTCCAGGACAAAGAAAGGCAGACCGCTGCAAGTATGATTGGTGCCCTCACCAAGCAAATTGTGAATGCCTTAAAAATGGTTCCTACTGAGATCGAGGAAGCATTCGAGAGAGCCGAGCGTGAGGTTGGGGGTCGGGGACTCCAAGTTTCCGAGAGTGTTAAGCTCTTGCGGGTAGCTCTTGCTCCCGTGAAGCGGACGTTCATCTGTATTGATGCCCTAGATGAATGTCCGGATAAACATGTATCCCAACTTCTGTCCTCGTTGCATACTGTTTCACAGGCGTTTCCAGGGCTCCAATTATTTATTACAGGAAGACCTCATATTCGAAGTGCGGTGGAGGAATATCTTCCAGGGGGTGCGCGGGTTATACCGATCAACCCAAATAGAGAGGATATAAAGGAATATCTTGAGATGGAGCTGAAACATGACTTGGACTCCGCAGCGATGAGCCCTGCACTCAGGGCCGATATTATGAAACGCATTCCGGAAAAGATCCCCAACGCGTATGTGACGGCTAGCCCCAATCAAAAGTCTGGGGAGACTGCTGACAGTAGTGCCTAGATTTCTACTCGTTTCTTTGAGCATAGCTGCGATATTAGGGGAGGCGACAATACATAAGAGGCGAGAAAAACTTAATGTAATGACAGATGGACTCGGTTTGGATGGCGCCTACGATGCTACGTTGGAACGAATAAAGAGTCAGGGTAAAGGCAAATCAACACTCGCCATTGCTGCATTGATGTGGATTTCTCACTCGGAACGCCCGATGCACATTGGGGAGCTATGCGACGCCCTGGCGGTTGAGACTGGCTCTAGAGACATGGAATGTGATAACATCCCTGCGGAAAATACATTGTTAGCTTCCTGCTTGGGGCTTGTCACGGTGGATGAGAGCTCGACTGTCTGCTTGGTGCACTTTACCCTTCAAGAATATTTCAACAGTCATTCCGAACATTTCGAGAACCCCCGGTCGACGATGGCTGAGGTTTGCTTGACGTATCTTAACTTTGATTCAATCAATGCGCTTTCACACAGTCTTGACAAGGCTCCGGTAGAGATCCGGCTCCTCCGATATGCCTCTAGTTACTGGGGACTTTACGCAAGAAGTGGGCTTACAGAAAGTGTGAAATTACTTGCGCTTCAGCTGCTTGGTAAATTCGGGCGACATACATCAGCTAAGCTTCTTTTAATGGAGAGCCTTGGTGAGTGGTGGGGGAAGCACTGGTATTCTGAGGGATTCACTGGTATCCACTGCGCAGCATACCTTGGACTTGACAAGATCGCAATTGCTTTGTTGGAAGAGTTGGAAGGCTGTGGGGCAGATATTACTGACGGCAGGGGCCGCAGTCCGTTGGCGTGGGCGGCAGAAGGTGGGCGTGTGGGGATTGTGAAGCTGCTCCTTGGCCGGAAAGAGGTCAACCCCGACTCGGGAGACAATTTTGGCCGAACACCACTCTGGTGTGCTGCCTCAGGTGGGCATGAGGGGATTGTGAAGCTGCTCCTTGACCGGAAAGAGGTCAACCCCGACTCGGGAGCCTATTATGGCCAAACACCACTCTGGTGTGCTGCCTCGGGTGGGCATGAGGGGATTGTGAAGCTGCTCCTTGACCGGAAAGAGGTCGACCCCAACTCGAGAGACAAGTATGACCAAACACCACTCTGGTGTGCTGCCTCGCGTGGGCATGAGGGGATTGTGAAGCTGCTCCTTGACCGGAATGAGGTCAATCCCGACTCGGGAGACAAGGATGGCAAAACACCACTCTGGCGTGCTGCCGCGGGTGGGCATGAGGGGATTGTGAAGCTGCTCCTTGACCGGAAAGAGGTCAACCCCGACTCGAGAGACAATGGTGGCCTAACACCACTCTGGTGGGCTGCCTCGCGTGGGCATGAGGGGATTGTGAAGCTGCTCCTTGACCGGAAAGAGGTCAACCCTGACTCGGGAGACAAGGATGGCAAAACACCACTCTGGCGTGCTGCCTTGGGTGGGCATGAGGGGATTGTGAAGCTGCTCCTTGACCGGAAAGAGGTCAACCCCGACTCGAGAGACAATGATGGCCTAACACCACTCTGGTGTGCTGCCTCGGGTGGGCATGAGGGGATTGTGAAGCTGCTCCTTGACCGGAAAGAGGTCAACCCCGACTCGGGAGACAAGAATGGCAAAACACCACTCTGGCGTGCTGCCTTGGGTGGGAATGAGGGGATTGTGAAGCTGCTCCTTGACCGGAAGGAGGTCAACCCCGACTCGGGAGACAAGGATGGCGAAACACCACTCGGGTGTGCTGCCTTGGGTGGGCATGAGGGGATTGTGAAGCTGCTCCTTGACCGGAATGAGGTCAATCCCGACTCGGGAGACAAGGATGGCAAAACACCACTCTGGCGTGCTGCCTCGGGTGGGCATGAGGGGATTGTGAAGCTGCTCCTTGACCGGAATGAGGTCAATCCCGACTCGAGAGCCGATAGTGGCCGAACACCACTCTGGTGGGCTGCCTCGCGTGGGCATGAGGGGATTGTGAAGCTGCTCCTTGACCGGAAAGAGGTCAACCCCGACTCGGGAGCCTATTATGGCCAAACACCACTCTGGTGTGCTGCCTCGGGTGGGCATGAGGGGATTGTGAAGCTGCTCCTTGACCGGAAAGATGTCAACCCCGACTCGAGAGACC
>Ga0307517_10000907_pt1 | contig 50217 bp, 37 predicted proteins | sample 23_EM_MG_FD_194515 | JGI IMG/M metagenome (GOLD analysis project Ga0307517, IMG submission 194515) | Populus trichocarpa ectomycorrhiza microbial communities from riparian zone in the Pacific Northwest, United States - 23_EM | ecosystem: Host-associated > Plants > Roots > Unclassified | place... | reverse complement strand
ATTTATTGGATGTCTACACATATTTTCAGTTTATTCTAAGCAGTTGTGGTTGAATAGGTAGTAAATTTGTAGTGGTAGTGAGGTTGCCGTTGCTTTGCCGGACGAGTACTTTTGCACCCGTACTTTACAAACCTGAATTAGTCTGGCTCCTTCAGAATATTCGGAGAGTTCCTTCTCTATCTCTGGGTGGTGATAAATTGAACATATTTACACAAAATCTTAAGTGGTTGTTCAGCTGCGCGGGTTTCTAGGTTAGCTGAGGTGCTGGTTTTGTCGTGTCTGAAGCAATAACCATCAGAGCGAGTGCGGGAGCAAGCGAGTAACCGGAGCAGCTTGATGAACTCTTGATTTTTTGTTGTCATTGTAGCATCGTCTGACTTGGATACACCACCAAAGGGAAATCTTTATATTGTACAGGATGTCAAGGCTACAGGGCACGTGATGGGGAAAAAAAGAGAGTACCAGTATGATACGAAAGGGACAAAAGGAACCACAAAAAAACTCCATCACCCCCACCAACCCAGTCAACAAAGCTTTTTCCGTCCTCCGCTATACTATGTATCGCAACATAAATTGTAACCCCGCCCAAACCAAACCGGAAAAACTAAAGGGGAAAAAAACCAAAAAATGACTATTGGACAATTAGTAAAAAATATGGAAAGCTTAATTAATCTCCGTCTCTAAAACCTGAATAACATCGTCGATATCGAAATCCACGCTATCCAGGATCCTAGTCATGTCTTCCTCCAGCCATGAGCTTGAATTCCCGACGAAGTCGAGCGCTCGGGTGCCACCAAGGAAGCGTTTCTGACTCATCAGCGGTGCATCGTCATAATGTCCAAAGAACGGATCATTATCCTGGCCATCGAGGTTGAGCAGGGCGTCTAAGTCTCCGTTTTCTTCGTCGGGAGCGCGAGGAATGGATAGGCACGGTGTCATTGAGGCGGGCTTTTCCGATGGGAATAGCAGTTCCTCGCGGACGCGGAGCACGCCATTACTACCAATTGTGAAAGTACTCGCAGAGTTCTGGGGTAGCAGGTATGGGGTTGGGGACCGGTGATCATCGTGTTTTGGTGATGGCGGAGACTGGAGGAAGGTTTCTAATTTGAACTGGAGTTCGTTCTCATCTAGGTGTGTAGCATCAGGAATGTTGATGTTTTCAATGTCAGGGGGCGGGGTGAGTGCTGCATTGGACGGTGGAGCAGAGGCGGGGATTGTGATTGCATTGCTGCTGAATGGTGCACTGTGCGGGGAGCTAGCACCAGTGGGCTTTTGAGGGGTCGGATGGTCAAGGTTCTGATGGTATCTTGTTCTCCTCCCTTGGCTGAACTTCTTGTGGCCGGTAACCTGGATTTCCGCTTTCTTGATAGCAGCCTCCAAGAAATGGGTTGCATAGTCGGCTGCCGAGTATGACTGCCGAAGCCCTTGCATCACCTGCATGCAGAGGCCAAATCCCTCCAAACTAAGCTCCCTAGTTAATGCATTTGATGATTTGATGTCGAGCAAGTGAATGATCACTGCCGGGAGCATGACGGTAACACTATGGTTCTATCAGTAAAGGTGAAAAAAAAAGAACAGTGGTTCGCTCCTACATACCCAGTGGTTGGGAGATACTTAACGAGATCAAGGTCTATGAGTTCCTCCGCAAGGCGAGTAATCTCGGAAGCTGCTTGTCGAACCTTCCTACGGGAAATCTCCTGAAGTTCAGCATCGCCGTTCCTCGCTGGCCAAGACGCTGGTGCGGACGGCAGAACCTGGGGTCTGTGAAGAGCGCTGACAGTCGTGCTACAAAGTAAATGATCAGTCATCATTATCATTCCAAAGGGTATCATAAGTTAGATGTTTGGGTAACCTACTAATAACACATGTGAAGGAGATTTCTGTGCAGGGTAAGGGCTTCATCTACCGGAGCATTGGCACCAACTGGCCGATAGATTGCCTCCTCTGGTAGCCCCTGCACCCATCTGGCCAATTCCTCATCACATTTCTCCACCTGGCAACACCCAAGATTCAGCTTTTTGGGCAACAGCATCATGGTGGTTTTAGTGCTTCCATCGGCCGCTAAACTTCCTTGGTTGGTGTTCAATACTGAGTACTGTGCGGAAAGCACTCGACTGATTACCATACACAACTTGGCTTTCTGGATGCATAAGATAGCAAGCTCTCTTTGCCGACGTGACTCCACTTCCTTCCTCTGCCTTTCCCCATAACTCCAGAACATCGAATCCTCATCACAATCAGGGCCTGTATCAATTGAAAAGTCATCTAGTGTAAGCATGGGTACATCGCAATCCTCGCTCTTTATTCTTGTTGGCCTCCTCATTCCCAATGCCACCAATCTATCCCGCATGAAACAGCACCACCAAATTCGCTTCCACAATTTCTTGCGGTCGGGATCCATATTTGAGTTTTCTGGGTCTCTGTGTAGACCAATTGTATGCGAAAGGGATATGGCAACCCCCATCCAGTGCCATGTATCTTTTTGGTCATCTGGTGTCTCATACCAATATGTCATGAGCAAAATCGCTTGAACGAGTGACATCCGGTCTTGTTCATGGTCGAAATCGTAAAGCACCTTTTTGTATCGGTTAGAATTATTAGGTTATAGCAGAGAGACTACACATACCCTAGCCTTTGTGAATAATGCCTTCCGAGCAGCTTTGCGTGTTGGATATCCAGCAGCACGAAGGCTTTCCATATCGACAAACTAGGAAGTTCGGTAAGTCCCTATCAGCTCTGGAGAGGAAGGTGCAAACATACTGCACTTCCAGTGAACATCACCGCCTGAAAGAGCAACAGGCTAATTTTCCCTTTACTCCCATCGTCGGAGGTAACGCTTCTCAAAAACTCCTTCCTATTCAATAGCGGCATATACGGATGTACAAAATCAAAATGGCTCCGAAGTAGCTCGCTTCGCAGGGGCTCCTCCGGGAGTGTTAGCGCACCCTTCTTTATTAGGTACTCTAGATCATCGAGAGGAATCTTTATAGGGGTAGGCTTGATAAAGGCCGGTAGTTCAATGTATGCTTGTGAGATGGTCAACAATCTGCGTGGGTGCGATGACGAAGCCGAAGTTTGTGTGGACAGTGAATTCGCCAAAGAGGGAAGAGATTCGTGGGACGATGCGTAAGATGCCCGACGGTCACGCCCCATTCGCAGGCCTTGTGCCTGGTCTGTTTACAAAAAAAAAAGTGAGAAGGGTTTCGGATGATGAATTTCTTTTGAATACACAGGAGCTTTGAACGCACAAATCAGATGAGGCACATGGCCACTACTCTCCTTGTCGGAGTGAACGTCGATCGGCAGTGCCGAAGGAGAGCCCAAAATACCGGTATGGGACTCAGTATTATGACAAGCGTTAGTTTTCCTTGGTGAGACATTTGTCTGCGTTTGAGCGGTTGCGTCGGCACCGGTGTCGGAGGCGGAGCCGGTACTATCAACCTTGGTGCCCCAGAGTTTTCTAGAACAAAAGGGTAAGCTTAGGTAGATTATGGGGGGTAATAGGAATTCAGGACCTACTTTCTTCGTTTGCTCTCTGTAATAATGCACTCTACCTCATCCAGTCTGCAGTTTGTGCAAGGGGCACCATGTTCAACAACGTTGCAACGCACTTTTCTCGCTCGACAGCATTGACAGGCCTTTGAAGCTCGACGCTTTACCGGGCGAAAGTTTGAGCCGTTTGTGTTTCCAGCAGCTGCGGTAGATCGCTTTTGACCCGCAGTAGCAGGACTATTATCCGTAGTCGTTAACTGTAGTGCTGTGTTTGTAGTAGTAATAATAGCAGAGCTGGGAGCAGACGTTGTAACTGTCGTGCCTGGGAGGGCCATAGCCAGTGACGTTAATGTGAGACAGCAGTGTTTGGGCGGTTTTGGTGGGTGGCAACGGAAGAATTGACTGGAGTCTGCAGACGAGTTTGATGCTGAGGTTTGTTACAATGATAATGTGCCCAGCAGAATAACGGAAACCCTCGATATTATAGGCTGAGGATGAAGGAGTGAGAGGCGTGGGTAAAGGGAGCAGAAGAAGGAGAGGGAAATCCAGGGGAGGCAAAGGTCATGTATATAGCTGAGGGGACGTGGGGCGGCGGTCCAACGGGATTAAAATCACTCCGTTCGAGACAATCTTTGAACACTAACCAAGTGGAAAAAACGAGCCAAAAGGGTGGGTAGGAATTGACATACGGTAATGGACATGTACCCGTCATCCATTCCATTCCTAGTTCCACATCCTTTGAACTGCAAAATCTGTGTGCTCGAGCATCCCATTTCCTTGTAACTGTGTAGGTCCTGTCGTAGCTTATTTACCTTACTCCCATACGAGAACCTACCGCTTCCCTATACCTACTGTGGTAGCTATCCACCCTCTTCACCTACGTAGCAGATTTCCTCCCCGGTGCTCTGTTACCATCAGAACTTGAACAGAAGTCTCCACAATCACCATCACCACCGTGACCCAAGGTATCAATTATTGATCTCAACACCAGCACCATCACCACTGCCACCCACTCCACAATCACACTTGACTTCCCCACTCGAGTAGAGTATCCTGGTGTCGATTATACCACGCCTAATCCACTCATCTATCCACCCACCCACCAAATCTTCCAAACTTACACTTTTATCGTCTCCCTTCCCCTATTCCAAGTATGGTTTGACGTTCATCCATCCCTTCATCATCCCTCCCACTTCCCTCCTCCCTGCTTCGGCTTTATTGCGTCCCCCCTCCACGCAAACGGGATCCCCCAGAGTCTCAGCACAAGGCCCGGCCAACGCTCTCCGTTATTGTGGGGCAAAATACTGTAACGCTTCCTGCCATAGACTACTTGACCCAGGTACCTGACTGGCTACTCTGGGAATATATTCAGACATCCATCAGCCTCTTGCTATTCCTAGTGTGACGGGCGCAGACGCTAGCCAACGAAGAAAGAAAAAGTATCTTAAAACCCCGGATTCCTGAAGTGGTTGCTAAATACCAAGCATTGGCAGAGGGCATGGATTGGATGGGGTGATCCGGAGCCGCCGCTTTGCACGCATGTGATTACTGTATGGTGGTGCTCCAACATCATCATACTTGTATCAACGGATGGTATCTACCTACCGAAGAGATCGCGTGCCCCTCCTCATGGGTACAGAGGCAAGACTCGCCAAAAAAAGAACGAGAGTGGAAAAAAAAAACTTTTTAGGAGTGAGACTTGTACTACTGTCTATGGTATCATCCGTGAGCACACTATTGAAAGCTGCAACCTCACGATAGCTGGGTAACGCAAGAAAGCCCAATCGCCATGAACCTGGGAATCGGCGAGACTAATCCGTCTCTAAAGGAGTGTGTGGAGTGGAGTGAGTAGCCGGGAAAAGCAGGCCCCATGGCGCTGGCAACTTAGAATTAGCCTTCGCGACCGGCCTATCCATGACAACCAAATTTCTCCATCATATGCTATCGTTTTGCTTGCTCCTGTGCTCGAGCACAGTTCTCGAGTGTAATTTTGCTGGGAGGCAGGTTTGGGGTGGGCTTCGAGTGGGGAGTTTGCAATTGTAAGGAAAAAACGGTTTAGCTGAGTAATATGCCAAATATAATGTCCAAGGGAGTAGGATCACTACAATTTTGGGACTAGAGATCTAACTCGGAGGGGCACTGTACTGGATCGAGTGCGCTCTCGTGACACCTGACCCTGCTGAACACAAGAGAAACCCCGGCTATCCCGGCTGCCGGTCTGGAGGCCAAGAGAGGATATAGAAACACTTGCGATAAGTTCCATGCAAACAATATGCATGATACCGTAGTCAGACCGGAATCGCCCCCCCGCCCCGAGAAAAGTAGGAGTCTAGAATGCGTCCCTCCCACAAAGACTGGTAACTGGGACAATGTTTAATACCATGGAGGGTTAATCACCCAAGGTATGATAACATATGAGTGGAGAATCTTGTTTAGCAAGTGCTTCCGTGAGGGTGGAAGCATTTTATGCTGAGGGCAGAGAAACCTGTGCGATTTTTGCCGGTACAGCACACCTTCTGTTATCGTCGGGCGGACGCAGGCTGTTTGTGTGAGAAAAATCGGTCTTCCCCACTCTCACCCCGCCCGGCTCCTCCGACTCTCAGGAGCCTCCAAGATAGCCGCCCCCTCGTCATAAACGATAAGTTGGGATTACTAAGCCGCTCATCACGTTCCCACCAGTTTCTTAGCAGCACCTCAGTCCATCGGCATCACGGGAAACTCGCCGGAGACTACTATCACGAAATTCCGGAGGACGGATTAAATCCCCCCTATTATTCCCACTCTACTCCCAGCCTGAGCTAATGCTTTCAAAGAATTGCGATATCGACTGCACCAACCGGAGCGATAGGCGACTCCGCTTCCTCCGGGAATCATCAGAGTTTGACTTCGTCTCAGAGGAGACTCGAGTCTCTCTGCATCAAAGTTTCGCTAGCTAACCGGACTTTTTTTCTCTCTCTCGCTCACCGTGGTTTGTTATCTCCGACAGGACCACTCCTGACATAAGGGTCTTGGTTTCACTACAAATAACCTTGCGTCCCGATGAAACGGAAGCCAAAACATAACGAGGAATTGAATCATCGGTACGGTAGACCAGGCCAGATTGAACGTTGAGATAACTCCACCCAAGGCACCACCTTTATGACCAGTCGTAGTGCCAGATGATATACCCTCCTCGAATGGAAGTACTCGAGTCGATTACATGCTAATTTTCCGCTCGTATTGTGCCTATATAACCCCGTGCTATTGTCAGCGCCAGTACAGCACAGTACTGTACAGTACAGTTAATCCTATGACAGCGCCCATGCGCCGACGCACGTCAGACTAGAACATCAAGCTGTGAGCCGAGGCATCTACCAGCCATGTGGATCTGGGCTTAGGTTTATACACACAAAACACAGTGCGAATGGTTTTCAGGTTCGAAAAAGTAATGTGGAATTGAGGGGGTCAGGTTAGGGGATACAGTGTATCTTGCAAGTGCTTGGGAAAGGAGCGAATGGCCGAGTGATCAAAGAAGTGGAAGGAACAGGAAGCAATTATTATTAATGACTCCCGGTGTCATCGTATGCAAGAGCTTCCACAGCGAACAGCCATCGTCCTTGTATGAACATCCGTCAATGCTTGCAAGTGCTGGGATCCGATTTTCCCCGTCCTGATCTATCCCCCCCTCCGCGCAAGGCCAGTATAGGGGGAACCTTAGGCTATGGATAGCTCTCGCCGTTGAGCATAACCCCTGGTATATTGGCTCATACTGGTAGAGCACAGTACTAGCTGTTCGAGCAGGTGTACCTGCGCTTAGCGGCTACCGCAGCGACAACCTTTCTCAATCAATCCCCTTGCGAGGCGCAACCCCGGCACCACACATAGAAAGATAAGACTACCGTAGAACAAAACATCACTCACGCGCTCACACTGACACACACTTGCGCTATTTGGCCCTTTTTTTTCTTCCACTTCTATTCCATTCCTTACTTCACCTTCTTTTCTTTTTTCTCCGGGGTGGAAAAAACTCTCTCCTGGACTCCGAAACACCCGCACTCACCTCAGCCCTGTCGCCTTCTCTGTCCCATCGGAAGAATTAGGAACCTACCGGGGGTGCATCGGGCCTTCTCCATTTTTCCGGATTAAACTTTTTCTTTTTCCTCCTTCCTGGTTTCCTTGCTCTTGTAGGCATAATAATGTTACTCATTTTTTTCCTTTCCCCTCACATTTTGTACGTTCTTTTTGACTGTGTTTTGTCTTTGCTGTTATGATAAGGAGTATCTGGAGCTTGTGGTGGATGGAATGCGATGTGGGTTATCTTTGTTACTCACGGGCGGATGGACTAACGGATGGGTAGATGGTTGATAGGAGGGATGGGTGGATGCGGCGGACTCTCCTCTTTTGCCCTCCATACTCTAGTCTTCTAATTCCGTACAGAATCTTGAACGTCACACGGTTCAAGTATTGGGGTCTTACTTGTACCTCCTGGAGGTAGTACATACATAAGTGGTAGTGGTCATGGGGAGGGTTAGGTGTGTCAGAGGATTGTGCAAATATACTGCTTGATGCTCCGGAATGAGGTCTTCACTTTCTTTCTTTCTCTCTCCCGCTATATTTGTTCCTTCCTCTTATAGATGCAGGTGCACACCCTGCGTCCAATGACCTCAACCTGCAGTGAGCAACAGTATTTGAAAGCTCTTTTCCAGATTGGTAGGTGTGGGTGGCTTAACGACGTGCGAGTAACTTACAGTAAATCGGTGAACTTGTTTGTCAACATAGTTGTGGTGGGAATTAACTCAAATTCGTTAATTTTAACAGACCCAACACCTGTATATCTCTGGTTTTAGTATCAGCGGAAGAAGAAGAAAAAGAGGAGGGCCGAGAAAAAATAGACACTGGGTAACAAAATACCCTATTAAATTTTGGTAGAGCTAAGGGAATGATAGACTATCGCTTTTCCGCAGGGCGAGATAGTCTTGGGAACAGGGGGGTCTCTAAAATGGGGATATGAGTGTGGTTTTGTTAGAACCTGCAGCCACGGGATAGTGCCCCTAATACCCAACTACAATTGAACTAGTTCTAGATGATAAATACCTCCAAGTTGTTACGCAATTATACCAAAGTCCCTGTTTATGCGGGATTGACTAACCTCATCCCCAGATATGAAGAAGATACTAAACACTAGTCAAGTAAACCTGTCAAAGATTACATACCTTATTTCATACCTACATACATATGATAACACTCTCGAACCCCTTGATACTACCAACTTTCCTTACCTGTTCTCTAAGATAGTCGTTTATTAAAATAAGTTATATAAGCCACAAGAGGGAAAGAGGGGGGGGGAAACAGTCGAAAGACCTTATGTTCTTTTTCCTAGGAGGTTTTTATCCACTAGCCAAGGTGCCTGAGGTGACTCGACACTCCTTCAAATATTTCCAATATCTCAACCGACAGGATTTCTATCAAAATTTAATATGAGAATATGTCCATTTCACCCCCCGCTACTTTGACAGAATCCTAAACTCAACTCAGCCAACTACACCCCTAAGCACATCCAACGAATCTGCACACTCTCTCCAACTGAGCCGGGAACCTAATCTCAATTCTCTCAATATTGGCAGAGATTTCCCTAATTTCTTCCGATATCCGGGAGGCTCCCACCTCACAATTGTTTTTTTGAAGACACAAGGGAAAAGCTCCTAGGTTTCTGTTGTTAGCGAGCAGAATTGGAACTTCAGGAATGTGAGAGAAGGAGGGGGGTGGGGGGAGGTCGCAGTCACTGCCGGGTTCGCCAAGGGAACTGCCTATGGCCTCATAATTTGATTTCGCCTTCTGTTACTGTTCCCTGATAATCTAAGTCGATGGGGAATTCTGGGGGGGTTTTAGGCACGCATCTGGTGTTTCAGACAGCTGCTGAAGGAGGTCAGCATGGTTGGGAAGTGGAGAATTATTTTCCAAGGTAATTGGGGGGGGAGTCTAGGTTTTGTGGAGGTAGAGGAGTATTAAGTTTTCGATGGATGGATAGTAACTTTAGAGGGTAATATATGAGGAAACACCGCTCAGTATGGGAGAGAGCTTCACATATGGCGCACTCATTTTTTGGTGTTAGATGGTGCTTAACTTAGGCTATATTTGGGTTGAAGAAGAGGGTGAGGCACTTGGGGTCTATTGAATGTCGCCCGCCGCTAGTTTTTCCCTCTCTGGTGGAACGGAGGAAATGATATTGGAGTAGTGTTAGACATGCTGTGGGGGAGGTTCTTAAATTTTGTTACCCATGATGCATCTCGTGCTCTGGGGTGGGTCCACGAATTGAAATGGTCATGAAGAATCACTCGCAAAGCGCACAGCTGACAGCCAGTAATCCCAAAGGAAAGTTAGAATAGTGGGCCAGAGTAAACCTTCCATCTTGGCTGCTCCTTCGCGAGGTGTACTACTTTAATGGCGTCCGACCAAGCCACTTTCAATAGCGCAAGACCAAGTATTTTAAAGGGTTTATAAATAAACCACGTACAATATTCCCAACCAGAAGCCCGCCAATCCTAAATAAAAGAACAAGGGGCAACAAAAAGATCCATGATATACCTCCCTAATAGAGCCCAAAACTAACCTATTACCCACCTAAGCACGTCCATCGAATCTGCACACTCCTCCAACTCCTCCAACTGAATCAGAAGCTTCGTGTCCATTGCCGTAATTCTGTTCGAGATTTCCAGAATCTGGTTCGATGTCTCCTCAATATCTTCGGACATCGCTTGAAGGCTTGCGATTGTATTCCGAAGGCGAAGCCGGAAGGCTAAGAGAGTGTTAGTGGCAGGGCTGTAACCGCATATTTTGAGATCAGAGATGAGGGGTGGCGCGGCGTACACCCGTTTTTGGGATCAGGTTTCGGGAAAGCGGGGAGCTTTTTGACACCGGTAGGTTTGATTTTTGGTTTGATTTTTGCTTCAGGTGCCACTCCTATAACTGGTCTAGCCCGGTACACAAATTGATCTGGCTTTTTAGTCTGCTTCGGAGGTGTTGGTGGTGGCGAAAGGTCGGAAACTCCGTCGTACTCGTTGCATACTACCGGTATCTCCTTTCTCGCGGATCCGGATATGGGAGGCATGTTTGAGAGGGGGGTGTCGGCTGCCTTGATGATAATTATGAAGGGTTGTTGTAGAGGGTGCTGATGGCGTAGTCTCTTCCTGGGAGCACCAACTGTGGGTGTGTGAGGGTTATGTAGGCTTGCCATTGCTGGATGATCATAGCTCTACTAACTTGGCGAAAGGTCCTCTTTAGCGTCTGTGTTCCCCACTGAGACTGGTGGCGGAAGTGCTATAAGCAGTTCTTATGAATAAGCTGCACGAAGCTATGTACGTGCTTCTTGGAGCTCGAACAATGCTATACAAGTGAGTACAATAGCCATTCGGTCACAACCCTAAGGTCTCCTGAGTGTCTTTAGCTTTCCCATACTTGCTCTACCATCCACCATACCGTAGAACTACACCCAAGGCTTACGCCATGAACTAGATATGAAAAAAGGTCCGAGAGCACTGTTTCCCATTCTGGTCGCGAGAGGCCCCCCACTTACTAAATAGATTTCCAATGGATGTGGGAGATTTGAAAGCTGGCGACAGCTCTTTGACCCCACCACATCCCCGCCATTCTACCCCACCGCCGGATTAATATCTCAAGATGAGCCTTTCGGAAGCGGCCTCACAGGATCACCTCCCCTGCCTGTCTCAGACATACTTGCTCTAGAGCCTACCTACGATGCGGCGCGACAGGGCCGTGCTTATCTATTACTCGCCCTATATCTTAGGATTCAACACGGTCTCAAAGCCCATGAATGTATCTTAACACAAGTGCCATGAATGTATCATGCCGGTGTATGACAGCAGCTACTAATAGACTACAAGGCTCGGTTTCTTCCCATCGCCCACTTAAAAAAGAGCCCTCTATTGTCCGATTCCCCAAGCTACAAGTCCCTGGCATGAATGGGCCGAACACCGCCGGGGTCACGGGAGCTGAAAGTCCTTTGCCAAGGAGCCCCCTGGTGTTCGGTCCATTCATGCCAGGGACCTGTAACTATCATCCACTATATCCTATAATACATTACGCATATTCCACCCCACAACCCCCCCGCTCAGCCTCAGAACACCCTCCGAAATAGCCCTTCTGCTACTCCCGTTTAATACTCGAGCGTACCGTACAGGTTTTACAAACGAATTGTACACTTAGTACTGCACGTCTTGTACTTACCCCCCCCCCCCCCCCCCCCGAGCGCCACCTGGTACAATACTTATCTGCGCAAGCCTCCCGGCCCAAGGGAAGATTTTAATAAGTACTGTAAAAACTGGAATAATTGGCCCTCACAGGCTAGTCGTCCAGAATTCCCTCTTTGGATTAAGGGGTGGGGGGGGGAACATAGCAAAAAAAAACCCCCCCGTCCCCCAGCTTTCCCGCAAAAGCAAATTTAAGACGACCTTACCAGACAGGAGAGGCAACTCCAAAGTACTAGCGTGAGGGCTGAGTATTCCGGTTTTACGGTGCTCAGAAGGTATTTAGCTGCGGTGCTATGCTGTACTGTACGGCGCTCTAAGGAGGGGAGATCTGGTGTGTTAGTGGGGAGTGAGCCGTCCTTTAGTGTTGTACAAGCGAGGTACAGGTATTATACCAGTACAATACTTGTAGGGGTCGCACTCTTCCGCATAGTGTTAACCTTTGTATATTGGTAGCGTACTGTACATTCGGGTTCGGCGATTCCACCTAGACTGAGTCCTAGTACACCAATCGCGATAGAATAGAACACGCCGGTAGTGCTACCCTATTGTACGGTACATTACGGCCTTACTACCCAACGCGCTCGCAGCAGTATTTCCTTCTAACCCGAGCTCTGTTAGATGATGGAATGTCTAGTGGCCATGTTCTACCGTACTGCGCACTCATAGCCAGCGAGTGCCCCAGCTCACTAACTAAATCAAACAAAAAAATGGTATAAAATATAATTCAATTACCAATCCCATGTAGTTAATCCAACTAAGAAAAAAACGAAGAGCAACTGTGCAATACATGATCCATCACAAAAAAAAAGAAAAGCGCACAGCAAAAACGAAAATCTAAGTATCCCCCCACTACCCCCGCCCGGTCCCTACCACACATTAAAGAGGAAAGAAACTTTTGTACAAACACGTGCAAACCACAGCCGACTGACCCAATTAGGACTGCCCCGGAATAACCTCAACATACCGGCTCTTCGCACGCTTCTTTCCACCCCCAGGCGTGCTCCTTCTGCTAGCCGGTGCACCTGGAGGACCAAGAAGGTCGTCAATGGTGTCACCTATTGTAGCACGCTGGCTCATGGATGTTGGCGGGCGACTTGGGGGACCTGCGCCCGGTGGACCAGCAGGGGGCCCGGAAGGAGGTGGAGGCGTAGATGTCGAGGGTACAGAAGAGGGCGTTGGGGATCTTCCGAATGGAGGTGGGGGAGCGTGAAGCCCGGATGTGGGTGGTGCGGACGAAGTCCCCGAGGGCGGGAATCCCGGGGTCGATGGGGTGGAAGATGGTTGAGAGGCAGGCGTTGAGGCCCGCTTCGGTGGTGGTGCCGGCTTCGGGGCAGGTGCCGTGGTATCACCAGCCTTCTTATTCACCCAACGCTTAAGATCTGGATCGTAAACAAAGGAGCTCTCCTCCCCGAGTTTCGCTTTGATAGGCCCTGGTTGGTTGGCATCCTTCTTTCCGAACCAGCTGCCAAACCAGCCTTTTTTGCCTTCGTCTAGAAAGTTAGAGCTTGTACTTAAATCTACTGGAGTTATTCGTGGAAATATACCCTGAGCAGCATTTTTCTTTTCCTCGTCAGCCCTCTTCTTCGCTTCCTCTTCCTGCAATTTCCTGGCCTGTTCATTAGCCTTTTTGGTGAACTCATCGTCATCATCCATGAAGGACTTCTTCGGCTTGGGTTTGTCATCCTCATTTTCATCGCCGCTGTTGTCTGGTTCGTAAGGAGTAAACTCCGTGGATGGAGGTTGATAACCACCACTGGATGGATGAAGTTCGGAGGCTGAACTCTCCGTGGTCTCTGGTTTAGTTATTGACGATGCTGCATCTTCGAAAGAGCTTCTAGAATCGTGCGTAGATGTTCCTGGATATCCAGTTGATACAGAGCTGGGAACAGGGCTATCATAGGGGTTGACTGTTTGCTGTTGTGGAGCGTAGGGGCTGGGGCTCGGCTCGTATCCCCCACCGTAGCTAGTAGGCTTATAGGCGGCACCCGAAGAAGCCCGTTGGTTCACTGGAGGCTCATAATGGCTACTTTTTGGTTGGTAAGAGTTGGTTGGGGCGTATCTATTTGCTGCTTGAGAGGCAGGTTTAACCGTCACGGGAGGGGTGGGGATGTAGCTAGGGGTATTATTGTACGCGGAGTAGAGATCGACACCAGATTGCACCCTGCTAATTTCAGGGCTCACGTTTCCGGATTCAGCGATCTTTGCAAATGGGCCAGCAACAGCATCTACCATGATCCCTTCGCCACCAGCTGTACTTGAGGTCTCCTCCTCTTCACCAGCAACAAACTTATTAAATGTTCCCCAGAGCGAATTGCTAACTGTATCCGAACTAAACTTCGGAATCCATTTACCAGCGCTCGGGCTCGAATCCTTAGGGCTCATAGAAAGGCGGGCAGAAAGATCTTCAAGTCCGCCGAAGAACCCGGGGTGGAAGTAAGGGGAAGGTTTATTCCAGGCCTTTATTGAAGCAGCGATCGAGTCGCAATACTTCTGTGCATCCGCCTTCTGCCCGTTTTCGGCGAGGACGATAGCGCGTTGAAGTTTATAGCTTTGGAGGTGAGGAAAGCCTGGGCTTGGAGTTGCACAAAGTGACACCGCTAATTCATAAACTTCACTAAGAAAGGCCGAGTCGGGGTCTCTCCCAAACAGCGCCTGTCGGTGATCTGCGCCCAACAGCGAGAAATCGGCGGCCGGATCATCTTGTCCACTAAAGACAGATCCCGCGCCGCCCAGCCCTTGCCGGGCGAATAGAAAGCTTAAGAGACTGTTAGATTAACCCTTTCCTCCGAATTCACAAAAATATTACGTACCAAATGTGGCCAGCCTCGACTCTGTCATACCCGACTAACAGCTTGCCTAGCGCCAATATTGACTCTACATCGCCCGGTGACCTATTGCTTAAAATCAAGCCTAATGTTTCTCTCCATCGGTCAAGCTTCTCGTCAATATTCACGCCTCCGCTCCGGGAGGCACCGCCAAGCATAGGCATCCCCATCCTAGCACTAGCGCTCACTAACTTGTCAACACATTCTTCCCAGTTACCAGCAAATGTTTCGTAGAGAGCAGCCAGACTGTCTGCATCTTCCCCAAGTGTTTTGACCTCGTTCTTCACAAACTCTTGAACTACTTGCTTCCACAAATCACGGCCAACAGTCCCTGATATCAGTAGCGCGTGAGACCATAATTTGCGATCCACGGCATGCCAAACAGCCGCCGCCCGGTCACCTTTGAGAAGATTATTCTTAATAGTCTTGATGGCTTGGGGATCAGCCCGTTCAATATTTGGGCCGTATGTGGTCGAAGACAAATCTCCCATAGCAGAGAATGCTCCGTGATCACCCATGCCTTCTTCCATCGTTTCCGGTGACAAGATGGTTCTTACAGCCTTTTCGACTTCTAGATTCCCCTCTAAGACCCCATCATTTTCCAATAGGGTCCTGACAACCTTCCACAATAATACCTTCTCTTCCGCTCTTGTTCCTTTTCCTTGCGCCCTTCTCTCTAAATCCTCAATCTTGTCTGTAAACCAAGTCAACAGCTCCTTCTTCTTCGCCTTATTTGTGCTCCTAGAGCCTGACCACGCCGGTCCAGGAAATATACCCTCTGGTTTCTCAAAGGGTAAAAGCTCCTTAATACTTCTGATCTTGACTTCTCCGGGAGAGCATTTGATCACCGGCTGTTGCATATCAGAAGTATACCTTTGAACCCGTTTAGGAAATGTGCACGCGATACTTCCACCGAATCCCCAACAAAATACTGGCGCACCTTGCCACCTCTGCAAAACATCTTGACAAGTCTCATCATTCGGTGCCATAAAGCTAAGCCCAAGAGATTGTTGACGTTGGTGGAAATCCACGGACGGATAAGATGCAGAGTTACTATGAGCGAAAGCAGAGCTGGGTCGTTCATATGGATCTCTTGGCCTTTGGGCTATCTTATTAGTCTTTCCATAGACCATGCCAGGCGATTGGGTTTGTGCTCTTGGGGGCGGCTGAAAGGTAGCTTCGGGAGAAATTGCCTTTTGAGGGGAGGCATTAGGATTATATCTAGGTGACTGTGTTGAAGGTGGAGGAGGGGTGAATGTGTTTTGGCGAGTGACCGAAGGCAAACTAGCGGGCGAATCTCCCCCGGAACCCCTTGAGGGCGTATACCGGCTTTGCGCAGGTGGGGGGGCGGCTGGCTGTGGAGATTGTGAAGGGTATCCATTGTTCTGAAACGCCTGAGGTGAGCTAGTTGCGCCTTCTTCTTCTTCTTCTCTTGGTATATCCATTGCCGAAACCTGCGCAGATCTTGCAGTCCCTGGGCGCGATGAGTGCATAGCATGATGCTCACCGGAGAACCGTCTTGAATGGCTATGATATGGATCTTCCGGAGAATGGGGATGTTGAGAAGGCGGAGATGCTGTATATGAGTGTTGATATGAGGGACCCTGGGGGGTCATTGGTGGCGGGTTCATCAAGGGCTGTTGCCCAGGTGGAGCTTGTTGTGGAGGTGGGACAAACCCACCAGATGAAATCCTATTTCCAACTTGCGGCGGTCCGGCAGGCCGAGGTGCATATTTCATTCCGCCAGCTGGGGGGGCATTCACGGGTGAAGCGTACGGGGCTGCACTCGAAGCCGGGGGGTGGGTTGTATTCGGAGGAGCTTGGTAACCCACCGCCGGGGCGGGGGGCACGGGGCACACACCAGATGCTGCTGCAGCGGCTGCCTGAGGAGCTAACTGCGCAGACATCTGCTGAGGCGATCCCATGACCGGTTGAGCGAATGATTTCTGTGGGCTATGGTAAAACCCTTGCGTGCTCTCTGGTCTCGGGGGTGCCGCTTGATAGCTGCCAGCTCCGGAGGGTACCCGATTCATGGGTTCCGGATGTCTCCCCAATGCTGAGGTTGCTCTCTGCCTTGGGGGTCCAATGGGTAGCTCTTCAAAGAACTTTTGTTGAGGCACACCCTTTGGTTTAGGAGGTCCTTGTGGCTGTTGAGCTTGAATAGAGAAAACCGCACCCATACTACTGCTTCTTACTGGAGGTGCTTGACTGACTGTGCTTCCCATTCCCGCAAGTACAGTGCCCTGCGATTGCTGGAGATTGGAAGGCCCCCTCCTAATCGCTAGGGGCCTTATATCCGGGGGTAAATCATATGGACTTTGATACCCTTCCTTTTTATCCACAAAGCTCTGAGCTTTCGCCTCAGGTGCTGGTGGGGGCCGAGCTCCGAAGGCGGCGTATGGGGTAGTCGGTGGAGGGCCAGGGATATGGGATACCGGTGCTTGGGGAGCTTGCTGTGGAGGTGCATATGGATTGTAAGGGGGTTGTTGGGGCTGTTGCGCCGGCCATGTCCCACCATATTGTGGCTGAGCGGGGGACCGCAATGGGATCTGTGCTTGGGGAGTATACCGTGAAGTTGCCGATGGAACTTGCGGGACGTTTCCAGTAGAAATACCGGAAGGTCCCCCAAGGGTTTCGCCGGGTCCGTGAGAAGGGTCCTGAACAGGCGTCTCGTCATTGGAGTCAGGCAAGAAGCCCTCATCGTCACTCGGCAGGAAACCCTCGCCGTCGTCGCCCAGGAACCCATCGCTAGCCAATGCCGCCTGCCACTGCGCTGTCAAATCGTCAGCCTCCTGGCCTGGTGGTTGTTGGTCTGGTTTGTGTTGCTGCTGGATTTGCCCAAAGAAGTCTTCTCCATCTGGTTGGCTTGGGTTTTCTTCAGAGCCACCGAACAGAGATGAAATTGGGTCCTCGGCCGGCTCGAGTCCTGGGGTCCCGTGGTCGCCGGCGTCTGAGCTATCAGAACCCAGTCCTCCAAAAAAGTCATTGCCGGTCTTCACGTCGCCGAAAAGGTCCGTGACCTCCCCAGCCCCATTATCCGTAACCTGTTCCATAGATGCCACAAGATTGCCCGCTACCTTCCCAGAAAACCCCGTGAAAATAGCTCTCCGCGGTTCGGAGGGAGATGGAGTATCCCAGGAGGGAGAAGTAGAGGGACCGCAGGAGGGAGGGGCTTATGGAAGGAAAATGCTGAGGCTCGCCAGAAGGGAAAAGTTGATGCTTTCCGAGAGGAGAAAAAAAAATAAGGTTTCCGGAGAGAAAACGAAAAGGTCCCCTGGGAGAGAGAAGTTGCTGTTCTCCACGAGGGGAAAAGATGAGGTCCCCCGTAAGGGAGAACGAATTTGGCTTCTTGTGTTCGCCAAGACTTTAGGAGCCAGATTGCACTCCTGTTTGAAAGGTCTTCGCCACACTTGTCTATTCATGCACGGTAGCTGTGGCTGGCGGGGTGTGCTTGCTTCGCGTGACAATAGCCACCACTACTCGAGTACTTGAACCGTACACTACTGTTTCACTCAGTTCTCATACAAGCGCAGGGAACAGTTAGCCCGAGTAGATGGGGGTATATCCGGTTGGCCCTAAAATTCAATAATTGTTTAATAACCCTTTGCTGGGCCGAGCACAAGTACCCCGACGTGCATCTATGGCAGTGGGAGTGGCGGGTGTAGGTCTGAAGTCCCATCGCAACGGAAGATGGAGACGATACAATTTACCAGCCACAGCCCTGCCACAAGTTCATATAATACACGTTGGGAACCAAGGGGCTGTTTGGCGTGACAATTTTGGACGTCCAAACCATTGTTTGTAACTACAGGACTGTTTGGTAGATGCGGACCACAAACAATAGTTTACAAAAACCATGTAGCATCAATTGTTTTTGGCTGTTTACGAAATATCATAGGATAAGGTTTCTTCAACGATGGTTGTGCAAGCAGGGTTTATAGCCACCCAAACTTCACAAAAACGTCACGCCAAACAACCCCTCAGAGAACAGGAGTGTACGAGTGCAATCGGGAATGTAAGGTACGTTTTTACCGAACACTCCAGCTCTCGAGATCTCATTTGCCCCGTCTCCTTCTACAGTAAAATGGCATTTTCCGGCGGCTCGGTAAAAATAACATTTCGATCATGGGTTTCTACTGAATAGGCCCTAAGTTAATTAACCAGATGTGATACAGGATTCGACCAATCTGAATCCACCCATCCGTGCCGTACTTGGCCATTTACAAAGACTCCGGACGCTTTGCCCCTCCGCTCTCTGGATAAGCCTCTACGGTAGTATTCTGGTCATAGAGGCTATTAAACTCGTAATTCAAGGCTCTCCACCACACTTTGAGTGCCGTCCTCCGCCACCCATAATATTTCTTCTATTCTGTACTTGGTCCTGGCTATCTGGTAATCACAGGAGAGTGAGATATAAATACAGTGGCGGTGGGACACCGTGGGGGTAGGGCGTTCCAAAGGCCTTGCTATCCACACATGTTCGGTGTAGGGTGCGGTAGAAAGAGATGTTTAGGTATCATAGTTTCGATAGATGTGATTTAACTTACATCATATATTGGAGACAAAACACTATATGCCAAACAACACACAGGGCTGGTATGTGGTGAAGAGTAATATTACAAAAACCTCGGGTGTGAGACAGGTAGACAATTTGGGCAGAAGAGAGGGCACCCCAGAAACCATTCCCAAGGGGTAGGTTCGGAGGGTTAAAGGCATCGTCACACCCCGCACCCACACCTTATCCGAAGAGACAGCTAGGCAGAAATCAGAGGGGTTGCTTGTCTACACTGTGACTAACTTGACTAAAAGAACACCGTAGATATCGTGGCAGTTCTCCGAATCAACTTATGTAAGAAACTCGCGAGCATCTGGGGATTCGCCAAGCCTTTTAAAAGGCGAGGCTACTGCAGATGCTCCGAGACTCACATAAATATTTCAGTTAATGCCATACCGGTATTGATATCTGACGGGAGCTTGCCCTTAGTAGTCAAGATAGACACAGGTTAGACTAGCAATCCCTGTAACGACGTCCTAGGCTGTCTCCTCGTACAAGGTGTCGATAACTAGAGATGTTGTCGACAGCCAGAATGTTGCGGGAGACCCTACCTAATAACTCTAAGTTGCTGAAGAAAACTCAAATGACTAGGAGCGTTGGGGCAGCGATAGGATAGCGGTAAGAGCGAGCTCCGAATTGAGAGCGCGGGGTGATGGATTGGTGGATAACCAATATTTGTGTGAGGGCCCCCGGCTGGGAAAATCGCAATAGACAGCGGTTTCCGGATAGGTGAGGAGAAGGGGGTTGTTTTTGTCGTGGTTGTTGGGAAGGGGACAAGGGGAAATAGGGTCATTTTATACCCGCGGAGCAACGGGAAGGGGGGTGAGGTGCTTCGTAGCCCACTCCCGAGGATTGCACATTTTGCCCATCCATATACTAGTACACACGAAACGAGATAAGGGTGTGATGGCGACGCTAGGGATGAAAGCACAAGGAAAGAATACTACGGTAGCCCTGTGTCCCAGAACCTCGTGCCGTACTCGAGTACGAGTACAGTACTCAAGATATCATACCAGTAGTCAGGCTAACCCAGAAAGGTTTCGATAGAAGCTCAAAAAGTATAATAATATGTGATGTGGGGATATGAGCGAATTGAGCGGGGAACCGATTGCATGTAAAATGGAAACTTCTCGATGGTAGGACAGTTGAGGGGTAGAATGAGCAACACTCGGATGCAAACATAGTTTGAGAATCGATCACAAACTTCAGCCAGGTTCTGCGAAACGGCCATCTAAGGTTAAAAATGAGGCGATATGAATGGCGATGCCGACATCATGGATCCTCCCACACGCGCAAACTTTCAACCTCCGGTCTGATATCCGGCTACAAGGCGCCAAGGACCCACCTGCAGTGCCGTGGAGGCCTGACAGGCAGAGGGAGGGACAAGGTCAATGGACGCACAGATCGAGCCTTGATGGGCCTTGCATCCCTTACCTTGTGGCGGAAATTCATGGCTGCGTAGTGTGCTGCGAAGTGCGGTCGGTTCACGGCAGGGTATTTTCCGGTGCCCATCACAACCAATTTGGTTTATCTCCTAGCTAGCCTCGTTCTGGATGTTGAACGTTAGTCTATTTTAGTATCTGGGAGCAAATCTGCGCTGCCACTCTTGTTTCCGTCATGGCAATGCTGAACAGTACTGATTATGTGGTATTCTGAGCACTGCACCACTTTTGAAACAATGTTTTTCCTATCACGAGTACCCAAATAAGCTAGTATTAGTATCGAGTGCTGGCCATGATTACGAGGTAAGGGATTACGAGGTAAGGGTTATCATGTCAAGGGTTATCACGGCTGCCAGCCTGAATTCCGCAACGCCTCGCCAGAAGACCCTTGAAGGGTGGAGAAACGGGGAGGGAAGCTCGAGGCGCCAACCTTCCTTGCCTTACCATGCTGTTTTCTCTTGATTGCCGTAGAACAGATTAATACCCATGGGGTTAGGGACCTATGAGCAATACCGGCAGCCTTGGGAAAACCGCCCTCCGTCTCCGGTACGATACAGCACACCACAACCCGAAACGCAACGCCCTTAACCCACCTCATTTTAGGGGCAGTTCTTAGCAAGGTGACATCCGGATAGTTCGACCGTGAAGGGATAAAATATGACCCCTCGATTGCTTTGTGAGAGTCTAAAATGCCCTTATTTAGGATCGGATAAGAGAGCCACTTTTAAAGCACGGGTATTCAGGAAGAAATTCCCTTTCAGTCAATTTTCAACGGCAGGAGAGACAGTAGAAGATGCTAGTATTCATGAGAGGGGAAGAGAGAGGGAAATGCGTCTTTGAAAATTTCTCCATCCAATGCAGGAACAGAGGTGGCTAGTTTCTGCCCCATCGGAGCGGTGGTGTAAAGGTGGATATTCCTTGGACAGCACGGTAGTCTTGTGGGGTTAATATTAAGTAGGAGCTACTATCTGCTGCTATTGGTATCTTGGTGTCTGAGTACAGATGCTAAACACCAGAAACGAGCCAGAAAACGAAGGCCGTGTCAGAATTGACGGAAGCGGATAGTTGTCTGAGATAAAGAAAGCGGATAGATGAGAGACAAGACGGGATAATAGTTTTAGTTGTTTCATTTGTTACAGACGGAAGGATAGACGGAAGGGTTTCTGGTTATGTCCTTCCTTTATTCAGAGTACGGAGGTACGCGGGCAAATGGAATTACGCATGGAGGAGAGACCGATAGGAGTGGCAGACGATAGAATGATTGAGAGAGTTTTATTATTCTTGTATACCGTAGAAACTTGAATAATTGAACCGTGTGATATGTCGTTGGACTTTCCTCTCTCAGTAAGGTCAAGAAATTTTTGTTTTTTTTTCTGTCTCGGAAGGGGGAAAGGGGCTGTGTTTTTGCCGTGTTTTTTCCCCCCGTTCCAGAGAAGGAAATTCTGGACTTCATAGCACACGGTTCAATTATTCAAGTTTTTACGGTAGACTTATGTTTGGTTAGTTAGTTTAGATGATGACGGGCGAATGAAGTTTCTGATTTTCCCAAGTTGATACCCCTTCGGTTGAGCACTAGTCTAGTTCGACCGTTAGACCGTTACGCGCGATTATCCCCCGCAACAGGCTGGGGCTAGCAATTCCTCGAGGCGCAAATCCTCACAGGGCCTTAGCCTGTCATATTGAAATGGGCTTTCCCATAACTTCCATCTTGGGGTGTGGCTTCCCTCGGCACCCCTCTACTGGTACGTCGCTCCGGCCCACTACAATTGATATATTCCAAGATTAATCCACTAATCAATCTCTCGATCCCACCATCGTCACTTGCTTGGAATATGAGTATTTATTTTTCCTCTACTACCTTATCACTCTTCTGTGTTGCCATTTCTCTGTATAAATGCCGGGCTTTTTCCGCCTCTGGGATACGAGAATCGAGTTCTTCACCTGCCCTCTCCTTTCATATTCCTGTTATCATACATGAGAGAGCTTACAGACAGAGGTTAACTTTTAGCACTGCAGTGCGATCGAACTGGCTGCAAGTCAATTTTTCAGGATTGTGGGTAAATCCCGGGGCTCTGCAGGAATTAGTCTTTGTGCGCGATCGCTCCATGATATTTTCAACATGATGAACGTTAAGATATTGGACCTGGAAGTGTTCAGAGGCAGGAGTAAATCACTTTGCATATGTTATCAGCCAATCAGCCAATCGCATTGCTTAAACTCGCAGATGGCTCGCGATGCCGACGCCCCATGGGGTGGAATACGTTATAAGTTTTGCCCAAACCCTTGCTACTCGAGTACAGATTTTCGACAAAATTAAAAAATGCCAAATCCAACATTTCATAAGGTGCAATCGGGATATTTCTTGCTCTTCTGAATTTCCTCCTCTTACTACTGGATGTCAATTAAGGTTCCCAAATTCCCACTTTCTTTAGCGCGTACTTGTCGGCCCGCTTCCCCGTCTGGCCTGCTCCCCGGTCCAATATGTTATCTGAGTGGCTAGTCATGGCTGACTTGAATGGACAGTTTTTCTCACTACCGTATCATACCCACTCGAGTTCTGCCATTTCCATAGTTTAATCCTACCCTCGATAATAATATGAATTTCCTTTCTCCCATCTATCCCTGTGCATGCGAGGAAAAACTCGCATCTACATATTTGTTTCCCTAAATCCAGTCCTCCAATGACGGCGGAGCCCCAGGTGGCGCCTTTTGGTGACTCTGGTTTTCTAGAATCCCATTGTTGCCATCGGAATCCGAAAACAATGCCCGCGAGATTATTGTCCCACTGATCCAAAATCTGGGTACCATATCTCCTAGCTTCACAAATTATCAGCCAGGAGCCTCATGTATCTCCTGCTGGAAATGCCCTCAGCTGTAGGCGGCAGTACGCGTATGCATCGCTGGGACACGCAAGCCTTGAAAAATTTCCCCTTATCATGTAAACTCTCCTTCCTTCTTGTCTTTACTTTTTTTCTCTTTTCTTTTCTTAAGCGACCTTGCCAAACCCCTTCAACACCAATCACGGTTGTTCACTTGATCTGCTTCGCTTCACTCTGTAGAATCCTTCAGTCTGATCATTGCCTCCATTTTCAGCACCGCCATTTTCGACAGGACCAGCGATGATCCAGAAGGAGTGCGGAATACCCCAGCAGAGTTAGCAATCGCAAGCTAGAAGAGTAATTCTAACAAGGAATTTTGAGCGAATCTCCCAGACATCTCTAGATTATGCAATGCGCATGCCAGTATCCGACGGCGACGATTAAGCCCATCAGTTCCAGCTCGTATTCATGCAATTTATGCTTCCCCTCAGCTTGTTCTTGGAAGGATGGCCAACAAGGGTGGATCGCCTTGGAACAAGGGGGAAAATTCTACAGCTCTCTTGATTGGCATTTCGTATCTCACGATACCCCCGGAACCTTTAACCAATACTCCAGCATTCCATAAGACATCTTCAAAGTGTATATAACCGACCCTTCAGCCCACCACTCCTTACTTACAGCTCACCAACTTCCTAGTTCAACACCACTCACCGACTCAATCCAACAACTCAGAACCTCAACAACTCGTCACAACTTCATCACAATGTGCAGAAGCTACCCCCAATCCTCAGGGCGCCAGCCAAAGGTAGAGAATAAGCCTGCCTCCCCTCACCCCGCCTCCTACCACTCCTACCACTCCTACCCCTCCTCCTCCTCCTCGGCCTCCACGGCCTCCACCATCTTCTCCTCCGCTACCTCCACCACCGCTCAAACCTCTCGCTCAGCCTCCTCCGCAAGCAGTACCCCCGGTGGTTCGACCCCGCAGCAAGGTTCGGGCTCGACCTCCCCAACTGGCAGCAATTTCTCGAAAAGCCCTAAGTCATTCGACTATTCCGTGAAGCACAGCTATGGGAAAGGGTACGCATACCAACCGGGTAATTAATCCACTCCTCTGTCACCCTCATGGCAGCTAAGCTGGCTGTCGAAGCCTCCACTGGGGCTTTTTGGTAGACACTTGGGGGGAGAGGAGTGAATGGAAGGGATTAGATAGTTGCTCGATAGGGGAAGGGCCCGGAGGGAATGGGATAGATAGATAGGGAATATACAGCATTGTTTTTATATCCAGCGGGAAAGGATGAGAAAAGTGAAGTGAATTTTAAAGAGCTTTCCCTCCGCCCATGGATGAAAGAGTGCCCTAGAAGTAAGTGAAGAGTAAGCAATGCTCTCCTAGAGTGAGCAAGATGTTGCTCGATATTGTTAAAAGTCCCAGTTGATGGTTGCTCTCTAGAATGAAGCTTGTCTCTTAAAGATCACCCCATAGCCCTTAGTTCTTGCTATAGAGTGGCTACCCATCTATCGCTCTCTATTAGGCTTCCACGTAAAACAACCTAGAGCACGACCTCCGTTCCGGGACTATTATCCTTTGCGCTGCCCACCGTTAGCCCAAAGGATATACTGACGAATAATCTGTATTTGGAAGGTGCATATCTGCTCCCTTAGCTCCGTACGCTTCATGTCTCTTCATGTGCCTATTGTTGCTGACCCGTTTCCCTGCTGGCTGCACCCCATCCATACTCGACAGCGGGAAACCCAGGACCAAGCTCCCTCCCCGGTCTTGAAAGACCACTTTATGCTGTCTTCTAGCTACGTCAAAGAATTCGAACAGCTCTAGTGCGCAGCCCAGGAACCTCCGGAGCTCGAGAACAAGGCGAAAATGCACTAGCAAGTAAGCCTTAGAGAGGCAAATAATTTCAAGAAAAAAGAGAAACAAGCCGCAGAGGAGAAACTTTAGGAGAAAAGGAAGCGCTCATAGGGGGTAAGGCAGCCAGCAGCACTGAGGGATGAACCACCCTTGCTCCAGGCGGAAAGAGGTACTCCGAATAGACCACGACTGACCAAGCCGAAGCCCGGGGAAGGGCCCTCTGGGAGTATGCTGAAGAAAAACTCATCAAGAAACCACCACCGTGTAGGGGCCCTAGCACCAGAACAACTTAAAGTAGTGTTTTGCGTCCTGTCAGTCCCCCATCAAGAGTAATTATTGCACTGGCGGGGGGGGGGGGGGGTTGAAGATGCCGAAGAGGTGAATAACTTGGAGCTTGGGATTTATTTAGAAGAAGGAACAAGAGGAGGAGGAAGGGCAAGGGGGGGAAGGGGAAGGAGAGAGAGTCTCTGCCAAGGATGAGTGCAAAAGAGATAGAGAGGGTCACATTGACAAGGGGAAGAGAAAACTCGGGATGAGAGACTGCGTAATAAGAGAGGATATCGAGAAGCACCTGAAACAGCAGAAGGTGTATGACAATCCTATAGCAAACTTTGTAGGCGTGGTGCAAATCAGTTCGTTCTCGGTATTTGCCAATCACTTCCTTACTTTTTATCCTAGGTTTTCCTTTACTCACTCCGTCCCTGTGGGCATGATATACTTCATTCAATCAGCGCACGGCATTTCCACTTTGTTCCTGAACTCAGGGTCAACCCCTCTAGGTTGGAAACGGGGGAAATAAAAAAAATAACGGAATTTTTTCTATTTTTTATGATTGTGTGTTTTTTGCTCGGGGGTTGAAATAGTGTTTTTTGCTCGGGGGTTGAAATAGTGTTTTCTTGTCTACGGAATGCGGGTTGTGTTTTTGATACGGTCGAAAAACGTTGCTGGTATCATATCCTACATGGAGAGCCCGGGGCTGACTGACATCGAATAGGTTTTCTCCTCTGACAATTATCCTTAGGCCCTCTGTTGGAAATGGTTCCTGCGCTGGTTTGCCTTCACTGCTGCCCCGAGTGACACCTAGTGACCGCTGAGTAACCCGCCTATGCAGAAGTTTGTTCCTAGGCCTCGCTTCCTTCTCCCTCCCCCCCTTTCCTCCTTCTCCTCCTTCTCCCCCTCTCTGTTCCTAACCCCTTTATCTCCTCCTATCAGTAATACAAAATACCGGCTCGCTTTGATCTCCTATCTCCTTCTCTCATGTTAATGTCCAAAATCCTCACCCCCCCCGTACTTTATATTATGCTACTAAAACGCAACCCCCCACGGGGCACGCCACTCCACTTATCCATCGCCTGTAAACACATTTATTATCTTGGGCCCCCATATCGATGGGTGCTTTATCATCCTAGCCTACCATACCACCCTCCTACCATTCTAGCTCTGTCATCCTAGCTTCACATCCTATAGAGTTAGGGACATTGTCACTAGCCCAGTAATACTCCCCCGAATTGTGGAATATACCTAATCTTGTTATTAATAGAGGCACCAGATAAACCCTGAAGACCCATTCCCGAGCAGAAAGCACATCCGCAAATTGGACTCCGAGATTCCGACCCGGTCTCCCATTCCATTTGTTTGGCTAGATTTTGGAGAAGAGGTGGGAGAGGTGAAATGACGAAACATCCCCCATCCCATCCCCAGCCGTCCCTGTGGGGAGTTCCCGCATATATGGGCGGGGGGTTAGTATACGTATGCACCGGGGGGACACGCGGGCGTTGAAAAATTCTCTCCTCCAAAATCTAGTGTTCCCAGGCGTCCAGTCCGTCTGTCTTTTGTTTAGGATAGGACGGACGCCGGGTACTGGGACTCCGCCCGAGACGGGCAGCCTCCCGTAGTCCGTCCTAACCTCTGCCCGGGACGGACGGCAGGGCCCTATAGGTGTCTCACTGTGTAATGCCTACTGGTGACGGACGGGCCCTATGGATGAAAGCCGGGCCCTATGAATGGCGGCAGGGCTCACAAATGACTGCAGGGCCCTGCGGATGATGGCCAGGCCCTACCGGAAGATCCCGTTTGGGCTAAGACTGCAGGGCCCGGCCGTCAACCGCTAGGACGGCCGTCTTTCCGAGAGAGTTATCTCTTGACACGTATTTCCCCGGCTTCGCCATCTGATAAGATCTGGCAACAAAAACGTTACTATAAAATGGGTTGTGAGCCCCACCCTCAACCACGTTTCACCGACTCCCTTACCACTACCTGCAAACCCAACAAATAGGCATCGCCAATCACACCTCGCATAATGGATTCACGCATTGTTGGGATTCTCGGTGGTGGCTAGGTTGTTTATAATATTTCTCCTTCTTTATCACCGAATTAACCGGTAGCTAACATATTATTGCACAGCTCGGTCGAATGCTCGTTGAAGCAGCTCACCCCCTCAACCCCCAAACAACCGCCTTAGATGCCCCCAAATCACCCGCAAAGCAATCAACGCTCTCAGCGCACATATGGACGGCTCATTTTCCGACCCTAAAGCTATTCTGAAGCTGGCTGAGGAATGTGACGTGTTAACTGTTGAGATTGAACATGTAGGCACTGAGGTCCTGGAGGAACTAGAAGCATCTCCCAAAGTAGAGGTAAATTACCTAGCACCCACTCTGCGGAGAAATAATAATAAAAACACAATTGGGCATCATCACTCATTCGGTCTCATACGACACCTAGGTTCAACCTTCATGGAAGACAATCCGCACCATTCAGGACAAATATGTGCAGAAATCTCATCTAGCTTCCAGCTGTGTAGCTACTGCTGAATCCTTATTAGTCGAATCAAACACTTCGGCTCATTTGGAGAATATCGGCCGAAATTTTGGTTATCCTTACATGCCCAAATCACGAACGCTGGCCCACGATGGGCGAGGAAACTATGTGGTCTCTGACCCTGAGTCAATCCCACCTGCATTAGAGGTATTGAAGGACAGACCACTATATGCTGAGAAATGGGCATCGTTTTCCAAAGAGCTTGCAGTCATGGTGGTCAGGAGAAGGGATGGCGTGTGCATCAGCTATCCAACCGCAGAGACCGTCCATGAAGAGAACATTTGCAAACTTGTATACGCACCAGCAGCAGTCTCGGGGGTGGTTCAGGAGAAGGTAAGAAGCTCGTCGAGAAGGTTGTAGGGAGCCTTTGGGTGCCGGTCTCTTTGGCGTCGAGATGTTCTTGCTGGAAGATGTAAGCTGCCTCCTACCCGGGCGTTTAGGGAAGGCTCGTATTGACTTGGGGGGTCCAGGGGAACTTCTCGCCCACGAGCTCGCCCCTCGGCTGCATAACTCGGGCCACTACACCATCGAAGCATGTCCCACTTCGCAGTATGGAGCCCACCTTCGTGCTATTCTTGATCTGCCCCTTCCTGCCCACTCAACCTCGCTAGCTGCACCTTCAACACATGCCATAATGCTCAACCTCCTTGGCGCCTCCCACAAGAGTGTTACCCGAAAAGCTCTGGAGGTTAAAGGAGCAACCGTCCACCTGTATGGAAAGGGCGAGGCTAAAAAGGCCCGAAAGATGGAGCACATCACTGTTGTGGCAGGGTCTATGGCAGAAGCTGAGTATCAGATCCAACCGCTTATTAATGCAGTAGACGTAGACAAGATGGGTCTAGCTAGACAGGCCAATGCTTCCTTTGCTACTACTTACTCGTCTCCCCTTAAAGCCCCCTCATCTACGAATTCTATTATCTCGATTATCATGGGCTCAGACTCTGATCTTCCGGTGATGAAAGCTGGTGCAGAGATTCTCAAGAAGTTCGGAGTTGAGTTTGAGGTTACCGTCGTCTCTGCGCACCGAGCCCCAGACAGGATGGCCACCTTCGCAAAAAATGCGAGAGTCCGCGGTCTCAAGGCTACCATTGCCGGTGCAGGCGGAGCTGCGCATCTCCCTGGGATGGTCGCCGCCATGGTTACTCCCCCTGTAATCGGGGTTCCGGTCAAAGGAAGCACCCTAGATGGCGTAGGCAGTTTGCACAGTATCGTTCAGTTGCCAGTTAGTAACTTTTCTCTTTCTTTATTGCTCCTTGCTAATACCCACAATAGAGAGGAGTCCCAGTAGCTACTCGTGCTCCTAATGTGAGAGACACCGAGGTTATCGTAGCCTATTTTGATGCGTGCAAGAAACCCAGAGAGCTTGGGATTGTCCGTGTTTACCACGACAGGAGTGACGGTGGTCTATTTACCACGATGGTTGAGATGGCATTTGCGGGAAGGGTCGGTGTCGATATGAAAGTGAAGGACTATGCCACTAGTATGCACCCTAAAGACATTATAGCAGCCTTGTTCAACGAGGAACTTGGAGCAGTTTTCCAGGTCAGCGAATCTAATCTCGGAGCTTTTGAGGATGCCTTTGGAGATTCTGGGTTCCCAAAACAATACCTCTACCACATTGGAGTGGTCAAGACCCGGGACGACCAAACCATTGGCATCGACTACGACGGTGAAATGATCTACGGATGCACTGCTCGAGGAGAACTTCAGCAGAAGTGGTCTGAAACCTCCTACGAAATGCAGCGTCTGCGCGACAACCCCGCCTGCGCTGACCAAGAATACGAGAACATCCTCGATAACGACGATCCAAGCCTAACTTACACCCTCACATTTACCCCCTCTGATCTCCTTTTCACTACCCTCCCAAACTACAAACCCCGCGTAGCAATCCTCCGCGAACAAGGCGTAAACGGCCACGCCGAGATGGCCTTTTCCTTCAAGTTGGCCGGGCTCACACCTGTGGATGTTCACATGACAGATATAATTGATGGGAGGGTCTCACTCTCGGACTTTGTCGGTCTCGCAGCCTGCAGAGGATTCTCCTACGGTGATGTATTAGGCGCTGGCGCAGGATGGGCCAAATCCGTCCTTCTGCACGAGAATACTAGAGAGGAGTTCGAAAACTTCTTCAAGACCCGCAACGACACTGTAGCGATCAACAATTCAACAAACGCCGCGCTTCTCGCATTGCGGATAGTATCCGCGGAGAACAGCCCGCTTGAGAGGGAGATTAGATGTAAGCTGGGCAAGTATGTCTCCGACATGGAGAGCGAGATTATGGAAAAAGTCGAGACACTAGAGAGCTGAGGCTGGGAGGCGTACACTGTCAAGAGGTGATTTAGGCCTAGCATGAAGTCATAGATTTTTCTCTTCTTAACAAAGGCAATCTTACGGCCCAATACAAAATTACTCTTGTTTACTTGAGCTACTTCGCTTAACTCCACACAATCCTTCCGTCCGATTATTACCTCCATTTTCAACATTTTCAACAATCCCCGCTGTTCTGAATTTTCCCGGGCAGTCCCTTGACATCGCCCGTAGTCCTACACCTACCCCCGACAAGCATAGCTTTACCTTATAGGGCCCGCCGTCAGAGCCAAAGAAGGCCATCCTGGGATTTCACTGTCATGGAGACGCACCCCTACAGGCAGTCCAGTCCAGGGTTCCGAATGGTCGGCGGAAGACTGGACTGGACTAGCTAGTCCGGTCGAAAGTCAAGTCTAGTCTAATGGTGGAAATTAGACCCACTAGACAGTCAGGATTATCGAAACTGACTCGACCAGGACTGGTCCGACCAGGCCCGCCAAGCAATAGGATATGCTATTTTTATCACAATATGTTATGTTCAAATAAGGCTTTTCTTAATAAAACTTATTGTTTCCATGGGTTGTACGGTGGAGATAGTGCCTTGCTTTGGTTAGGGGTGGCGAAAATATGTTCTCAAGTATCGAACTATTTTTCGTGCATTAAGTGAGTGATACCACATGACCAACTGCTGCAATACCGGATTCGATGCGACTTATCCATCGGGTAATTGCATTTCCACCACATGCTATCCTCTCCAGGATGCTCTATCAACCTGTATTGAGGGCCTGTTGATTTATACAGTGGCAAGCGGCTTTAAAATCCTACTTAGCTATCTATCTATTCCCAGCGAGCGCCGGCCCGGGTGCCACTCCGACTCTCATGTGATCTTCTATAAAGACTGGTCTGGGACCTGTCCAAACCAGACCGGACCACCCACGTTAGTCGGGTCCATTCATCGACATCAACCAGGACGGGCCAGTCTGGTCCTGCCTCCAAGACTTGACCGGTCGGACTATTCGGAACCCTGGTCCAGTCCAGTCCGATGCTTTTGGCAACCCCCCTGCAGGACTCAGCAAGGTCCCCGGACTGTTGGGAACACTTGTGACAACCACGAGGGGCTAAGAGAGGGCCCCGGCTCTTACTGCCTTCTTCCCAGCATGGGAGGAGCTACACGTGTAGAGAAGGCCCTCTTGCCAATCACAACTTGCCAATCACAGCCGGAGCACAAGACCCGGGTGGTGAGGCGCCACAGAGGCGAGGGGACAAGTGTGTTTGCCCTCGAATTTGGTATCTGTCCCGAGGACCTAGAGAAGAACAGGCAAGCTTTTGAGGAACAAGCGGTTGCAAAGGTGCTTAGGTGAATGCATGGGGATGGCACCATAACCACAGCATAAAAATCAACCCCCATCCTGAAAACTGAGGGGTCCCCAGGCAGACTATTAAGGAAGATCGGAATCGCTGGCTAGCCATTAAGGTGCGAAAGGGTGGAGGAGCGGAAATGTTGCTGCTGCGGCGAGGATTATGGCTGCTCTGCTGGGGGCGGTGGGTGAAAGCAATTTTTTCGTACATTGTGAAATTGATACTGGTTATTATCTATTATTAAGATTTTCATGAGTGCTTTATTATACGATTTTATTTCTATTGCTAGAAGGGGTATCGATGGTTGTTTAGCCAATACGAGGGTATTCAGAGATCAACCCCTCCACTTGAGTACTCGGGGGGCGCATTGGGTGGGGCGGCCTAGTGTCTACTGTATTGGTCAGGCGAGAAGTTATGGAACAGTCAGAGTTACCCAAGGCCAACCACCGAATGTATCCCTTGTATGGTCCGATTAATAAGTTCCTACCCTTTCACTCGGGGGTATCGAAACCATAAGTCGAGCGCACTTTCAAAACAGCTAGGACGCCCGCGTGAAAATCTGCGCAAATGAAGAAACCTGAGTGATTTACCATGACGGCAATGGGTGAAGGACAAAAGCCGGGTGTACTCGGTCACTTCCTTCTAGTGGTGTTGCTCTTCTGTCAGTAGGCCTAGGGATCCACAGGATTACCAGTTTGCTCTTACTATGATACTAAGTTACAAGAAGTAAAACCTTGAATGCCTTGCCCTGTGCCGCAAGCACTGCCTGGACTCTAGCAGGTATGGTAGCAACAAGAGGTTGAAGACCTTGGATATCAATGTTTTACCATATTTTATGAACTGCAGTGAAATTTGTTTTTCTTTTTTTCTCCTTTTTTTCTTTCTTTTTTCGGGGGGTGGGGACAGGACAATATCAGCTCAAGAAGAAAAAACTCCGCCTGTTGCATTAGATATATATTTCCATAATATATAATATCCTCCGGTAATACCAGCTCTCCCAGGCCTGTCTCTGTCTCATAGAGTCTTCAATTCTTCAAAGTATCTATATGGCCTTAAGCCAACTTATCAAATACCCACAGCAGCATATATCCTGGCTTTAGGTTACTACTAGGACACTTAGACCCAGGAATTTTGGACCCTTGTTATTTTTGATTTTCTTCCTGCTAATCTACTAGTGGGTTTGTCACTACAATATAGTGCTTTTATACTTGATAGGTCTAGAATAAGCTTTGCTAAGTCACCAAGGCCCATGTCACATTTAGTCCTTCCCATCCTCTTTCCTTTCTCCATTGTGAACTACCGTGTGTCCTCTAGTACCATACTTATATCTCAGGCCCTATTTTCACACTATTACCACTCTCACCTATCTACTCGTACACTAGAGTTTCTTCATGATTTTACCGCATCCACCGAGCGGCGGATAATCCCCCCGTTGTTGAAGGAAAAGTTGAAGACCTCGAGGCGAGACTCCCCGCCAAAATCCGCGTTCTGTTACTGGTACCAGTATTCAGCTATGTGCGGGTATCATACACAGGCCTCCCTCTAACGCCTTACCCCCTGCCATATACCCGCTTTCCCCCTACCCGTACCGGTAGCGTACTCGAGTAAATGTCAAGGCACTTTTTTTCCTTCTTTTTTTTTTCCTTTTTACAAGCCTTTTCCACCCCGGATACCATCGGCTCCCCGGGCACATCTACCCTTTCCCCCGGTCTTACACTGCCGGGGTACAAGTAGAGTAAATATTCCTTCCTTACCTCGGACGCGTATCTTGAGTCAAAAAAAAAACGAGAATCTCGGCTGAGCCGCAACCCCGCAGGATCGCCACATGGAAGCCGATGTTCCTGTGCTACAATACATAACAAAACTCGGCGGGGCTCCCAATCTCATTCGCAGATTCCAACAAATCTGAGTTAGTTTTTTTTTCTTTTTTCTAACTGCTTGTTCTTTCCTTCCTCGAGCCACACATGGGAGTGGTTACCGCACAACTGACTGGCCACTTTTTTTTATATATTTCTTTTTTATTTATTTCTTCCCAGGGCTTGATTCAATGGAACGTTGCTGCTGCGTGGAGTATGTAACGGTGCGGGACAGGTTATTGGAATGGATGATTGACAATGCTCGGATGCAAAAGGCGGTACGGGTACTCATCCATTTGTGATGGCGAGAATCATATAATACATGTCCTATCATACTGGTACCAATTGTGACACCGTTGAGTGATGTCTTGGTCTTTTTGTGCCCTTTTGTTTTTTCTTTTTCTTTTATTTTTATTTTTTATGATATCTCCACTCACTACGAATGGACACCTCCCCAGACCGGGGAGAATTGATAATAAATGACCGGTTCATCCCAACTGAAGGCTTAGAATCGCTGCTTCTGATGGTGAGTTAGAAATACGCCGGGAGCTTACCCTTTAGAGCACATACTTCCGGTCCTAGGACCATTTGGTATATAGTCGCTAAGTCCCCCCAGACTAGACATTACTTTGTGTACAAGTACTGTACCGGTATGCCTAAGTTACTACGGTACTCAGAATTAGGTTAACCGGACGTTTGCGAAGTAGACCGCCATTGCATAGGCGTAGAGAAAAGAAAAAGAAAAAGAAAAAAAAACAGGCCGGAACCTCGGAAATTTAGTATTATGCAATAGCGGTCCGTTTTACAAACGTCGGGGAATCACCAGTAAAAAGCAAAAGTAAGTTATAATCGGGCCTCCGGGCCAATCAAAAGGTCAGGACCATGTACTTCCGAAATTCGGCTGATAATTGGTTCGGCTTCTCGATAAGGATCCGACGTGTTAGATATGGTAATATAGGTCAGGAGGATTTATCACGGTGCACAAGCTTAGAGTTGTATTATAGTTCTTTTCGAGGGGGAGGGTTTGCTTTTTGTTGCTGAGGGTTCTCACATGCCAATGGTCTTTTGCTCGCTCCTGTTCCCCCGGGGCTTTTGGCCGGATGCCTGCATCAAGCGGGCAGTTCTAGCGAAGGGGACTAAAAAAGGTCAATGATCTTAAATATCCCGTCTTGTTACATGAGAATATGAGATAGACATAGTTGTGCTTGCTGTAAGGGTGACATTTGCTGTATGTATATACACGGCGGGTTTAACAAGGAAATGTGAATACAAGCGATTTGATAGAACGCCAGCTTCCTCAACCGCCAATTGACTTTCCCTTCCCTTCCCGTTACCACCCCTCCATCCTGTTCGCTAAATTTAAGCCCAATGATATATACAGAATTTAATGCCCCGATTAAAATTATGATTAGTATGATAGCAGCCATCTCTTTTTTTTCCCTTTTGCTCCCGATATCACTTATTTCTGTTGGTGTCCTCTTACCGGGGTACCGGTAGTTATCGCCCTCTCCTGATCAAGCATATTCTCTTTCTCATCCGCCGTCAGATCGCTCTTTGCTTTCTCCACGCGGACAAAGATGAACATAATGATCAGCGCGACGGTAGCCAATGCGACTTCGAACCAGAAGACGCACTGGTAACTGAAGCGGATACCCTTACCATGTGTTTCCCAGGCTATTATGTCCGCGAAACCAAGGAAGAATGCAATACTAAGGTGCATGTTGGAGTTTATTCTGCAAAAGAGGACAAGTTAGTTTTAGTGTCAGGGCTAATGTGATGGGAGTTTGGTGATATCTTACATCGCCCCAGCGAGACCTTGTTGCTTCTTTGTCAAACCCGTGGTGATGAATATGTTTGAGATATTAAAACTGATATCTATCCCGATGGTGGCCATTATCATGGAAGGAAATACGAAGGACCAATATGTAACGCCGTTCGGCATCACGGCGAATAGCAACGGAGCAATAACCCAGGCGACCCCCGCCACACGCATGAATATCGTTCCTGGGACAACGTGGAGCACGAAACCGCCAAGAGCCGCGATAATGATGCCACCGGCGAATAGCGGCGTGAACCAAGCTACTATCTGCAATGGACTTGCTCCCATCACCCCATCCATGCTAACAATAGTTAGCTGTCCGCTTGTCAACCATGGGTGATTGGGGATAGTACTAGAAAGTAGAGTAGAGAAGAAAGATGCCCAGCCCCCCATACTGCATGAACATGGCCGCAACAACCGACCCAAACTTGGGAACTTTCCAAATCTCGAATGGCAGCAGCGGTTGAGCAGCCTTCCAACCCTCCACCCATACCGCTACCAGTAACAGCCCAACGCCGGAAAAAAGGGTAACAAGAATGTACGGCGTTCTCCACCCCTTCTCCGTATTGGAGCAATTCGTTATCGAGAAAACGACCAGAATCAAGCCGGATACAATGAGTATCGCTCCAGGCCAGTCCATTTTGATATTATATACTGCACGTTCCTCCTTGTCGGACGGGACGCAAAGCCACGCAAGCGCGAAACTAACGGCAGCGAATATGGCGCCAATGAAGAAGTACCATCTCCACGACAAGTATTGCGCTGAGATACCCGCAAAGAATATCCCTAGGAAGAAGCCTATAGGTGCACAAGCCCCATACATCGAGAACACCTACGCACAGACCAAGTTAGCGAAATGTTCCCTTCCGATATGTGGGCGCATTGTAACGTTTAACCGCCCAGATCAACGCCCGCAAGAATGAACGCAAATAATCACGACCGCTGGGGAGTGAAAAAAAAAAAAAGAAGAAAAAAAAAAGAAAGAGCTGCATCTCAGCAAGGAAAACGCAATTTGCAATTGATGTGTGATCGCTATATAATAGTGCATAACATATGATAAAAGACCTACTAGATTCTTCCTCGGCCCTGGTCGATAAACGCTTCCCAATAACATGATACTGCTGGGCAGGAAAGCCGCAGGTCCGAGGCCGGCAAAAGCCCTTGCGAGGTCAAGCGTAATCTCGTTCTTCGCAACGCCCGCTACAACGCTCCAAACAACCAGCCAGCCGGCACCCAACACAAACATAATCTTCCCACCATACATGTCCGCTAGCCTCCCGAAGGGTAGGAGGAAACAGGACACTACCAAAGAGAAGGCTGATGCGGGCCATGTCGACGAGGGCGCAGGGATGGATAGACTAGAGAGGACGGAAGGCACGAGGACGTTGAACCCAGAGACAAAATATTCCTAACTCTGAAGTTAGCATCAACCAATTAAATTGCTCCGCCGAACGTTTACTATTTATTGATGGCGTTCTGACTGATATGTACTACCTGCTGGCGGTTAATGGGGATGGAGAGGAAATGTGGGGTAGATGTCAACACTTCTAAGTGGTGGAGGGTTGTTTCCCAAGAGGGAATGGGGTGGGGAAAAAGGTGTGCGATGGATTCTGCGCTACATAAACCACCCAAGACATTTTTCTGTGATGAAACATGCGCAAAGTCCAGTACTTAGTAGAGGTAAAATACCACATACCGTCAACAATTGTGCCATGCATACTGACAAGACGAATCCAACTTCTGACCATAATGACTTGAAGCACTCTGGTTTCACACGTCCAAGTCGTTCAATTTTTTCTGCTGTCAATCCGAATCCGCTCTCGGTGTCCGCAAAAGAACCCTCGAACGAGCCATGGCTCGACTGCGGTGGGGATGGAGGCAGCACGGTTGGCGGTCTATTAGCTAATGGTGGAGGTGATTGCGCGGCATTGGCTTCAACAGTTCGCTCCGACCCTTTCTCCATTATGTTTATTCGTTTGTATTAGTGTCCCGTAGAGCTGAAATCACCCCCCCGAAAATATATCCTCTGAGGAAACGAATGTGGAGGAGGACAGCGCGGAATCTGTAATTTCTCTACTACTCCCGTAGTGTTTGTCGAGTCTTTAGGGGATACGGCGCAATGGTAGAGTGCCACTCAGATCAAGAGAATGCCCGGGCTTTTTATCTAAATGAAGCACGAATTGGAGATATTGAATCTTAAGAGACGAAAGTATGACCGATAGGTTTGAACGTACCACTGAGACTTCTTGTATTTCAGGCTCATCATGGATGGGGAAATGGACTCTATTTAAACTATCTCCCCAATTTCGTCGATGCTACTTGTACTTTGGTTAAAGGCGCATTTTGGGCTTGGTAGGTAGAATTTGTTTTCTCACGGTGTCTGTGCTTATGAGTTGGGGTGTACGAAAAACTAATGCAGATCAGCCTAGCGATCTTCCACTAACACTAACATATTAACTAGCTCGTCACCCGGGGGCTGGCAGATATAATTTGGAGCACCCGTATGCTCAGTACTGCAAAAGCATTACCACAGCTAGAAGCGGACACAACCTAGGCGGGAGAGTGTGGCCCAAATAATGATATCTTGGCAACATTGCGGGCCGATAGAAAGAAACCCGCTCATATCGTGACTTTAGTGCTAAGCGGAAGTGCCAGGACGCATGTTGCTACGGGGGTTAGGTCTAGTAGAGCCGACCTGAGATATACCGGTGCATCCCCATCAATTAAAAGCTGACTTGTCTTTGAGATTATACTGCATAAGCACTGTACCTTATACATGCGTGTTATGTGTATGTAGGAGTGTGCCAGGTTCATATATTTTGCGTCGCTGCAGCGATCAGTCCTATGGTTAAGATAGCGTAGAACCCTAGGGAGCAGCGGGATGATAAATTCTCCTGTGGTTGCTGTGCCTGCAGCTCACTGCACGGTGCATAGAGATAGCTCTTTGGATATTTGCTAGTATTGTGCATGGCTTGATAGCCCCTCCACAGTTTTACACCGCCTATCAAGATAAAGTAGTAGTTGAGCACCTACCACTTTAGATACCAGTCTGTTATTTCCGTGCGCATACGAATCAGAAGTGATGAAGGGAGGGGCAGAGCCGCAAAAAAACGGGTGAAGAAAAGGGAGCCCCAGCAAACCCTCAGCTAAGCTTCACCAATCTCTCCACCAATTCATTCAGCGTGTTTATTTGGTATATCCGCCGTGATCCCAAAATCCGAGGGCATAAATACGATGCTCCTTTCACCACTGGTCCAAGATGTGGTACGGTATGTGTCATGTAGAGCAGCAGTGAGGGAGTGGCGCACAAGCCCCTGGCAACGGTTGTTCTCCTCCTTTATCTATTTTCGCAAACCCTAAGGGTGATACGAAATCGCAAACTATAGTAGGAAATTGTGAGCTACCACTATTGACACCGGGTTTTGTTTATTAGAAACCTTTCAAATAAACCGTCCTCTCTTGCGGCTGTTCTGTCGGATTGCAACCGCTGAATAGCATCGTGAGAGGCAGGGAAAGGGATGCCCATCATCATCCGCAAGGAACTGCCTGTCAGGTGAGGGTTATTTGACTAAGCTCTCCCACTAAGTGTAGCAGCTGGACCCGCTATGTCGTTGTAATGGCCAATGAGGACAAACCTGCAGGTCATTTACTGGTCTGCCGTTGATCCGAATCCTCGTATCATTCCGGTATCCGATCAGGGCCAAGAGAGAGATGTGAAACAGCGCAAAAGAATTTGGAACACTAGGGCGGCTGAACCGGAGTTGGACGCTTCGTATGGGAATGGCCACCGTGGGTGCCCAGGGTCAACTCGGGAGCACGAAGGGATGCGATGTTTGAGTATTGAATAGCAGGCGATGTCGGAAAGGCAGAAAAGTAGGTCATCAGAGTTCATATCGAGCTGAGCATGAGTAGTTTGCTCTAATATTGGACATCGACTTCTCCTTCTCCGTGCACACCCTTCCCCAATCCTTCAATTTTCACCTCAGCAGTCGAAGGGGTGCTAGGCGACTCCGCTAGTGGGCACTGAATTCCAAGGAATTCAACATCTCAAGGAAAATCTCCATACAGCTTGGTGGCCCAGGACCCTGCCACACACAGAGAACTGAATATTCAGTATGCCGCCATAAGCGTTGGTCACAATGAAGTGAGACCAACCAAGCCGCATCCATCTTTCTTGACCACGCTAACCTACTACAAGTGCAAACTACCTAAGACAACTAGAGTTTGTCGGAAGAGAATAAATAAATAAAAATAAGGAAAAAGAAAAAGAACCCGGAAGGGAAGGGGAAAAAAGTTAAGATGAGACAGACCTCATGCGGGAAGGAATGGAAATGCTCGCAGCATTACACTACATCCACCCCAGAATCCAGAACAATATACCTCTCTCAAACATCGGAAGCCCAACAATCGACCTTGAGAGACGGTTCAAGTATAATACCCTCAGCTACAGCCTTCCCACCGACACACATTTCGCCGCCTGCAGGGACTGATCGGGGGAATTTGGTGAGGTGGAAGAAACTCGTGCCTGCGGCCCAAGAATTGGCACCCGTCTGCCGTTCCCAGAATTCGCATACTATGCAATACCAAAATCAGCCATTACAGAAATGTTGTCAATTCTCGGCGCAGGGGAAAGAGTGATCCAGCATACATCTTTGTGATATTGTAAAGGTATCATACCATAGTCAATGGGTTGTGCCTGATACTGGTTTAGCCAGGATCTATCAACATACTCGCGATTGAACGATGTTTGTGAACACGACCATAGTTGTAGGATACCAAAATCCGGGCAAAAAAGCTGAATTTTGGCAGAATGCAATAGCAGTTGTGCTCATAAACGCTACTCAATCACGAATATGTGTTGTGCTAGCTCCTAGCTCGACCTCCAAGATTCTATGTCAATGTCGCCACCCCACTTCCCTTCCTCCCGCCGGGCCTTCCTCCCTCCCTCCCTTCTCCTTCCCAGCGGTTATGCACACGAACCCACGACTCTCTATCTACTAAAGGCTAACGATATCCGGAAGAATTTGCGGGGGTAAGTTAGGCTTCTGGTCCGCGGATTTTAGAGGAAAAAAAATGTGCCCCTCGCCGCGCTAACGCGAGGAGTTGGAAAGAAAAGAGATGATTGGAAACACTAATGACAATACATGCGATTACTCCCTTGCCTACCTACCGTGCCTTCCATTCATGCTCACTTCTCATACTATCGCTTATGTACCGAACCCGGGATTTTTTTTCTTTCCCCCGCTTTTCCTCTAAAAACCCTTCTCCTTCCTAATGATTTCCCAACACCGAGCACACGGGGATTCCGATTGGCTGTTGGCCGTATCCCTGACAGAAAGCTCTTACGAGAAAACAAAATGAATAGAGAGAAATCAAGGGTATCAAGGGCTAGAAGCACTATGCTAACCGTTGCATACTGTTGAAAACGGTAATAACAATATAATAAAAATAAAACTGGAATGCCCATCGGTCAATGTGTCGGCTCCTGTGGCTGCTGCCATGCTGTCTGCGCGTGGTGGGCCGTTGCGATAGCCAGTGAGTCAATCCCTGCTGCATGCTCAGATTATATGCTGAGTTTGTGACCCATAGGATTTAACTTTGTGGAGTCAATCTTCCATATCTATCCATCCAAATAACTTACCGTATTAGCTCCTCTTGAAATTTGGTCGCGGTATATGCCATAGTAGCGGTAGAGTCTTTTCTGGTAGGTTCTTTTAAAATTCATAGCAACTACCACAAAACTGCATATATCTTATATTTGATTTTAAACTTCATATTATTCTCTAGATTTGCAAACAAAGAAGGGGGAAATTGTTATGATAATACTTTAATGAAGCAATAGCTATACTGATACAATATAAAACTAGTAAAATGTTTCAATATATGATTATTCTCTTTGGTTAAGATTATGTCTGGTAAGGTATTAAATAGATAATACTTATGTGAGGTATCATATCTGGAATACTGTTTGTGGAAACTATTACACTCAATATGTTAGCTACTAAACCCAAAATTCCAGTTGGCAGATAATGATATCTACTACCCAGATAGCTAGGCTAGAAAAGCATAGACAAACAGAATATATAAAGTTATTATTAGCAGAAATAGGGAACAATTAACTGCTAGCATGCACTATATTAATATAGTATCTTGAAAGTGAGAGGAATAAAAGAAATATAATTATTAAGCCTTCTACTAGGATATTGCAAATACTTTTTCTATTAAAGGATTGAATATTTTTTGTTTTGAAGCTATAGTTATAATATTTAGTTTTTATACTACTTTTCTTCTATATATATCTTACTTTAGTAATGGTATTTGCTTATTTATTTGTTTCATTGTATCATATCTGTTCAGATTTTATCATAATATGTCATAAACTAATTACAGCCTCCGGTCGAAAAGATCGGGAATTGTGGAAATTAAAAGTTAGAAACACGGTTGCTCGATTGGCTCGAGCACACCGAAGCCTCCAATCAAAGCCCCAGAGGCCCGATCACCGTTTCCCGATTTTTTCTACCGGGGGCTGTATATATACAAAATTTCTATCCTTGGAAAATTAGGGTATCCTGAGCTGTAATCTACTACTATTACAACTAACAATTGGGGAACTTATAAGACAGGAGCGTATATAGCACCATACCGTTTCTTAGGCCTTTTCTCAAGATTAAAGCCGGGGAACCATATCAACGAGCACTAATTACAATACGTCCCACATTTTAATCTCCAGCACAAGCCTCGGGGTCCCCGAATGCACAGGTAGTGAAAATCTCGTTTTGAATTCTCAGAGCAATTTAGGTTATCTTGTGTCAGAATTAACCCTTAATAGCCATAGCACTCGTTATTATACATGTGGTGTGGTACTGGCACAGCACAGCACAGCACAGCACAGCGAAGATACCAGGAGAAGGGAGGTGTGGAGAATTGCCCAATTCGTTACTCTCAAATTGGGCGAGGCACCTGCCTCGTGCAGCTTCCGTTCTAAACGTGCATAGGCGAAATGCACCAAGAATTCTCTTGGCGGTTTTAATGGAAAAGATACAAGAAACCTCTTACAAGCAACCAATCGAGTAGAGGACAAAAAAGAAAGTGAGCCAAAAAGAAGAAGAAGAAAAAAGAAATGCCTTCGATGGCTAGGAAAGAAAAAAAAAAGGTAAAAAGGAAAAAGAAAGAATAGAACTTGGGGAAGGGCCCTACGGTATTTTTCGGGGGGGAGAGTTCACACTTAGCGGGGAACGCACACTCTAGCATTGGAGTGCTTGATTAACATTGCAGAAACAATGTTGCATACTCGAGCGCAGCACCTACCACGCGCCAAGGCTAGATTTACTCATTTCCATTAGCCTACCGAATTGCCTGCAAGCCAACATCCGCACCCCTTCCCTTCAGCACAACCGCTAGAACCGCGTGGGTACCTGAGCATAAACAAAACTACTGTATTCTTTCAGGTCGTCTAGATTTCGGTTTCCCCCTTTTTTTCCATATTTATTTTTCCACCCCTTCGAACGAGGATATCTCTACTCGATCCGGATATTTAGTCGTTGCTCATGGCTAGGTTAGAAATTCACTATTCATCATTGGAGCGTTGCAACGTTGTGGTTGAGCGGAGATCCCCGGTTGGGGAGAGTGCTGTCAGGTGTGGTCAACTTGATTGTAAATCTACTGCTACGGTATGTACAGCGCACTTCAGATAGGTACTCGTACTCTAGTCAACCCGAACTCAGGGTCTGACCGTCAAGTTGCTGATAGACGCCTGCAATGTCGTGAAGTGTTCGATAGAAAGAAAGAAAAAAAAAAGAGATGTAGGAAAGGGATCATGATAGGCAGAAATAAAGAAAAAGAAACCCCGGAAATTGAGAAGGAAAAGTGTGATGTGTTGTTACCCAGTCCTTAGGAGGATAAAAACGCACCCTTTTCGGAGCTGAGATTTGAAGAGGCGGCTTTGTTCGGTAGACGGTAATGCAGGAATTGGGACATGACTCTATCGGTATCGAACTGGAACTAGTTCCGGGAAGAACTATTGGACTATTGTTGTCCCCCCTCCATCACTTCGCAAACGTGTTGTGGTGGTATTGCTCCGATATTTGGCATACGTCTCGACCTAAATTAGCGGAGGATTCTCCACCAAGGAAATTCAGGCCCAAAGTCTTAGAAGCTAAGCTCGCAGTGATCCAATTAACCGTTGTGTGGCCTCAACAGGATTCTTGATGGAAAAGATAGCTGAGGGTGATATATAAAGGTGCTGAAAGGAGTTATGGAACAGTTAATCAAGGTTAACCAGCCAAAAATATCCTTGCTCTTCCGGTTAATGTGTGCCTGCCCTGGTGCAAGCGCTACGGGGGATGTTTCGCAAAGTTAATTTAGGTTAACCCGAGAAATCATCCTTGTCTTGAACGAAAAATTTCCCCCTATACCTAGTATAGCAAATGAGGTGTAAGCCGAAACACACTCAAGTAGGCCTGCTGTGTGCCTCACTGCCATATGCTACTTGAATTTCATAGCACCGATGTGCATTAGGGCACGAGGCGCGCCGTGTTCATGCCTCGGGGTTACTCCACCCGGGTATCGTGGTTCTGCTGTCTCAGAGGCCCGTGTAGGAAGGAATGGCTATGTACCAATACCAGGATTCAGCCGACATCAAGTTAGACAGGGAAGTGGAGTTGAGGTCTGTCTCCCAGGTTATTCAATTCTCGCCAACTCATAGACTAAAAATTAAACGAAGGCTCTCCCTGGATCGCGATGCTGGGGGTGTTGGAGATGATCAGCCAATAGATAGTCCTGATACTCGATCTTATCTATTTGCCAGCACGACCCCTCAACTAAACCTGCATACCCTAAAGGATACGAGTAGAACCTCCTGGAATCAAGTACGTCCCTTCCTGTGTTGGGAAATAATCACACCACCAAGCATGGGCAGTATCCCTAGTCCAGGACCACAAAGTACCGTTCCACATATAGGCTCTCTTCACTGGGGTGCTCCACCCTCACTCATTAAGGCATTGTAAAGGGGAATTTCTCGCGCCTCTTATATGCCAGAGGTTGATAAGTATTCACTTTGGGTGAAAAAAAAAGTTGATAACGGGAGTTTTATCGCATATACTGAATGGGATATGCATGGGGGATTTAATAAGAGAAGTTGCGCCCTAGATGTGCGTTGATCCACGGGTTTTTACCCAATTGGTCTCAGCGGTCTAGGTTTTCCCTGGGGTGGAATGACAATTCCATGCAGAGTTCCTGTCGAGAGCCCTTTCCTCCATCTTGACCATTTCTAGCCTTCACGCACCGTTGTCCACAGGCACCAAGTCATTTACCTTCCCCTTGCCATGTCCATCTCTCACGCTGAACCAGGCAAGCCTGCTCTAATCTGCCGCATATCCCGGCTCCGGGAGATTTTCAACTAGCTCCAACGCCCGCTTACGGGAGAAATCACGGTAAATATGCCAAACTCTTGCAAGCGTACTCCGGTAAGCTGTCCCCTAGCGAGCTATGGGAGCAGAGCCCTTTTCGCCTAGAAAATATGGAGTGATATTAATCCCGGTACCTGGGATGCCAGATGTTCCGCTAGGGGGCAAATTTGCCAACACAGACTGGCCCAACTTTCGAGTAGGGGTTTCCCATGGCTAGGTCGGATGAATAGAAGGTGAGGCTTCTAAGGTCTTGCTATAGCGTTCAATAAGTCTGAGAGCAGTGCCGATCCTAGTGTTAGGGAAGTTTAGCGGCAAGTATGCAATTGCTCCATCCTGTCCACCAACATCTCTTCCAGCTCCACCGGGAGATTCTGATACGGTGTCTTCATAGATCGTAGAACGTACATCGGTACATTCAATTTTGATTTTCTGCAAGTGAATGTGGTTACGCAGAAACAGTATATCGTACCCCGGAGATGCTTGTCGGTAAAGTGTGCTTCATTCCATGTGTATCGAAAATTAGACAGGGTGGAGAATCGGAGTAGCCGGAAGAAGCGGTTAGTCAGACAGGTGCATTGATCAAGAGCTAGGTTTTCAAGTGTGTCGTCGAGGGCTCCACAGCTCTTACTAGTCCGGGTTCGGAATGGCCCATGAAAGCCACTTAGTGAGATGGACCTCGGAGGGTAGAGCATGCTGGACTACCTATGGGGCATGTGGTTATGGTGTTTTGCTTTGCGCCCGATGCCGCTAGGCATCGCTTATTCTCTTTTAACTGCTTTGTACTTTCGCACCCTATACCAGCGGGTATAGGCTATTTGGTCTTGTCACACCTTATGCCATCGGGCGCACGGTATCGTACTTGCGGCTTTTTGTTCAGTTGAGGTTTTGTTGGACTCTATGAAACAGGGCATGGGATGATGGTCCTGGATCATTTGTTCATTTGCTGGGGTTGGCTTTAGGTCATAATCGATCATTCCACAGCGTTCGAGAGGGCTCTGATTGAGATATGTTTTAGCAGAGTTTCTCTTTAGCTAAGCAGATGTTTTGCCGTTATGGAGATACTGTAGAATTTGGAAGAGCGCCTCGGGAAGGGCCGGTGAGATGTTTTCAGGGGAGGAGGGCGCACATTCAGGAGAGAGGCTGCGGCCTAACGGTGATGAGGGCTGTGGCATTGACGAAAAGGATGTTGGTGATATTGAAAAAAAGGGATCATTTATAAGAAGGGGCGAAGAGTGAAGAGAAATGAAGAAACTCTGTTTTCATCTCTGGAATTGCTTCGAATATTATATCTTCATGATAGAGTAAAGTTTCCAGATGGGTCAGGCAAAGGGGCCGGATCTGGGGGGGAGAGGATTTCATCCAAAATTTGCGGTATATATCTCCGCCGCTGTCTTTGGCTAGGATCTTCATCGATTGCCTCATGTCGGATTGTTTTTTTTAGAACGCCCCTTTGGAAAGCTTTCAAGGTCGTCAGCCAGCAACACTAGGTTTCTCGAGCTTAAGCCTGATTATGGATCGTTATTCCGAGTCTTTTCACCCGCTCTGAATACTGGGGGGTCTTATTGACATACACTGCAGATTATTCGCGTACACAAAACCTTTGAACCCTAAATATGTTTATAGCATTCCTATCCCCCCCTGCACTCCTCTAACATTTGAAGCACCATGGATTGTGGGTAAGATCTTACTAATTCACCAACCAATACTCATGATGGCAGATCGGGTAATCCCATCTAAACCCGTGGAAGGCGGGGCCAGATTTCCGGGCTGGCAACATCTTGCGGCCTTCTCGGTTGGATACACCAATGTGGCACTACACATCAGGGGCGGGAAATGCTTCATACACTCCCCTACATAGACAGTGGGGGGTTTTAACTTTCTCGTAATTTGGATTTCAAGGCAGAAAGTACTGGGCAAAAGGTTAGCATTTGCAGTGCACAGAGTGGTCTGTTGTGAACTAAGTGTGAAATGGAAGCACAATGGCTACCTTTCTAGAGGAGAGGAGAATTTTGACTCTCCCACATGCATCAGCAAAAGTGGATCCTGCGTCTGATCCGCCAGCGTTGCGTCCTGAGGCAAGGGCTGAATTGTCAGCATCTCATGCGTCCTGTGCATCCTGACGTGTGTCGCAACATTCCTTATGTTCTGACACAACGTCGCGTTCTCCGGACCTCCAGACTACCCCAGACTCTCCCTCTCGCTGCCTCTTCCTCCTGATTGTGCTCGCTCCTTGTCGCTTGTTCACTGTGTCCTGACGTATTCCGCTCCTCATTCCTGCTCGAGTACTCTCAACCTGAATTAATTTGCTGCTTCCTCAGATGTCTGCTGGCATCTGGGGCAGGAGCACATTTTTTTTTCACGTCTCATATCTCAAATCTCAAGTATCACATATCACACCTCACTGGTTTGGCGAACTCATGATGTGGATTTAAAGTGGCTTCTATATCTTCTATATACAGTATCAAGATCATGGATGATTCTCACACATAGCGGAGTCCTGATTCTCTCATTCAGATTCTTTAATAAACCTTATTAAATGTTCTCGAATCAATCCGACTATTTATAAGCCAGCAGTGGCCCTCTTCCTGGATCAGATGCAGAAGACTGAGAATTATCCCCATATCTACTATTGTAAACTCTCGTGCGTCCTCACTCCAAGTCATCTGCTCTCTAACAAGACTATCGTGATCTGATAGTCGCCCTGAGTTCAAGTTGACTGGGGTCAGCATGTGAATACAGGTCAACCCAACGCACACTATCGTCGGATCTGTAGTTCATGACTTTTAAGAGGGCAACTAGCTTTGCTGGCAGACGACCCCTCAGCACACTATGACCCTAGTGGGAATAGCTTACCTAATATTCAAGAGTAAGGTATATGGCTTCATAGGATTACCATATATCCGAACCCATGCTCCTGAAGTTATGAGCTTTTCAAAGGCATTTGGAAGACGACTTGGAATAGTAGATGAGAGCACCTTCCTAGATATGTTTAGCTGATTGGAATGATGTTTAGAAAACACTGCTCCTCTAATTTTCTAGTTGGACATGCATAACTGCACAATGCGTTGATAGCTGGATATCGGAACTGCTCACTGCATATTCCATATTACTATTGGTATGTAGGCATTTGGACCACATATTCATATATAGTCTATCAGGACAGAGATCAAAGACTGTCTACAGGTGGAGTGAGGACACCCTCAGATGAAATCGGAGTTTAGGAGATTCTCTGAGTTGAGCTGGGCAAGTTTTCAGGGTCAAACGGTGTTCGCCCTTTGTTCTGATAAACTGAATTGTTAAGAACATACTTCTTAACTAAAGAAGTCGAAGTTGCATGAACATTAGTATAAATAGTCGGCCTTTTCCCCGGTGGTTGAAGAATGATAAAGCAACGGAGAAGAGACCTTAAAAATATAACAAGTTAGTGAGTTGTAATTTTACTCTTTGATATTTGACTACATATTATTACTTTACCTTTATCAAACAATTACCTATGAGCCATCCTGACTATTAATCGGTTGTCTTGAATGTCCTTAGCCTAGTTAGCTCGGAATCCTACCGTGTTAGCTACTATGTGATAGCGTGCCCTTGCTTCAGCTTCTCTCATCCTTACATCCCCTTATGCTAACATCTGATACCTTTTTCCAGATTGGGCATGCCTCGCATTCTCAGTCCATAACTAGCCTGGCATTAGCCCTCCAAACCAGGGGATGCATGACATGAAAGCTGTTACCTGGAGATTTAGTGGTGTTGATTGACTGGATGATTTGACATGTGGAGATGAGGCTCAATATATCTAAGCTGCTTAGAGCGTGGTGGATGGCCTGCTAGAATTAGTGTCGCTAATCGATACTCCTTGTGGATAGATATGGCTTAGGCTCTAGTGCCATTGGTGACGCCTCCTACATTAGCGGCAATTTGTATACGGTCGAACCTTTTCATACCAGAGGTCAGACGAACATCATACCTGAGTTTGTGGAGAGTTCGAACTTTATGTGGAACAAGTAGCAAACCCCATTTTGCACTTAAATAGATTCTTTTAATACTGAGCGATAGTACGTGATTCCCCCTCCTACAAGACATAGCGTATACGACCTAACGTGTTCCATTGAACAACAACAAATGCCTAGTTTTCACAATGTGGGATACATTCAGTGTTCCGAAGCATTCAGTATGTCTGTCTTTAGCATAGGATAGGATGGACGACAAGTTTGAGACCTTCGGATGCGACGGACACTCAATTGCAGTCCGTCCTGACCTATGCCCAGGACGGACTGCCCGGCCCTATAGGTGTCTTAGTTTATGTTTCATTTTCGAATTTCATGAGCATTAGGTAAGTGTTATCAAGATGTAAAACATCTTTATTCTAATTAGAGAAGCTTAGGCTCGGCTATTATCTATCAAATTTCGCTATGAATCAACCAATACCTCCAGTGATATCCGATCCTGGTTCTGAGCACCATGACCCCATTCCACTTCCTTGACATATAAGGAATGCCCGTCATTATGCAGGATGCTAGGTAACCCACAGGTGACACCAGTCCTTACTCAGGATGGTAGGTAACCTACAGGTAACCCCCGTCATTATGCAACACAGTAGGTAACCTAGAACTGACGCCGGTCCTTACTGAGAACAGTAGGTACATACCGGAAGTCACCATTTCCAAAAAAGACTACAGGGCCCACCCGTCAACCTAAAGTCCTGCGGTGTTTACAAAAGACGAACGCCGTGCCTGGCCATTCTCACCCACCCTGCCTGGGATGGACGGGATTATAGGACGCCAGGGCCCTGGCGTCTGGACGTGACGGTTGGGAACACTGGATAAATTACAATTTTCTACGTGCTAATTCCTATCATCTCTGAACAACCCTTCATTAATCGTCTAGTAGTACACGATATCTAGACAACCTCGAGGCAATTCACTCAGCCAGCCGGCTCCACAAGTAGGCAAGATGTACCGGTGTAGACATGATGCTAGACCTGTGGATACAGGATCTGGATCAGGAACACCGTGGACCCAATCCGGTAGCTCTCATAGTACACAACCCCTAGTGGCTGAATCAGGAAGCTCCCACTGTACACAGTTGTCAGGTGAGGGTTCTTCCCTACCATAAATCACAAGACGTCTTCTATCATAACCTGCGAAGCACCCCAAAAGGAGTACATTACAGTCCATGGAGTGTACTGAACATTCGGGGAGACTAACGCACAACTACAAGTTGAGACAGTTCCTCTAAGCTATGATAGCAGAGATGACTACCAGAACTCATGCAGATCTGATCTGTTAGGCATATGAGAAAAGCGTAGCTTTTCCACCTATTTTTGTATACCCTGGGGTTACCCTACCTTCACCCTGTGAAGCTAACACCCCCCTCTGGCCCCGGCGTTGGGACGGCGCGACAACACCT
>Ga0307517_10000906_pt1 | contig 50224 bp, 64 predicted proteins | sample 23_EM_MG_FD_194515 | JGI IMG/M metagenome (GOLD analysis project Ga0307517, IMG submission 194515) | Populus trichocarpa ectomycorrhiza microbial communities from riparian zone in the Pacific Northwest, United States - 23_EM | ecosystem: Host-associated > Plants > Roots > Unclassified | place... | reverse complement strand
CAAATTGTGGTGGCATCGACAGCGGTGGGTTCATCATCCCGGGTTGCAATCCGATTTTCTTCCTCAGATTGGAGAGCATAATGCGCAAAGTAGTTGCATATCTGACCATAGTCAGTCAGGAAGGATGAGAATACTCTAAATGGATTATTACGTTACCTTTCTGCTGCAGCGTCGTGAAAGAGTTGAGCAAGCTGATCAACTTGGTTGGAAATTACGCCAAGATCAAGTTCGGTTGGGTAAAGATGGGCCATCTTTAAAAGTAGAAGTGCTGGGAAGGCAGCCGTTGCAAAAGTGTCTTGCAGCGCGAACCGTAAAGCAGCGCTGAAAACAAGATACTTATAATGGAAAGAATAGTGCAATGCGATTGAACGTACCGATACTCTAAAGACGTGAGGAAGATGGACAACACGTGCTTGGCAGCGTCCTTCGCTTGGAAGGCAAGCTCACGTTGTTCAAAAGGCATTTTGTCCCACACAACTCCACGCAGAGAGACACAAACGAGCCACATTTTTGTATAATGTAATTCGCCAGCAAGAATCTTTCGAAGGAGAGCATCTTGATCCATCGTATGTTCTGAGGATGGTAATGCATCAGTAAAGTAGAATCAGGTATGTAAAAGCGGTTTACTATAGATTTCATCACACGAAGACCACCACTCATCCAGCGCCTCGTATGCTCGACGAACTATGGCTAAGGAATTAGGACTGAATTGCCCATTTAGAGGAGCCAAGACCTCGTATATTTGAGCTGATTGCAGTCAGCATAGATGGAAAAAAGTGACATTCGAAGCTTACTCTTATGGGCAATCAACTCTACCAAAGAGACCAATCTGACATCCGTAGGAGATGTCAGTGGGTGGCTCAAAAGAAGCCTGCAGTGGCGAACGGTATTTTCATCCCGTAAAACAATGGGGCGGCCTGTGCCAAGACTTAATCTGCGATTATGAATGTCAGTCTCTGTTCTGCAAGGAATAAACGGACGCAACTGATGATCAAACCAGTACAGACAGAGCCATATTCTAGCAGAAACAACTGTTCTGATATTAAACAAATGGATATCAAGATGAAAGTCAACAGCTCACTAAGATGACGTTCCTCCTCCTCATTCCTGGATCGTTGAGCAGAGGCGTCCGCTAATTTTTCCAGAGCAAGGTGCAACCCAAGATGCAGAGCCATACGCATTGCGTGTCCGCTTTCGATCCAACCATTAGAGCTCCAAGCTGCAAGCAGGAGCATCCCTGAGAGCATCATCTGTTAAGTTTCGAACGACAGTACAATAAAACGGAGTCTTGTTACCTTGTACGGCTTCTTTCCGCATAACTACTCCAAAAAGGGACGAACGAGCGACTGCTTGTGTATCTTCAAGGCACTTGTAGAACGTTGGAGAGAGAGGACCATTGTCACTGCGAACTTTCGCAGCCACTGTTAGAATGGCATTGAAAGTCCATGGTGATCTCTCCATCAAGCTTTCATAGGTATCATAGGAAGGATCGAAAATCGGGATAAAGAGATGGCATCCTGCAAAAAAGCTATAATACAGGTGAACAGGTGATGCCTAAGAAAGTGGGTGGGTACAACTACATGTTAAAGAGTTCGCGAGCTTCGGAATCCGTGACCAAGCCCTGAGAGCGCGGCGAATACTTTAGACAGGCTTTTCGAATGTCTTGCGACTAAACTGCACGAACCTTTTCAACGGCGTGAGGGAAAGCTGTCTTTGCATTGGGCTCATTACGCTTGCGCTTCTTGACCACCCTATAACAACAGTCATTTCATTCTTACTTATCTACTCGACGACAGGAACGTGCCTAGGAGCATCTGAAGAAGGGGCGGCTGCTGCCTCGACAGCCGCATTAGCCAAGCCCTGCAGGGCCTCAATGGGTGCATTAAGGGAGGCAGCCCGAGCCTCATCTGTCTCATCCTCGGACGAAGCTGTGGTGCTCGGCATGCCGAAGTTTCCAAATTTATGTGCCTAATAAAGGAAATGAATGTTAGCTTCTTGCTTGCTAATCTCAAGGGAAAAATATCATACGGCGGGGTTGAAACCTGGCATTGGTGGGAACATCCTATTTCTATCGGAAGGGCCGGCGGTAGCTGAGCCTTCGAAACCCTGACGGTTTTGCTGGGCTGCAGCTCCTTCAGCCATCGAGGGTGGTGGATAGATGGTTGGTGGCATGGCCAGGTTTGGGTTGGTTTGAATTGCCTGAAGAATACGATCCAATGCTGATTGCATCCCAATCATATGGCTTTGGAGGATCTGATAGGTCGTGAGCATGACAACATCGATGCAGTAAGAGTAACATACCACATATTGTCCCTCCAACCTCGTAAGTCGTCTGTGAACCAACACGTCAGGAGGTTTAGTAAGACAGCTCTGGAATAGTACTCACTCAAGACCGCCATTTGAGAGGCTCTGAGCAGATTTTTTCTCTGGTTTCTCGAAGACACAAAGTGCGCCCTGCACTTGACACCTTTTACAAGGAGCCTGAAGAAGAAAAGCCGGGCCGAACGGGGGAGGCGGGCCTCAGTGAGCAGAACGGCGCGGTGAGGTCTAAGATTGGAATATCATACCTCTCCTTCACAACGATTCTTTCCTCTTCTGCAGGCGGTACAGGCTCTTGCGCCTCGCTTCGGAACATGCGCTGGCGACCCATGGGAAGAGGTCTCAGGTTGGCCAGACATTTCTATGGCTAGGGCGGTGTTGTGGTTGATTTTTCGTTTCTTTCCTGTAGTTTCTAACCCGTTTGTGAAAGAGTTGTCGGGGCTCTGGGACATATCACTTTGGAGCCCACTAGAATACAGGTTCGACGAAGCAAAAGGTTGAAACAAAACACACGCGGCGTTTGGTCCGTATACTCCAATTGGAATGTCACACTGTCACGATTGTCATCTCATCCAGGAGAAGTTTTCGTTTCTTTTCCCCCCAAGGTGGAACTGCCTATTGGGAGGATTGGACAATAATATCCTGTTGTGTGGATTACAAAAAGACATTATCTTGTCCTATCGCATCAGACCAAGGCAGCCACAAGATTCCAGAATAGGAGGCCAGGAAAACCATCGTTCAACTGGCTGATTATCTACGTACGTACGTACATCCGTTTAAATAATTACCTGACTTCCAAGACCTTCCCTGTTCAATCCGAAAAAAATCGAATCCGTTGCACACAACAAAAGACTGATCTATCTGATAGATGATCAAAGTTGTGCATTTTAAAAATGCAAACTCGTATTTGACACGAAGGCACTACCTAGGCAAACAGCCACATTACGTGCGTGAAGTAACAACACTCCAATGTCGACTTTTTGCGCTTCCCATTAGTCCAGATCTTCATATGCTTCTCCTATGCCAAGATACTGCCGAACATCATCAACGTTAACCCCATTCTGTCTTGTGAAATGACCGAGGAGGACACTATAGTTATCTTCACAAAATCCACTAGCACAGAAAAGAATGAAAGAAAATGCATCGCATACCTGTCCACCTATAGGCCGCCTCTTTGGCAAGAAACGCGGCTCTTCTGGCTTCCTCCACCTTGGCCGGGTTTGAGTCACCGTATGCGTTAATCTCGGATTCAAGCGATGCTAGGTCTTTCTTCGACTGGGTCAACTTTTCTAATCTCTCAGACCGGGTGTCCTGGAGACCCATTGATGAGTAGGTAAGCGGAGTCGAGCCAGAGACGCACAGATACATGTCGCCCCGCCTTCGCAGATTCTGTTGCACCCATGAGCTCTGCAATCTGATTTTGGTGGACCTTCTGGCACTCCCTCGCCGCGGTTACTTTCGATTGGATCTACAAACATCCAGTTGGGGTGGTTGACAAGTAATTAGCCAAAACTGTACCAGAACTCCCTGTTGCGACGGGAAACTCCAGAAAACTGGAAAAGTGATCAGCGTTCAGGAGATAGGTAAATATATGCGCGTTGTACAATTCGAGGCTCCAATCTTTTCGGCCTGGACGAGTCCATCGTCGACCAAACCTTGAAGTACTTCCTTAACTGATTGAGACACTGTGTTTCAATCATTCAACTCCTTGTCCCCCAATTTTGAGCGCAAATCCTACCGATTCCCTTCATTTTTGGCCCAAGCTTCTCGAGTTCCTTCAACTAACACGTAATCTGTGTGTTTGATGATAGTTGAATTAACAGAAACGGACCTGATAAAAATCTTTCTAAAACAATTTTCAAAAAAGGTTTGGAAGGATTTGGAAACTTCGGATTACCGTTTCATGGAATATCTCCAGTAACTTGACACCTTTTTCGTCGGCAGATAAACCCCTTGGAGCCTGCATCACGATGACTTATGCGGGGTCATTTTTGGTTTTTAGGCATACCATTGGTTCCAGTTACTTGGTTGGGAGCAAGACGGGTGTGTTTGTTGATGCACTTACCAAAGATGGTAATCCCGATGCTGACTCATTGATGCGGAATTCACTGTAAAGATTTTTTCCATCTGTTGCCCGGTGTGGAGATCACGGCCCACTACCAACTGCAGTACGTCTTTATAACTTCATATTCCATCTTCATACCGTATACGACGTGGCAGTAGGGCCAATATCAACCGAAACGACTTTGCGATTCGATACTATCTCCCAGTCGGTTGATCCTCGTTGTCTTGTTCTCTTAAAGTGATTTGGGGACAAATACATCTATTCTCTGTGCATGTGGACTGATTCTGCGGTAGTATCGCAACTCGGATGAACTATGTGCAGCATTTACAACATTTCAAGTTACAAATGGAGGTAGTCTGCAGATTATCCACTTATAAAATCCTCCTACATTCTCACGACGGGGACTATCCATTCCCTCACGATGGCTCATGATCAGCACCCTTTTGTCAGCGATGCGCACATGGAGATGCTCATCCATCAGGCCGAGGAGAAACAGTGTGAGTGCTTATGTTCTAGTACGTTCTCCAAACGTTCTCACTATAAATATTGTTTCGTCAGTCATGAGTGTCCTCACGGACCAGTGCGCATTCGCTGCCCAGTTTGACTTCAACGAAGACCTCAGCTGGAAGCCGCGATGTGCACAATCAACGCGAGAGAATATTCTCAAAAAACTACGCGATTGGGTCGAATCTCCGACTCTCACTGCCCCTCCTGACCCAACCAAATTCCCCAACCTCACAGCCTCCTGCTTCTGGCTGCATGGCGGCGCTGGCTCGGGAAAATCCGCGATTGCTCAGTCCCTCGCAGAACAACTCAATGACGCTCGCAACCTCGCCGCGTCTTTTTTCTTCCATTGCGTTCACAACTCGCGAAACGACGGAAACAAGCTCTTCCCCACCATAATCTATCAGCTGACTACCACCAACAACGCATATAAGAAGAAGGTCATCGAGCAGCTCAGGGAGCATCAGGATATATTTCACAAGACCCTCGACCGACAAGTCAAAGTCCTCCTCACCGATCCTCTGTTCGCCTTACACGCAGAAGGCGTCGATCCTTCCACTTTTCCGAGGTTGATTGTGATAGACGGCCTCGACGAATGTAAGTATACGGACATGCATTCCGACATCCTGACTATCATTGCACGAACCATCCTCTCCGGTATACCCTTCCCCTTCCGCTTCCTTGTCACCTCCCGCCCAGAGGGTCACATCAGCCGCACTTTCGAGTTCAACAAGTACATCAAACAAATTCCCCTTCAAAAATATGATTTATCCAAGGATCCTGACGCATCGAGGGACATTCGTACCTTCCTCCAGCAGGAATTTACCCGACTATGTGAAAACCACGAACTAGGATCTAACCTCGTGAACATCATCTGGCCTTCCGAGGATGAGCTGGTCACTCTCATCGGCCGTTCCTCGGGGCACTTCGTGTACCCTGCCTCAGTGATACGGTTTATCGGCTCCCACCAACACCCACCCGACTACAGTTTGAAGATCGCCCTCGGTCAAATACCCTGCCAGCCCAATGAACGGCCCTTCTCACAACTCGATATCCTGTACTGGTTGATATTACTTGACGTTGAAGGAGATGGTTATTTAAACATTAAACGCGCATTCTCAATCCTTTACCTCATTTCCCAAAAAATTGGCTACTTCTCCGTCCACCACCCCGGCTCTTATCGCATCATCGAGGATATGCTCCTCCTCCGTCCAGGAGACCTGGATTTAATGTTCGATCCGCTGAGGAGTCTTGTGGCGCAAAATGGTGGGGAGGTGAACATGTATGTGCTACATAAAACTCTGTTCGATTTCCTGTTGGATCCGCAGAGGAGTGGCCATCTTGCGTTGAGCAAGCAGTTGTATCATGAGAGTGCGGCGTTATATATGCATAATGCGAATACATTGACGGATTGGTATTGTGAGTTTTGCGTTCTCCTTTCGTTCTACTTTCTCCGACTCATTGTGATTTTTTTTAGACGCGCCTGATTTCATGTACTTCGCATACCACTGTTACCTCGCCCAGCCGATCCAAGAGGAGAGCCTGATCCGTTTCGTCGAGAACCTCGACATTCTCTATACTGACCATAATTCCACCCTCATCAAACGTCCTGCCAATGCTAGTACGAACACTAGCCAAATTGAGAGACCCCTCCTGGCGGTGTTCATAAACGAAGGCGAGCAAGCGGCTGGTGCCAAGACGATTTTTTATATCCTTAGGATGTTATCTCTCTTGGTTAGTCTTTAAATTATCTTTTTTTATAATAGAAATCCATATTAATTTTGTTTTGGTAGGACGGAACCGATGAAGGCCAAAATCTGCACGAAATTCATTGTACGAAGATTGCACAGTTCTATTCGGGTATTGTGGAACCGCAAGCTGATGTGAGTGTCTATATATATTTTTTCGTAAATTCTTTCTTGCTGACTTTGGTAATTGAATGTCGGAAATCAGCAGCTATATGGGTCCCTTGCGTCGATATCGGGGAGTGGGGACGATGAACCTGATCTGCAAGTTGTGAGTACGGATCCTTCTTGACTACTCTTAACAAACTGGAATGATATTGGAAGGCACTTGTTGAAACGATACGCACCAAGCTCAGATCATGGCAACCAGCCGAAGATATTTTGCAAGCTATCACTGCCGCTAACCGTGGTTCCAATTCAACTACTCCTGTACGTACCCTAATAAAGTCTGTAAACACCCAACGCTGACGCTATCCACCCGACTTTCGATAGCGAGACACCCTTATCTCACGTGAACACGCCGTTTTTGCGTCCTTTGCCCACGCGCAGCATCTCCCCACCTCAGACTATCGGCAGCAGTCAATACTTCTTGGACCCCCTTCCGATCATGGATTAGTAGCGCACAGCTATCACATCTTCTCGGTAGAGCATGGGAACAACCCGAGTTTGATGGTGTTAGTAGCTACTTATTCGAGGGGGGGTTCGGATGGTGTGGGTGCTGTAGTCAAAGATCAAACCGGGATACTTGACCCAGGTGCAGGCCCGGGGGCGGTATGCAGTGCTCGAGGGTTTAATATCACTCGGCTTGGTCAGAAAAAATTAAAGGAGTGGGTGGGAAAATTTTTGGATGATCATCTCGTGGTAGGTTCAAAGTTTTGTAGAGAGCTGGACAACAACTGATGGGCTTTTTTTTTCATTCGGATTTTTTTAGAAAGTCAAAAAAGAGCTTGCGCAGGCTATCAATGATCAGTTTGATAGTAAATTCAAGTTTTGAAAGCGTTACTGAAAGAGAAAGAAGTCTGTAATAAATTGTAACCTAAATGATCTAATAAAGAATCAAATATGATGATCCGCCTCAAAGAGGGACTGGATGTTCCTGATCAATCAGTGTCTGAACATATTATGTAGTATACTGTTAGGCTAAGTAGCACTATCGATCGACCCAAGAAGTATGGGAATGCTATCCTTACAGATCCATGATTGACCAAATTATAGATAATGTTCATATCGAGATAACCATTCCAAGCGTCTTGAATGAGTAGTAATTAACAAATGGAAACGTGCTTTGTAAGGAACGTGGTGGGATTGTGATTATGGTATTAGTGATGTGGATAAAAGGGAAAAAAAGAGTGAAGTGGGAGTGCTTGAGATAAACTACAGTCGAATAATAAGTAGGTTTCGGCAATATGTACAAGTCCAGTGGCATAGCATGATGACTGCAGACATTGGAGGTGAGTAGAAAGTAAAAAAAAAGCCAATGGAACCGTTGAAGAAAATGAGACTCCGGAGAACAAAGGGATATAGGATTCAGGCCGAGAATACTGTAGTGGTCAAAAATGCTGAAAAGGAGTGGTGGGTTGCGATGGAATCGGTTTGGTCACCGTAAGAGATCCAATCGTTGGTCGCTTGAAGGATAGCGGTATGCAAGAAATTCAGGGTCTTGTTGCACGAGTTCCTCGAGGGGTCTGCGTGAGTATGTCGACATCCGCATATTAGCGGCGGCGCTCGAGCTCAAGGCACTGTGACGTGAAGTAGAAGTTGCGTATCCAGTAGTCGTATCGTCTTGAGCATCATAAGGAAGGCTCGCAAGGAGCTGATTGTCATACTGGACGTCTTGCTCGCGCTTGTCGTTCTTTTTACCAAGGAGAGCGTTAAGGCCAAATTTGCTCTTGCGTTTGGTTGGTTGAGGAATGTGGTTTTCTTGAATGTGATCCAATACTCCGAGCGACCGCCGCGAAGAACCAAATTCATCGTAACCTCTTCCGAATGACCGCCCTGCATCAAAGTCGACAGGCCTGATAACTGGCAGGGTCTGAGCGCCAAGGTTAGGTCTTGACGTCGCGCCATTGAGAGAATGCCGTCGGTCAGCACCGCGGAAGGGTGCCTCAGGTGGGGCCAAGTCATGCGAGCCAATCTTGGGCGTCGACTCAAGGACGTAAAAGGTCTTTGGTCGATCAGAGGGTAGAGCCTGAGCTGGAGTTTCACCGAAGGGGATGGGTGGCAAAGATTTGTCTCTTGACATTGACAAAAGCGCTGGTCGAGCAGCTCCATTTGGGATTGGGGGAACCTGAGATTTTAAAGGATTTTGGGGACGTAAATCAGGCTCCGAGAAGAAGGACTGCATTGACTGCAGGTTATTATTCTGCTGTCCATTGGCATCCTCTTGTCTGATTGGATCATCGTGGGCGGGATTATCACTGTACATCGTTTGCCGTCCGTCTACAATTTCTATATCACCAAATTGTTGTAAGGATACTGGGGAAGGCAAAATGCTTGATGGAGCGGTAGGTGGCGACATACCAAGAGGAAAATGCCCCATCGCTTTCGGAGAGGAAATTGAGGGCAGAGAAGGGGTGGATCCGCGATTGGATCCATAATCGTTCGGGAGTTTGCGTTCGACAAGATATGACAATGGGATAGGAAGCGGCAATGGAGAATCATCATGGTGTAGAACGACGTCCGTTTCCTGTTGATCAATTTTTCCTGTAACTTTCCGCCAAATCTTCGCCAGACCACCAATCTTCTTTTTCGATTTGGAGGTTGGAAGGACTCCTTGTGACATACTTGAATCTCCAGGATCAACGGGCGGCCATATCAGGCTTCGATTAGGTGTATTCAGGTCGATAGGGTGTGGGTGTCGAGCCGCATCACGCTGCAAAGCAACACTGAAGAAATATCGTGAGGCAAGGGGGGCGTAGAAAAAAAATGGAGGGCACTCACTGCATATCAACCATGCTACCAGACATTCCCGAAGGCGCAAGGCTATCCTGACTTCTCCAACCACCAATAAGGTGCCTACTACCAAAGAACCTGGTCCGCCTAGGAGATGCCGATCCCATACTTTGAGCGTCAGTGAATGACAACTGTGAGTAAGCACGAGGAAGTTCGATCCTGTCTGACTTTGAGAAAACACTTGTCGGTCGGACAGAATGGGCTTGGGAAAATCTTGACGATGGTTTAAGTCCACCATCAACGAATCCACTACTTTGAGAAATAATAGAATTGACGTCCATTGCAGAACTTTTCGAAGACTTTCGAGCTCTTTTCTCCTCTTTTCTTCTTCGTTCTCGAGCCTCCTTTTCTTCCCTCTTGATATCCACATGCTCGACGATCAAGCCATTCTCGAGTAGAGTGACTTCACGAGATTGCGAACGGCCACGACGATGGTTTGCCGGCGAGGTAGGACTAGCAGGAGGTCGGATGCGGACGCCACCAGAGTCGTCAATAGGCGAGACTAAACCACCAGCAGAGTATGCGGACATACGAATCCCGGCGTAGGCATCTCGCACGCGATTATCCAACATTTTGGCTTCCTGCATTGCGCGTGCATGGGCAATTGCTTCGGCTTCAAGTAGCGCCCTCTGAGATCTGATATAGGTATTGAGGGTCTGTCGCTTTGATGCAGGTTCCCGAGGATTCTGGAGAAGGATGTCAGATAAGGAATGGTATTTTTTATTTTTAAAGACATACTATACTCAACCAGACCCCGAGGTTCTTCTCTGTTAGACGTCCGCCCCTTATTCTCTGTCTGGTGGAGTCACTATTGACAACACCAGCTACTTCTTCTTCGGTTTCCCTCCTTTTCAGTTCCTCGAAAACAACGTCGCTGGCCCTTTCCCATACGCCAGGTGAGGAAACATCGACATCTACCATGTCTCTGTCTCGCATGGAGCATTCCACACAGACTTCCTCTTGCTGTGGAACGATAGGTGTATAAACAGGCTGGACGACGTTACCTGCATTAAATTGATTGACATAGGTTGGTTGGTGGGCATAAGCCCTAGGATTTGGGGACACATGTGGGGCATAGTTAGGGGAAGCAGAGAGAGGGATTATGGGAGGAATCTGACTGTCTTGAGGAAAGGAAGGATTTTGACCATTTTGGGTAGTTGAGAAACGAGTGAGGGAAGGATTGGGAGATGCTCTCCCTCCAGGTGGGTTTACGCGGGAAGAGGCCATTGAACGGGGTAGGTTACGAGGTGTGACGGTCTCTTGTATCGACTGGGATTCGTACGGCTGGCTGGGTTCGTTGGATGCTCTAGATGGAGTGCGTTGAGAGTTGTTGTCTGAATTGTAACGCTCGACCGCCCAACGAGCGGCGCCAGGAGGAAGAGCATACGGCAAAGTGGTGTGAGTTACATCTTGCATTTGGTCGTACTGAATTTCAGGTACGCGCTGGTCTTTTCGTGACGGTGTTCGTGAAGGGGTTTGAGACTCCTGTTGGTCTCCAGTTTGCTGCCACGGCAGGGGCCTCTTTAGAGAGTCCGAAGCAGTTCTGAGCTGCTGGTTGTCGGGATTGGTCGTGATTGGATGCTGCCAAGAGCGGTCGGCGGTTGTAGGACGAGAACTAGTGGACTGTTGTATTATGCGGGACTGCTGTCTCACGGACGGATAACGGTTATCCCCATAGTCAAACTCGCCCATAATTCCTCTGGGATAAAGCGAGGTCGGCGTTGGTTCGCTGTGGAAGGGCTGAAGAGCAGCAGCCATAGTGGTGTGGAAGCGAACGGAAAACTATCACAGCAGCCGGTGACTGATCGATGATTCACCTCGAAAAGCTGCGGCAGCTGTTGAGGACACACTCCCCTAGAGGACCACGTCGTTGGGAACGATGAGCTGTGCTGGATGGGATAGGGCTGTCAATGGCAGGGTTGTCGTCGTCGTCGTGAACAGCCCCGGGTTGACGATTCTTTCAATTCCCGCAAGCAATTTCGGAATATAGACAAATGAAAAAGGAAATAGTTTCCCCCGGTGCTCATTTGGCGATTTACAACCTCATTTTAGCTCATTTTTTACCGAATATCGAGCCACAATTCCGATATCCAGGCACACCAAAGATCCGCCGGAGCAATCATACACCACTATATACTTCACTACCATGATTCATGATTGCCAATTAGACTCTGTGCATTGTGTGTGGTCAGTCTTGTTACCGGAGAGCGTCCTTCCCAGTGACCCGCCGGTCTAATCATGAACTTCGGTGTAAGGAACGAACTGTTAAATTCCCACATTTATGTTCTGGCGCAGGTGAAACCCATTTAATTTGGCGCACGATAAGTAGGTCGGCTACTTGACAGGGGGTAAAGAAAAAATTAATCCAGTGCACTGAATATAGTCCGAGTCACTTGTCCTTGTTCAAGATACAATTGAAAGAAACATTTGATTGCTTTACATACAGATATGCATTTTATTAGTGCTACAAAACTATATTGGATCTAATAAATAATGCGAGGTTATAAGAGAATGAAGCTAGATTTTGCTGTTGAAACTCTGCTGCAGCCAAGGATGTGCCTTGACTTGTGCAATCGTTGCACGAGTGACAGGACTAGGGTCCAGGCATTTACGCATCAAATCCATCGCCTCGTCGGAGAGCTTTCCTATCACGTCTTCTGTGAAGGATATCCGGCCCCCCACCGCATCCTGGATATCCTGGAAAGGGGAAATACCGCCGATGAGGTAGGAAAGTAAAACCCCTATGGTCCAGATCTCCGCAGGCGCTGCTTTGTACTCTTTCTTTAACAGGATTTCCGAAGAAGCGTAAGCGGCTGTTCCATAGAACATAGAATAGGTTGGTCGAGGAAGTGTGGGATCGACGGCAATTGCACTGCCAAAATCAATTAATTTGATCTAAAATCCCGAACGACATGAATAAGATCCTTGAAAAAAAATGAAGTCACCCTCACCTTGAGATTCTTGTCGATAACAACGTTCTCGTCTTTGATGTCGCGATGTGCGACGCCAAGGGTATCAAGATAGTCAACAGCGTCAACGACCTGGGAAAATACATATCGAGCCTGGTCCTCCGTCAAACGCTTATTGTCCGACTGTTCGATGCATTCAAAAAGATCATGAGATGAACGACGTGTGACTCCAGGACGTGCACCAGGCGGTATTATTGACGGATGGGTTTCGAGGTCGTGCGAACTGGGTTCATCGAGACATTTCTCATCCATATGCGGCTGGAGGGGCATAAATAATCTGACTGGCGTCGTGGGTTCGGATATTGGTAATGAGGTTTCGGAGGATGATCGAGATAACGTTGGCAGAGACGCTGAGGATGATGTACTTGATTTCCCGGACGTTGCATATCCAGAGTTGAATGTGTGATCCTTCTCCCATGGACTTCCGTGTAGTTCTTGAACCTGCATAAAAATTTTGAGCACTTCACCGCGAAATAGATCAGGTAACCCACCATGTAGAAATACAGGGCATCCTCAAACAGACCCAGACATTTGACAATATTCTCGTGATTGATACAACTCAGCAGCACGACCTCCGTAGGCAACTTTCCATAGGCTTCGTCTTCCATCCATGCATGGTCGGGCACCTTCGCCTTTACAATGAACTTCACGGCGACTTCTCGTCTCTCGATGCGATCGAGTGCTGTCATGACGAAACCATAACCACCGCAACCAAGCTCGTCCTGAAGTTCATAGGCTTTAACGAAATCAGTGTTAAGCTGATGTCCTTCGGCGAATTGAGAAGAAAAGAGGGCGGCATCGATGCTGTAGTGGGGTCTGGAATCGTGGTATTTCGAAGGTTGCTCGAAGTGTATATGGAAATTGTTGAAAAGCGAAGAAATGTGCGAGTCGCTGTGGAAGGTGGTGTAGTTCTCCTTTGGTTCCCGATGTTTCAAGCCCGCCCGCCAACTGTTATACGAGAGACCTTGCATACGACTGGGGAGATTTGAACCCTCCGAGAACGAACGCCTAGTAATATGGGGGTTGGCTTTGCCAACACCAAGTCGCCCTGGCGGGTTGATGATTATGACGGGGTTTTGTGTTTCAAAGGCGCAGTCTAAAAGGGGAGTTCTTATCGGATCGCTCGCTGGCGGTTCAGAATCTCCGGGATTCGATGACATCTCATTCGGAGGCAGTGTAAGTAGTGGCAATACAAGGGAGCTACCGGGGCGGGGCATGATGAGGGTTCGGAGGTCAAAGTGTTAAGCTCCCAGTCGTCTAGACGCCACAAAGGTGAATAAAAGTTCAGGGGGATGGCGAAAGCAAGGTGTGGGCGTTGTAGAAAGGTCAAAGGAACTGTTTATGTGGGTGCAAGACCCAAGTCGGATTACCAGTGAACATGTTTGATCCTTTGATTTCAACAGTAATAGTCTCCGATCACACGGCCGACTACGGAGACAAGACATCCGGAGACATACGATATCGATCGCTTCAAGTATCTGCTGCTAAAGACCACATGTAGTACACCCCTTGAAGAAGTCAACGTGAACATCAGAAATAGGAATGTTGAAAAATAGAAACTGACCAACGCTTCTGAAAGGTTTCCAGCTTTCCGTCAATGACGCCATTTCTTGGGGCGTCAAGAAAGTTCCTCTGCAATTTGTGAATATGATTCGACGAAGACGGTATGAGCAGCAACCCACTTGGTCTTCTTTCCCTTCAACCTCGACTTCATTGTGGCAACATCGATACCCGCGGGAAGCGTAGCTGGCCCTTTTCGAGAGACGACACCCGACAAACTTAGAACTTTCTTTATTGATGGCGTAAAATTTGGGGGTGCCTCGGGAAGATCTTCTGTTTGGCGTGAAGAGCCGGGAAGGATCGATGACGACACTGTGTCGATGGCCATGTTCTCTCCATTCGAAACTGAAGGGAGCTCGTCGTTATCGGATTCTTCCCTGGACCCTCCGACCTTCTGTGGAGATATGCTATAGGAGTGGTCAGGAGAATGGAGGGAGAGAAACCATCTGAGCAATCCCCTTTGCACTCCTAAATCACCTAAGAGCCGCTGTGTTAGCTCAGTGACGCAAGTTTTATCCCATTATAGACGGACCAACTGGAAGGATGTCCGGACGTCGCAATGAAAATATTGCAAACATATCAACTGAGGCGGTAGACCTGGTAAGTATTTTCCCAGTAGAATAGAGCAACGGCATGTACCAGTCCACTAGACCATGTAAGTGAAAACATCGGTCGTTTGGGATTGAATATGCTCACACGTCCAACTCCTCGAACTTGGATCAACATTTCGGCGAGTTGATCATCGTTTGCCTGCAAAAGCTTGTCAGTAGACAGGCGACCATCTGCAAACCTAGCAGCAAGGTCCTGAACTGTTTTCGAGAGTAAGCAAATGAATTCTATGTCTTGGAAAACTTACTATATTCAGCCTTTCTCGCACTGAGACCTGCAGTCCTCAAAACAGCAAGTTCGGTATTAACCACTTGAGAAGGAGTAGGAAAGAAAGTTATAGCTCTTCTCCTACATGAAATTAAGCATGATATTTCTTGGTTTAAGCCAACGTACTCTTCGTCCGTTGGCTTTTCCGGGAGTGAAGCATCGTACAACCTGATAAATCTATGTACGATCGAACGAGCTGCAAGCCAGGATATTTGTTGACCCCTACAAAATTGAGTCAACTCCGGTATCACCAATCTAAAGTCAGGATGCTCACAGAATAGATGTAGCAAGAGCACTGGTGGTTAATCAATAGCGTTAGAATTTGCATATGTACTGAATGATGGTTCGTACCGGAAAGGGTGAACTTGTTCAAGCTGTTCGAAGGGTTTGCACTTCATCTTGCGGAATAAGTCTCCGAACCGGCGATCGACTTCAATTAAATGCTTCTTGGCTTCTTCATAGTTAAATGTCAACACTGCAGGCACGAATTTGGTGTCCTCCGCATCTGAAGTTGGGGCTGGGGTGGTTGATGCTTTCACTCGATCTTCATCTCTTTTGGATAATTTCTTTGCGTTCTCCTTGACCAAAGTAGACTTTGGTTTGAGTTTTCGAGATGTTGCTCTGTCGTTGTTGCTGTCTGTTGCTTGAGCGCCGGTAGATGTTGCCTGCTCAGCTAAACGAGTTGAAGACCTTGTAGCAGGCATAGATTTGGATACAAGATAGAGCAGCCTCGAAGTCGACGCGAAATAAGACACCTCAAGAAGTTTGAACAGGGTTGTCAATTCAAAAATGCCTCCCTGAGTTGTTCAAGAGTTGTTCAACTGGCAGTAGCAACAAAATCGTGTATTTGTCCTTTGTTTGTCCTCTATCTTTACATAGTGCCGCGCAAATCTGTATGCAAGCTGCATGTTGCATAAATTTTTTATAAGTATTCTCAAAAAGCCACCTTGAAACTCGGCACTGCGGGAAAATCTCTATTGAGCCGGGAATATTGACCAGACTGCGAGCAACAGGTTGAACTGGAGGAAACACGATTCCCTCAAACATGCCTGTTGCCCTTCAATTTCGTTATCACATACCCCGGGCTGTTAGGAAATCCTAACACTGTAACAGGCTCAGCCATCCTGGCTTCTGACTCTTCTCCGATACGAAAAACGCGACTTGGAGTGTGTTATCTCCCTAACGCAACGCACTGGGAATTCGAGCGATGATGAACAACCCTGGCCTGAGGATCTACTACTTCCATTTGGACCCAATGACTCTGTAGATGGGCTAGATCTATGGGTCGCACTACCACCCAACCAATATTCCATATTTAAGCTGGGTCACTTTATGCCCCATTTGGTGCGGAGGTCCATTACATGGACTACACACACTCTCTCTCGGACTTTCCAACGTCGTTACAGTTTATCAAGAGGGCAATTCTTCATCGCTAGCTCGCTTTTTCTCACATCATCACTGGCACAATCTCTCTATTCTTCCAGGACCTTATCGACTTTCATCAGTTTAAAAAGGTGATCTCCCTGAGGTGAATGACCCATTCTCACCTCTTACGATATTCTTATCAACGCTACCTCAGGCCCCAGAGTATCAATGGACCGAAATCGCATGATGGTGAGCTTTTTCACTGCCAAATTCCAATGGATCCAAAGACTGGAGTCGTCCTGGCTAAATTCGAATACAGCCTAATTGATGAAACATCTTGAAGTTGGTTCACTCGCGGTGAATTTTAGTATTATGCTAGGGACCCGAAAGCTGGTGCTGGAACATCCATTGTCCTTCACAATATGACTCGGAAGTCATTCGTTCGTTCCTTTTGAGATTCTGCGGGAAAAAGGTAAGTGTCATTGCCTTCGTTCACTCAAGAGGAATAAATTTTGTCTAGTGCCAAAAGGATGCGTGGAAATTTGCTCCGCTACCCCAAGGCCCTTCGCGCAAAGGTTTACTCTTTGAAAGACGGTTGCAGATTCGTCGCTTTTAAATTTGTGGACAACTGATTTCACGGATGCACAAATTCAAGTTCTGTGCAGCTCGAAAAACGTAGACATCGACCGCAATCACAATGGCTAATCTGCGGGTATACAAAGCTGCATATGTAGAGGGCTTGATGAGGGCTGAGGCATCCAGAGAAATGATGGCGCAGGAGAATTTGGTGCGCCACAAGTCGAAGAACTAGTCTTGGATCGGTTGACGGCTAATCGAGAAGTTACTGGAATAGTCGCACTAATATGGGTTAGGAACTTTATGTCATCGTGTTGCGAAACAAATAGAAGGATTTCTGAAGTTTGACATGTTCATCAGTCAAAATCCTGTTCCAATTCATCTCCCCATCCATCCTTCTTCCTCTACCAATCCCTTTATCCCTTGTCCCCTTTTCACGCGCTCGATCGCCTTCCTGCTCATCTCATCGTAACTTTGACAAAACTAATACACTGACAGAACCAGAGACGGACTGAAGAGAATGGAACCTAACACATCCAAAATCCAGTCTTCTTAGATTCTAGAGTCTTTCAAACCAAAAATGGGAGTTTGTCGCAAAAGTGTTCTCCTACTGGTTACAAAGTCAGTGGTTTGTTTGACATGCAGTAGGTCGTATGGATTCAAGTTTTCAAAGAAAGTAACTGAGCTTGGTGAACCACGGGATGGAGCCTGGTTTCCATCTCAAAACGAAATCCCATTACAAACTACAGTCGACACAATCTGGTGGGGTTACATAGACGAAGTGAAATGTCGTGACAAGTCGTGAAAGGTGGCACATAATCCGAAACGATAGGCAGCAAATTATTAGCTCACTCATGGAGCAGGCTTAGGAGGGGGAGTTGGAGTTGGCGTAAGAGTGGGTGCTGGATTATTATTGGCGACGATGTCCGCAATGGAACTTGCTGGCTTTGACAATGGTCCAGAGGGAATAATAATGCCACTCTGCGGTAGGGTGGGATCCCTATTTCTTGTCTCTGTGCTTGGCACATCAGGAACAGGGAAATCCCATGGCCTTGGTACCATTGCAGCAGGCATTATCCTGTCGGATCGATTAGAGATCGACTTGAAAACAAAACAAGAAACAAACCAGGTCGCTGCACAAACGACACCATTGCCTCTATCTTGACTCTTGATAGTGCTGAATTCGAAATCGATAAATTGGGCAAAATAACGAATGAATGGGAGGATCTCGCGAACCCCATTGTTGACCAGCGCAAGAGCAGAGAGGAAGTTCATGATAGCACCAGTGACAGATTGGACGCTCTATATAAAGCAAATATTAGCACAAACAAAAGATGAAAAACCGCACAAGTATACTAACGCTGAGATAGTGTAGAGATGGAGGAGGGAGAAGAAGTTCCAAACCCCACCAATCTGGTTTGCATCGTCAGCGCTGTCCATGGCGGAGAAGTAATTTACGTTACAAGTTAGCACGGACATCCTGTCGACAGGGGGGTTGATTCCTGAACAAAAGTCAGAAAACAAGGGACTGTATCTGCAGTCAAAATACCTGTATGGTCTGGTACAACCAACTTTCCAGTCGCAAATCCTAACGCCATTAACTGCGGGGTAACTTGCTCGAAACCTCGAATAACTGTTTCTGCAGTGGGAACGGCACCAGCGAGCAATCCATTGCCGTCTCCAGGTTGACCCAGTCCGAGATCGGGGGTAGTAACGAGGTCTACGATCTTCATTTCCTTGTACATCTCCGCGAGTTTGTCCAAAGGTGCAACTACAACGCCAGGAAGGGCAAAAAGAGTCGTAACATCCCCAGCAGGGATCGAAGGTGCCAATTTCTCGAAGAGCAGAGCTGCTTCCTCCTCATCTGGGAGGGACAAACAGACGGCATGTATGGGTCCATTGCTATTTGATTGAGAAGCGTCACCCTGGGCAGGGAGTTTGCGGAGTTGATTGATGAGCTCGTTGGCTTTTTTGGGTTCAAGCATCTGCGACTTAACTTTCTTTAGCTCGGGCTTCGCAACCGCTGCAGTCATCTTGGGTCCCGCTGCCGTTGGTCCAACAATCATTGTGCGTACGAGAAGGGCGGACTTCAACGCGCGTTTCTCCGATCTCGAAGTATTCTCCTTGGGCGGGTTTTGAGCTGTCTCGACGTGTGTCTTACCTTGGGTGGTGGGAGACGATGCTTGTCTTTTAAAGCCAAGCGACTGGAACGAAAAGCGGCGGGCTTTGTTTTGTTGTGGCTCACTCACAGAATCCTGGAGGGGGGACGTTGCGATCGATTGGGGCGTATTGCTTGCACCATGGACGGCGGATATCCGTTGGGACTCAGCCAGGTCGCCTTGGACAGCGATCGCCGTGGTCTGACTGGTGATGACACTACCATTGTCGCCCTGGGATTCTGAAGTTGTGGACGAGATGAACCCAAACCAAGGCATGATCAACCTGGAGAACTTTAGTTGAGGAGAAAGTAGCTATTTGAATTGATCACACCAAGTATCAAGACAACAGGTGTTCCATATACCCTGTAGTCGTAAATACCAACTGGCCGTCTCGACTCTCGGACTTTGAGGAGGTGAGGATTCCACCTGACAACTCTATTTTGGGATCAAGATGATTTGATGATCCTTTCAAGGACTCGGAATTATCCAGATGCAACCTCTCACAGTTCAAATTCGAATCTTATAAGTATTTTTTTATTAAAAAGTCGCCGGGATATAACGCCCCGGTTTCCTCTTCTTTTTGAACTCCATGGGTATTTTGTTGAGTGCAGGAAGGTGTATGTCCCAAACCTTTTGGTACATTACAAGGTGAGAGCATCTCAAATAGTAAATCCTCAAATTCCTGACCCCTTTTACTACCAGGCGTGTCACACCAGCCCTCTTTGCATTTACCATGGGTCAGCAAACAGATCATGTTTCGAAACCCGTTGTTCATCGTTATAAGCAGGAACCGGAGCTATAAGCTCTTTATTCTTGCTGATTCCTGACACGGATGGCTCGACACCCATGCTGATTTTTAGCAAAATATTCTTCTACTTGAATCTTTTCACCTTCGCCTGCTTCCTCATACTCACCATTACAAAATACACCATTTATCCAGGAGCATTGCAATCCTTGCTCAAAAATCCATCAACTAGCTTATACACGAGTTGTTTTCCCATGGGTGCAACAACTCTGATAAACGTCGCGGTGAAATTATTTCATGATCATGAAAAATTGGGGGGAAGAGGTTTTCTGATTTTTCTTTGGGCTATGTGGTGGATAGATGTCGGGATATCTTTCATTTGCTGCTGGATTGGTTTGCACGTAATGTATGATTCAGCACCCCTTCATTTAAACTGTCGACTCATGTTGACAAAGGATCACCCACCAATCCCTCTCACTCGAGTCGATGTCAGCTACGTGGTTGCTCCCAGTGGTCACTCTGATTGTCGCTTCATCGACGGGTGGCATTTTAAGCCATTCGCTGGGGGAATACAGTGTGAAGCAGGCACTGGATACTCTGACTGTGTCAGTCTTCATGGTCACAGTTGGGCTTTCTCTGGCTCTCATGATTCTCGTGATATATCTCCAAAGATTAATTACGTTTGGAATCCCATCACAGAGGAATATTCTTTCCGTCTTCATCCCATTGGGTCCGACTGGGCAAGCCGGGTACTCGATCCTTTTGATAGGCGAGGGGTTCCGCATGTTGCTCCCAAGAGCCACAATGTCCAACTCGTATTTCGTCTCCACGAATCTCACACCGACAATCATAAACGTTTGTTGCATCTGTTTATCGTTCATTCTCTGGTCTTTAGCCACCATGTGGATGATTTACGGATTCCTCGCCCTATATTCCGGTCTTCGTCGTTTTTCTATCTCATTCAGAATTACCTCCTGGGGTCTTGTGTTTCCGAATGTATGTCACATATTGTCCAACGAAAGGAAATTAATTACGATTAAATGTCAGTGCGTATATGCAACCCACACGATCCTGCTCAGCGACGCGTTTGACTCAATAGGACTTCGAATATGGGGGGAGTTGTGGGCTGGGGGGACATTGATTCTGTGGCTATACCTCTTCTGTCGTTCAATGGTGGAAATGAAGAAATTTATACATCCGCAAGAAACCGATTCTCCTCAACCAAAATGCTTCATCGCAACAGAAAAAACGCATGAGACCACAGGGAACATACTTCCCACTAGTACCATAGTAAAAGCTCATTAACATGTAACGTTCAATAGATTTAACCTGAGGTACATTATTACAGATGTGCAAACAATCTCATTAACAGTCACAAAATGCTTTACTATTATTTTACGCTCGTCAAATATTATAATAACAATACTGCCCCGTGCGTCCCGTGACGTGCCGCCTCGGTCCGCAATAGAGTGTTGCGTTCTAAGTTAAACGAGCACCATGTCCACTCATGCAGACCGTTCAGAGTATCAACCATTGCGGTCGTCAGAAGATGACATCGATGAACACGACCAGTCAGGTAGTTCACAAAATGCCCGTCGTCATGGCTTGCGACCAGGCAGCATCGACCTGACAAAATTGGACAACGCATTTAAGAGGTTGGTCCCTCGAGCTTTATATTGGGTGACGAATGACTAACGTCTGTTAGATGGACCGAATCCATTGCTCAAAAAGTGAAGCGGAAAAAGAAAACAGCGGAAACCCATGCAAGAAAGCCCATCTGGCGCAGTGTGTTTGAGCCCCCTGTGACTGGTTTGTCGAGTTCTGGATTCGTATGCACCGCTCTTCACCTGCCGGTCGTTATCAAATTAACACCTCTTGCAGCAAATTAAGACTCTGGATCACAGGCCACCGATGTCACAGGTGGACTTCGATGGGTACTTGCTCCGTCCATATGTTGACTTGAGTTCTCATTTATAACTTATCAGCTTGGTTTCTTCAATTAAGTCTGCGATAAACGAAGGTATACATCCAAAGATGATTTCCAAGGGTTCGTCTGGTTCGTATTTCGCAAGGGAAAAGGTAGACGGAAGGATTCAGACAGTCGCGTAAGTATTCATCTCTTTGACTCATCCGAATGGCTGAACAAAATTCAATAGTGTATTTAAGCCTAAAGACGAGGAACCATATGGGCGGCTGAATCCTAAAGTGAGACACTAATAAATCCTTACTGAAAATGTTTTGACACACTTTATAACAGACTACGAAATGGTTACATCGACAGTTTAGATGGATCATTCCCTTTGGACGTGCATGCCTCATTCCTAATCTAAGGTATGTCTAAATCATTGTATTGCCATCTCTTTCTGACTTTCCGCAGTTATATCTCCGAAGCGGCGGCATCTTTACTTGACGAACGTTTAGAATTACACATTGTCCCACGTACACAACTAGTGTCACTTTCCAGTCCGGTAAGCAAGCGCAGATGATGGGGGACGTACCCTAATGCTCGCTCGATAGGCTTTCTTCTATGACTGGCTTGATCGTAATGCAGTCAAGAAAGGAAGACCACTACCGGAGAAGATCGGTAGTATGCAGTACTTCCTACATGGGTTTCAAGGTGAGTGCCAGCATATCTACACGTCCATTGTGTTTAATTTTTTTCTTGTAGATGCCTCAGATTTTCTTCGCAAACACCCCTGGCCAGGTAGGGCCATCGCAGACACCTTTGATGACTCCAATCATCGACATGGAAGTGTGTCCAAACGTTTCCTCGGTGCAATGAAAGTAATATGTGGTAGAACTGGTGATAGTGAAGATCTATATGACGATGCTGACTATGAAGACGAACGGATGTTGTTTGATGCTACTGAGGCTTCAGATGTTCAGAGACCTTTCTATTGGAGTCAACAATTACAACAGAGTTTCAGAGAGGAACTGGAGAAGTAAGTGAACATCAGAGCATGCTTTCCCTTCGTTGACAAAGTCTTTCAACAGATTAGTGATCTTAGGTATGGTTTGGGAATTGCTTCAACGGCAGTATCTAAATGGCTCGTTTCTTTCTCAGACTATCTCATGTTGAACACCGACCGTGGCGCGGACAACTATATGATCAGATATTGTGAAGGAGATCACGAGAAACTACTTGTCGACGTGGCACCCTCTCGTTCAGTACGATTGGAGATGCCCGTGATGAGTGAATTGAGAAATTCTTCAATCTCGCGGTCGAATTCGTACCAACCCACTTTATCTCCCGTACCCTCTGGCTCCAACTCACCCGATTCCCCCGACTACAAGAGAAAACCCCATATCCATATTGCTGCCATTGACAACTCTTTATCGTTTCCCCATGAGCATCCCCAAGGCTGGCGCTCTTACACATATGGCTGGCTGTATCTTCCTGTCAGCATTATTGGACGGCCTTTCAGTGACAAGACCCGTAATCATTTCCTCCCGTTGCTGACTTCGAAGGCGTGGTGGGAGGAAACGACTTATCAGTTGCAGAAATTATTTGCAGTGGATCCCGATTTCCATCCAAAAATGTTTGCAGTAGGTCTCTTTTCACCATCATATCTTCTGCAATGTCTTACGGAACACTGTAGCGACAACTTGCCGTTATTAAAGGTACTTTTGTCATCAGTGATGTAACTGCCATTGACACCTTGATAGGCCAAGCTTGGAATATTGTTCAATCCCTACGGCATGCAGTAAGGACTTCATTATCATGACTTTCATCTAAATTCACATCGGGCCTTGTAGGATGAGGGTGTGTATACCTCCCACACATTGGGGACTTGCTTGACATATTTTAGGTCCACTGGAGCTTACACGGCGGACGAAGGTCCTTGTCTGGAACGATGAGGTCGAGATGATGGAAGAAGAAGCCATCCATGAACCTCAAAACGAACCACCATCGCCACAACTGTCAATAAGCAGTGTTCCTGTGCCTAAACGGGCAAGGAGACAAAGCACAGGAGACTTCCCACCTCCGATCCGTCGGGCAGCGACGGATGCACCTGGGGTTCCTCGACCGGTCCCCTTTGCGCGGAAATTCCAACGAGTGCATCCTGGTACGACAGGCGTTACTGTCCTGGAACACCTTGAGAGATTAGATGCCGTCGAACAGAGCCTGTCGAGACTTGGTTCAGACGAGACGGAGGAAGAAGTCGATGTTGGAGAGTCATTATCCAAGAAGCCCAAGGCTGGACCAGCGTTGGGCGTAATGCACGGGGCGGCTTCTGCACCAGCGGCTACTGGTGGATCAAGTTCATCTCCATTCTCTCCTCCTGGAAGTCCCCCCTTGGAAACCGTTCCAGAAATTGAGTCCAGGAGGAGCTCTATCGATGAAGAGGACCTCGTCGCTTTGTCCAAGTCTACATCACATGTCGAAGGGACTAATCGCCATTCGAGGCACCGCACTACCTTATCAACCTCTGGAATTGAATGGATAAGTGGGGAGACTTCTAATAAGGGAAAGGTCATTATTGAGGTTCGTTCGTTTTGATTCTCGAGCACCAACTTCTTATCTGACCGTCTGACAGCGCCTGGAAACTGTCAAGAACAGACCGTTGTGTACTTGTTGGTAGACCATTTTATCTTAAGCATCACGTCCATAGCTATTTGATTATAAAGGCATTGATGGTGGTAAATCACAGAAACTAAATAGATACCCAAGCCCAACACTTCGTTTCAGTCTCCCTCGGTCATAAGCCATTTTGCAAAATCGTCCAAACGTTTCCTCTCGGCCTCATCGCCACCATCTTCAATATCATCTCCAGCACCACTCCGCTTAAATCTCTGTCTACCAGTGAAAAGCTCCGCTTCAACCCTCCGTTTGTCGAAATAACGACCGTCCATTTTCTATGTGATAATTAGAGATTGTCGGGAGAAGAGGTAGTGATCCTCACCAAAACGCATGCTTGTGCACTTAGGGGATCTCTAAACTTGACTGTAATGATACCTTCTGGTTCTTTCTGTGAAAGTGGTCAAGAAAAATCAGCAAAAATAAAGGTAGAAAAGTGACGATCGTACATCATACAAAACGACATTCGTAACCTCTCCTAGTGTTGAGCATTCTTCCCGCACGTCCTCCTTCAGGTCTAGCATCAACCTTGCATCTTCTTCCAGATCCCCAATTGAGAACATATGTTTCAGAACGACTACACGCGAGTTCTTTCCAGCAAAATTCATGTTATCAGTAGCGTCTGGCATGGGACCGAAGCCATCATCGTCTCCCCATTCCTCAAGTTTCCTAAAAGAAGATGATCAATAAAAATGAGCGTTTGCACTCAGAGGAAAAGAACAAACTTTTGCATTTTCCCTATTCGTTTCGTGATCTTCTTCTTGTCTACTGTCTTTCTAGGCTGATGCTCTCCTCCTCCTGCTGCTCCTCCTCCTCCAGAGTGGTTCTTATGTGCAAAATCGGCTTTAGACACACTCATGACGGTGTGTGGTCGTCCCAGCCTGAATTCGGCTTCATCAAGTAGATTGACTGCCAACGTTACCGAATCCTCTTTGAAGAAGACCACGAGCGCGTCCCCGCTGAAAGATCCATCTTCCTTGGCATATAACTTGATCTTGGGATCTCCCCCTTCATCTTCCTCGATGACGCCGCACTTGGAGAAGCGCTCAACGATCTCCTCTTGTTCTGTATCAGGAGGAAGTCCCGTCACATACACAGCCGTGTTTTTAGATTTTCGTTCAACATTTTCTGTTTTTCTGAGTTTGGTGGAGGTGCCCTCGCCGGACGGTGTAGCAGACGTGTAGTCTACGACTTTGCGTTTCTTGTTCTCTCGTTTAAGAACGGGTGCGGCTGGCACCTACAAAGAATCAGTACCCCAGGGTAGAAGTGTAGTGATTAAAGTTTTCCACTGACATTCTCATCAACGCCTGCCAATGCATATGCTGCCTGCTGCTGAATGATCAAGTCGTCCAACTGCGATCGAATGAATGATCAAAATCTTCTGCAAGACCAACTGGAGACGTACTACTGCCACCCAAGCGCCCTTTGTTGTATCAAACTCCAGCTCGGGTCCGTCATCCTGTTCGAATCTCCAAGTGTTTAAAGTCTTGGAAAAATAGATCCTACATGTCCGAGTTAAAATAACGCCAAAGTTGGGGAGGCGTCCACGTCAGAGTCCAGGTGCTAGAAAGCAAGCATACCGTGGATCATCACCGAAAGCATTTGCCTGAACTTCGGCAGATGAGCCCGCTGCAAGAGGTGGTGGTGGTGGAACAGACATGACTGAAATTGTTTATGGCTGTTTGAGATCTTATATTACAACTGACTTGGTTTTTTTTATTTCAGGCTGTGGATTGTATTGTTGTCCATATATACTCTAGTTCTACCGGTAAAGAGACATTGGGAAGTACGCGTGCTCATGATGAGGAGGAGGAGGGGATAACTGTGGTGACCAGCGCTTGTGGGGTGTCGGGAGTGACGGAGGCAGCTTGGATTCCGAATAAACCTTGGTCGTGGAGGTGATAGATGTAATGGCCTCTGCCAAGTCAAGGACTTGGTTCGTAGCTGCTGGAACGCCTGCCTTTTCTGCAGGAGCGGCCAAACTATTTAGGGGGTCATGTCAGTCCTCGTAAACCGACAAGAGAAACGCACGCTGGTGCACCGGAGTGTTCGATGAGAAGAGTTGACAACCCTGACTGTGTGATCATGGAGAGTTGAGGGTATGCGCGTCGGACATCGCGTTTCCAGTAAGGATTGTCGGCAATGTCAGAAGCTGCAAAATGAGAAATCAACCTATTGGGCTATTTTATATAAAATAGCATGTACAGACCCTTGGTAGCAGGCGTCGAATGCTTCTCTGGCCTCGAAGCTGGAGGTGGAAATCGGTTCTCGTTGGGAATTGGAAGACCACTGGATATTGTTGGATTTGCGGATACTACATCTCCTGGAATGATCTTCAGAATTGTGAAAGAGTAATAATATGGCACTCACGAAATTTCTTCCAAAAGCCTCTCGGGCTCAGATGGTATAGCGACTCAGTTGCTCTCTTGGTCGCCATGGTCGTCAGTGCCGAAAGACGTGACAGGTGCCGGTGACGCGATGTGAATGACGAGTTACGCCAAACATAGATTCAAGTTAGACTTCAAGTTACAAAGACATCCAGAGTTACTTATTGCCAAGTCTGTGTATGTTTTCCTTGTCCTGCAGCCGCGGCTCACATAGGGCCTGACTTTTCCTTGAAACAGGGTCTATATGGTCTATTTAAAATCATGATTAGATCCATCATTCTCACCTACAACTGGCGACAATTTCTTCCGCCCTAGTGAGATATTGCGCAATGCTCAGAATGGCGCAATCACGCTTCCTCCTTTCGCAATTCTCGAGGCGAATTCCTTCTTAGTTTCCCCATAAAACGCAGATTAATCACTTTGGATCCACCCATTGTCTCTCCTGCTTGTCAATGACTATCCCTTTGCATCTACCGTCGTCCGAGGAGGCTGTCGAGGGTCCAAAAGACCTTAATACCCTCAAAAGCCTTGATAATCCCAAAGAAGTCGATAATCACCAAAATGCCCACGATCCACACAAGTTCCCTTCCTTCAAGGCACTGGGCCTAGGAGAACCTCTGCTTTACCTCCCCCCTCTGTTGTCATCCCTTCCAGCGAGGTTCGCCCCCGATTTTAAGGTCGATGACGACAACCCCGAGTCCCAATTCTCCACCGAAACTCGTCTTCCTGATATTGACCCTGCGTCATTATCCCTGCACAAGGCTTTGCATAATTTCAGACCAATAACCCAAAATTACGCAAGCATTCCATATGACGAAGCATTCAATTGGTCACAGTTGAAGTTGCCATTGGACGAGGAACGCGAATGGTATTGCGTTGTCTTTCGCAGTCTTAGAAAACCTGGAAGCGACAGTGATTGCAAGTCCTTCGGTCATTTAGAAATCCCCTTTCCAGTCGCTGATTTCTCTCTCAGCCCTCTATTCTGCCGATAGGTTGGCACATGAAGAGGCCATTCGGAACGGAGGAGTAAGGGCTACAATTTTGTCTTTCGCTTCATGCTCATTTTTTATATTTTTCATCTAGCTGATTCTCTATTGGTACGGAATTCCCCATCCTGAAACTAGGATGAACCTCGCGACATGCATTTGGCAAAGTCGCAAGCACGCGATTGCCGCAAACTCTCGACCCCACCATATCAATGCTATGAAGCTTGCTGCAAATTCATACGACATATACGCTTTAGATCGCTTCGTACTACGAAAGGTGCTTGGGGAAGAGGGGGTAACTGTCAACCCATTCAACGGCGGGGACGTTGGTTGGTGAGAGATGAGTTAGAAGGAGGTCGTCAACCTGCTATCGTTTCCGAGGATCTAGACATCGCATTGGCTGCTACTTTCATAAATGATAATGTATTCATACTTCATTTATTCTGCACACCCAACCACATTAATTATATCCCTTTCGCTTCATGTTTTCCTGAATTCAACACTATCCAGAGAGCATGGAGACGACTCAGAGTCTACGTTGTGGAACATAAATGAGTCTGGAATTGCATAGCGTTCTCCTTTAGGCAATTCTTTGTCCTACAATCGAAGACAGATTAAACGGGCAACAGGTTAAGACGAAAACGATTCGGAAAACCTTGGAAAATATCCCAATTTCAGACAAACACGGACTGCCAGGAGTCCGTCCAGGAGGCAAACTCAAAGGCGGAGTATACATTGCCAATACCAATCCAGAAGGTAGCATTTGGAGCGGCGGAGTGTGGCTTTCTTTGAGTTGGTCGTGTGATTCCGGGTCGAAGGCCGACTTCTCCGGTGTGGGCACATCCAACGGTGAGAAGGAAAATGGGGAAGGAGACATCGGGGATATGGATTCGAATTGATCAATATCACGAGCCTGCGAGGCTTCAGCTTCGACGATGGCAACTTTGTCGGAATATGTCTTCGTGGTAGACCGTTTCCAATCGGAGGCAAAGGCGGGCGCTTTCGATAAGACAGGCGCAATAAGTCTCTTGCGGTCAAAAGGCTGCCAACGGAAGTCGAGGTGATTATCGGCGGTATTCAATTGTCCCGACATGGCTTCAGATTCATGCGTTAATGGGTCGCCAAGCGGATAATCAATAGTTGTGGCACGGTACGTCGGACCTGGAGTAGCATAAACTTCGGCAAGGTATGGATTGTCGGCAGGAGGCAAACGATCAGGATCAAAATCAAGTTCTTCAAGGAGGAAATCGTCGCAATAATCAAAAGTCGTTAATGCCTTGGAGGGAGGTCGGTCGATAGGATGATGAGACTGTTTTTGTAACGGGAGATAGCCCTCGATATTGAAAAGAGTAGGAGAAGAGCTTGTTTGTAAGGACACCGTGGAGTGTGCAGGTTTGGGTGCAATAGCAAAACCGCCTAAAAGAGAGCCAGGTCCAGGAGTAGAGTACGGCAACGGCTCTGGTAGGACGGAATCACTGGCACGCATTGCAACATTGCCACAAGAAGTAATTGCCTGAAATTCTGAACCGTTGTGTTCCTCGTGCGGGTCATTCTCAGGAGCAGGAATATCGACGAAGGTGAACGGGCCATGGGTGCTTTTGCCGTGTGATTCCTCTGGAAAAACCTGAGCCAGATCAGAGGGGAGCAGGAGGCGTAAAGGGTGCTTCTTTGACAATGATAAAAAGGTATTGGCCAACCACTCGGGAAGGGGGCACGACCTCCGATGCGAGATGGAAGCATGGGAAACCTGGTGGGTGAAAGTTGAGCAGGGATTAATTAAAAGTTTGAAGATGATCAATGTTTGCCTGAGCACTGTCACTCGAATGTCGAGCATCTCCAAGCACTGAAGAAGGTGAGGTTGCTGCATCCATCTTGACGAACGAAAGGCGATTTTTCAGATGTTCCGGTGTAGGCAGTGTATATGCGTCGTCGATGTGGCTGTAAGCTCTAACGGTTCGTTTTCGGTTCTTCCTGTGAGACTGTCTTTTTCTTGGTGACCCCGAGTGAGGAGACATGGTCTCTATCATTCTGTCAAATCTGGCATTTGTATCTCTGGGCATCCCGTGCCGTTTCAGATTGCTTTCCAGACCGGGATCTGCTAATAGACAGCCTTACAGCCAGCGACTCTGTACCTGTGTGCATGGATATACCTAAATGTAAATGGCGCTTTCTAGGTGTATGAGATGACCCTGATCGTCGTTGAATATGATGGTTGGAGGAAGACATTGGGAGGCGACGCGGATCGCCGGGCTAAAATTAGCACATTAACCTTTCCAAACATCAATCATGATCCTCAGAGTGCACCCGTTGTTCTATGTTCTCTTTTTTTGTTCGTATTCGCTGTGTGCGACCGCCCCTGGCCAAAGGGAATTCACACAAGTCCACTCCCAATTTGAACGGAATCCCTCCTTTCTTATTCATGCGAGAAACGGAGCTGTTGCTTCAGAAAACAAGCGCTGCTCGGATATTGGTGTCGATGTTCTCAAGGATGGGGGGAATGCTGTCGACGCAGCTATCGCTAGCACCTTCTGCATTGGCGTCGTAAACATGTTCTCGTGAGCAACCTTCTAGTCGGAGACCATTGTCTTTTGACTTCGTGTAGGTCTGGAATGGGTGGTGGGGGCTTTATGACTGTGCGTATCCCACCACGTCTAGGCTCTAGCAGGTCCCAGGTGTATTCTATCGACTTCAGGGAGACGGCTCCGGCATTATCAAATAAGACCATGTTTCTTGATAACCCAAACTCAGCAAAGTATGGAGGATTGTCCGTAGCTGTCCCGGGAGAAGTGCGCGGCTTGCAGGAGGCTTATCGGCGTTGGGGGAGTTTACCATGGCAGCGTCTCGTCCATCCAAGCGTGGTCTTGGCGGCTGGATGGGAGGTAGATAAGGAACTCGGCAGGAGGATTCCGGTGCGAACATTATTATTAACGCAAATCTCATTGTTTGACTTTTTGATAAGGTATTTGCAGACCTGATGTTGAACAACCCCGACTGGGGCGCAATATTTGCCCCAGAGGGAAGGTTACTGAAAGAAGGGGAAATCATTAGAAGCCCTAACCTTTCCCGGACGTTATCTGTCATTGCTGAAGAAGGTCCTGACGCTTTCTATAAGGTAGCGTGGCTTATTTCCCGGTGTGAATGGCTCCTTATCAATGAAATACAGGGCCCGATAGCAGATTCTATTGTCCGTAAAGTCCGCATGACTGGCGGTATTCTTTCGCATAAAGATATGGAAACCTATTCTGTTATAGTAGAACATGCCTTAAAGGGTAATTATAGAGGAAAGAAGATATATACAACACACGCTCCGACTTCAGGACCAGGTACGCAAACCACGGGCGCTTCCTGATGCGTACTATGACGTTGACCCGGCGCTAGTCTTACTTCATATGTTCAACTTGATGGAAAGATATGATCTAACCGAAAGAAGCGGTCTTAATGCACATCGACTTGTGGAGGCCATGAAGTTCGGTTTTGCAGCAAGGTAGTTTCAATTTCGGCACTTCTGTTTTGTTCTTTTCTGATAACTACACAGGACAGAGTTGTGTGACCCTGACTTCGCGCCCTCAGCCGATCGCATCAATGAGATACCCACGAAATCTTTTGCAGATGCAGTGGCCGCTAATATAACAGATGTGAGAAACACCCATGACTTGGCCGTCTTACGATCTCATGATTGCTAGGATCGTACTCACACTTCTTCATATTACCATCCTGTGTTCGACGTGCGGGAGGATCACGGCACGGTTGGCCAATCTATAATCATTCTGCTTTCTCATTTCACCAGACTTGACAGGGTCATACGTCAGTAGTGGACAAGAATGGGATGGCGGTAGCAATAACCTCTACTGTGAACTTAGTCTTTGGCTCACGGGTCATTGATTCAGAAACGGGTATCCTGCTTAATGACGAGATGGACGATTTCTCCATCCCAGGATCTCCGAATGCCTTTGGATTGTGGCCATCTCCCTGTAAGCTTATGTCATCAGCCTTTTCCGATTTATTATGCCCATGCTTCGCATTCAGACAATTATCCAGAACCGGGCAAGAGACCGGTGTCATCTACTGCGCCATCCATCCTAGAGCATCCTGATGGGTCTTTCTTCGTGGCCGTTGGAGGGTCAGGTGGATCAAAAATATTTCCGTCTGTCTTTCAAGTTCTACTGAATCTCGATTGGGGGCTTGACATCCGCGATGCCATCGAATTTGGCCGTCTGCATGATCAGCTGTACCCTCCTGTGCTGGTCGTGGATAATATTTACCCCGAGAACATGCTTGATGATCTTCGGCAACGTGGCCATAATGTGTCGGGTACGGTTCTTATTTCTATTTCCTTCCGTTGTGTGCTTAGCTATTTTTTGGCCCGCAGTACTAGACATCAAACGCGCTGCAGGGGTAGTTCAAGCTGTCCTGCAAATGGACTCTGATATATATGGCGAGTCATAGTCATATGTTTGATATGATCAGTTCTAATGTTCATCTAGCTGCGAGCGATTCTAGGAAGAATGGAATCGCCGCTGGTTATTGACATAAATCTCAACCTCCGTGTCGTATTGATTTTGTGACAATGTTACCCAAGTTCTTGCCGGAAGCTCCGAGCGATTCACTTTTAGCTTGGTTTCGTTGCCGTAAGAGTTGGCAAGGAAAAGCTGATATTACCGGAGAAAAGGTGGATGCCATTTACCCTTGGGATCAAACATGGTCCGTTTGAATCTTGCTATTCTTTGCCGTGTCTTCTGCTTACTCACGCACGTTGCAGTCAAAGATGGTTCTTCAAGACTGACTCGTTGGCCGGTTTCTCAGAATGCAACGCCACCGAACTCTGTCCTCATGAATCGCAAACGTGATGTCACGGATTCGGCAATTTTCCATTCCATGCTCAGTAAGATACGACAAATAAGCGCTGATCACATTTAATAGGCTGACGAGGTTTGTCAGGTTCCTTACATACAACAATGTGATTTTATGAATGGGAGGAATAAGTTGAGGACCCAGTCTGGTAAAGATGGGACTCCATCACCACATTGCCCGACACACTAACTTAGGTTGACAGACAGACGTGCGTGTGTTCTGTCTTCTCCTTGTGACCCGCGACCCGATCTCATGAGGGGTTTTTATATAAGGACGTCTTAGCGCTCATGGTCAGCTGGCCTGGCGGGATTGTGACAACTTGGATTCAGGTCATTTGCCAGTCATTACGGCTTTGGTGATGTCCAGGAATACAATACTCTACACTGCTTTCCCTAGTATAAATTAACTTGGGGAGGTCAGCCGTTCAGGGCCGTGTTGGATTGCGCAGGGTCCTTTTTGTGTGGCGGTGAGAGGGAGGTAGTGTGTTTCTTAAAAAACAGTTCGGGATCGAAGTTCCACGGTCCCGAGTAGGATGGCGACATTTATTTTCCCATTCTGTGGAGAATTCGAAAATGAGGCGACGTCTCGTGTATTTTTTATGCAAATGCCATTGTCTTGTCGTGTCTGGTGGATTTGTCGGGATCCACTTACTCTTTTACAGATGACATGACCCCGGACACTCCCTGAAGGCGGCATAGGGAGATCAAACTTTTTTTATGCCCCTGGCAGTCAATTTACAGTCTGAATCGTGAATCGTCTATTTCCAGGGCCCAGACCCTATCGGAATGCAATTTCTTGGAGTTGACATTCAAATACATTACACGGGCTGCCAGTCCTCCACATATGGAGGTTTGTGTTCTGGTGCAATGGATCTTTTGGGATTGTTTATTCAATTCAATTATTTCCCCTAGTGACAAGTGCGAGTCAACGTCCAATTAATTTGTCTGAATTAATGCGGGCATAATGCGCGGGGTGGGTACCTGATTTTGATGCGCTATGTACGACGGTGACCTGCAAATTGTTTTTCGGCAGAGCAGAACCAGAATTTGTCATGTTAAATTGAGGCCCAGAAGTGGGGGATGAAATTACCAAAAGTAGTAGTGCAGCCCGCATGACTCGCAATGTGTAACTTGAGTTGACAGCTAATTTGACGTTAACGGAAGGAGTAAAAAGAATAATCTTTAGTTTATGCGATTGCTGTACTTGCCACATAGCTGAAGAATTTGTTATGTCATGAGGCAATCGCACACAAGATCACAATCGTGGCGGTGCGGAGATGATCGAACTCGATCTCGTCTACCCGATTTTCAAAATGTGGAGGTCGGGGAGCAACGCTGAAAGGGCCATTGACATGCTTGTGATAAACATCTTCTAGCGTGAGGCCATTTTAGAGAATATCGAAAGTAAGTGGCTGGGGTCCCTGCGTCGGACCGGTGAACGATGTCCAGTCGACCGTGCAGACTTGTCCTTTTGACATGGCCCACAACAACTGGCACCCATCGCTCATCGACCCCGCCGTCTTCGCCGCCCCTCTCAACCCCGACGTCTTCGCTGCCCTCGAGGCAAACGGCGTCCTCCCCCCGCTCCAGACCAATCAGCACAACCCCCACTGGTCTCACCACTCCCCGTCCACTTCTGCCCGTCCCCAGAGACACTCCACCTCACTCCACTCCTCCGTCCCCTCCAACAACGGGCGCCACGCTCTGCCCCCGTCCCTCTGGATGTCGTCCCCCCCACAGCCCGCAAATTTACCACCCCCCAGTCACCTACCGCCCTCTTCCCTCCATGATCTCTCCCCCTCACATGCCCATTCGCCCGTCTCGCCCTCCTCCGAATCCAAGTCCACCCTCCTCACCGATCTCTTCTCAGACGACTTTTTTGCTTCCCAGAATCCGCCCTTGTCTCCGTCATTGACCTCCGCTATCACAACCCCACGTCTTTCCGGCTCTCCTGATCTAAAGGGTTTTCCAGATCCAGAAATAGATCCAGAACTGCTCGCAAAAGAGGATCCTCTTGCAACCCAGGTCTGGAAACTATACACCCGCACAAAGGTTTCGCTCCCCCATGCCCAACGGATGGAAAACCTTACTTGGCGCATGATGGCCCTTGCCCTCAGAAAGAAAAAGGAGGAAGAAGCAATTGCTGCCGCGATCTCAAATAACAACTGCCATAACGCAACGTCCCCCTCATCAGATAATACGATCGATCCATCTCAGAAATCATCACCCTCTCCCTTAACGAAAGATCGCATATCACAGTCTCTGCCTCATCAATCTTTTCAAGATATGGCAAGCCAACGCGGTCGTCAGTTGGACAAAGGTAAAGCCAGAGTCCATGTCGTCGGTTTCGAAACCATGAACCAATATGATGGCTCCGCAGATCACCAAGAGTGGGTTCCCTTTCACGATCTCACATCTCATCGCTCTCTGTTCTTATATCACATACTTAGTGTCGTTCCCATGGACTGGCGTGCTATGAGCAGGTCGAGATCCCGCTTTTCAATGGATTGGAGACCAACCAGTCGCTCTAGCTCCCGTCCTCCGGAATCAACCACAAGTGCCGCCACTTTTGACCATCCCACCTCCCAGAGCCTGCCATTTGACGCCCAGTATTCTTTCGCTTCCCCTCCAAAGCACCATCAACATCACCATTCCTTACACGGTACTGGTCCTTCCCTCTTGTCTGCTGCCCGGCCCGGCACTTCCTTTGATCACCAACTTGGTATTCTTTTCGAAGGTCAACCTGACGCCAACCTTTCCTACTTTGGTGATACACCCGCCGAGCAACGATATCCGTTTGGATCCAACGATTTCCCCAACCCTATTCCTTCCTCGCTCCCTTCCTCAGGACTTCATGGTTTCAATCGGGTGCCTCCTGTGGTAAAGCTGGAACCACAGGAACAACAAGAAACCCAACAATTGAAGACTTTCCCTCGCTTCGTCCGCAAGACCAGTTTTGATCATACAGTCCACAAAGATGGGATCTCGCCAGGTCCGCAAGGCCGTCATCAGGTCAATGGAAAACCGTATCCTGTTGACACTTTGAAGCGAGCTGGGGACGCCTTTCACAGCGATGGCTTCCTGACACACGATTCTCCGGACATCAATTCCTCAAAGAGACACGTAGAAGGCAATTACCCTCCTTCCTCATACAACTTTTCCTTCACCAATTATCTCTTTGGTGTGCCCGGTGCTGCGCCCTCAGTAAATCAGCAATATCCTCCCAACCCTCGTTCTTCAACGAACCATAATAGCAGCCTTTATCTCTCTACGTCCGCGCCTTCTTCCGAGGGTCTGTCCCCAGCTGCCGTAGCGGCATCAGCCGCCATGAGGGAAAGTTATGCTCATCTAAATGCCGTGACCGGCACCGACGACGTAGACTATAACCAGATCATGGGGTACTATCCCAATCTTGAAAGTCAATACGTCGACCCTACGCAGATTCTGTCTGTCAGCCAGGTGGATACCGCTAATGGTGCCTTTACCAACTTCCATGCAAGCCCTTCAAGTGATGAATGGGCAAATGGAGTTAATAGCTCTCATGCATCCCCAGAGCCATTCAATGGATCCAATGCTTCAACACCGCCATCGGCAGATGGTCAACCAACTGGTCAACAGCCACATCAGTCGGGACGAGGAGCTGCAAGCACAAACTTGACGAACAAGTACATGTCGTTGCAGCATGGTGCGAGAGAGGTCCACAGGAAGAAGTCCTTGTCAATATCCGGGAATTCGCCGGTCAGTGCAGAGAATCGATCGACACCTAGCACGCCAGAGATCATGACAAATTCTGGCGAAGGGTTCACAACGTCCAAGGCCAGTGGAGATGATGGCGATTCACCTACTTCATGTACGAATTGTGAAACGACAAACACGCCACTATGGCGGAGGGACCCAGAGGGAAGGCCCCTATGTAATGCATGTGGTCTGTTCTATGTGAGCGAACTCGTTTTATTCGGTCTGGCAATTTGTAACATTTCCTTGTTTAGAAACTGCATGGTGTTGTGAGGCCACTATCGTTGAAAACGGATATCATCAAGAAGAGGTATGGTCATGATTACTGCATGAATCATGTGGTTTCATTCATATGTGATCTGCAGGAATAGAGCCTCTGGGGCTGGCGCATCAAGCAGTAGTAGTAGTTCTCGAAAAGCAACTAGTGGTCTCCCCAAAATTGCTTCTACTACGACACGGCCTCGCTCACAATCTGGATCGGTTGTGACTGGCTTGACGAGGAGTATGATGCCTACTGCTCGGACATCAACTGTTGCTGCTGCTGCAGGTCAAACTACGTTGAGGCGTCAACGGCGGACGTCCAGTGGTGCAGATGGTTAGGCTTGATATACGCAAATTGTTGTCTGCTTTTGCTTTTAGTTTCTGTTCTTCTGAGAATCATCTGCTTTTTTAATTTATTTTCTTTTTGAACTGACCTTGCACTTTTTCCTTCCATTTAGATCTGGGAATTGGTGTAATAGTAGTAGACCCTATCGCATACATACTCTGATGACTACGTGCAATCTTTACGACAAGTATTATAAATAAAATGTTTGTGTCGGAGGCAATTGATGATTGAATTGACTTTATTCCTCCAACTGATGAGACACACTCCACTGGACTAATAATCTTTTTTTTTTCACTGTACATTCGGTTGGTTTGCCATCCTGGCTTCTATTTTCCGCCAATATGCTGCGCCCTCGCGCCCTCCGACGTCTTTTCCTTCCGGTTTGCAGCCTGTGACGACCGACTCCAAAGGCAGACCACTTAATCGTCGTGTGTCGCGCACAGACCTCGATTTTGAACAGGCCCTCCGTGCGGAAGGAACTGTAGTCCTCAAGGAAGGTATCGACGTGGATACGCTAGGGGTTGTCGGGAGTCCTGCTTCGGTCAACCGCTCGTATTCGTCTTCCCATTATCACACTCCCATCAGCACCCCTGTGAATAGGTCGATATCGAGAGTACCTCTTCAACCTCCTACTCCCGTTGTCGTGCCTCCTTCACCCTGTCCTGCGGTTAATGCGTCTCCCTCCCCGATGTCAGGTGCTAATTCTTCCATGAATAACGGAGGAGGGAGCAGAAGCGCAGGTATGAATCTTGGTCCAGGAGTTTCGAAGGCAGCAGCCCCATCACCATCGTCTTCTTCTCAAGAACTGGGAGATGCAACGACGACAACTTCTACAAGTGACGAAGCGACTTCAGAGAGGATACACACGAACAGGCGGTCAATGTATCGAGCCCCGGGCACTTCGAGCAGTCCTGATCTAGCGACGCTTCTAAAGAAGGCGAAGGAGCGCGGAGGAAGTGGTGCTCCTGTGATTGGCGCACTTGGCAGGAAGGATAGGAGACGAGACCGGACGCCCCCACCATTGCCTGATCTTCACCATACGTTGCAACACGGGCCTGTGTCGTATACAATGGGGGACAGTAATCCTTCAAGTCCCAATAAGAACAGAGATGGAACATTCAAGGTGAGCCACCATTCCCAGTTCAGAGCATCGTCCTAATTTCTGAATTACCAGGCAAAAACGTCAGTGAGAGCAAAGACGAGCGCTTTTTTCGGTAAATTTATGGGTCAGTCTACGGTCAGAGAGCGTTCGGTATGTTCATAAGCATTCAGTTTTTCAATTATTTTATATCGATTCATGTAGAAAACGGATGCGTCGCTTCACTCGAACCAGCTAATGAATGCATTCAAGCCACCCGTTCCCGCAATCCCTACTGATCATAAAAGTCTCCCACCACTTCAAACAGACGCTAATACTTCTCACCGACCAGTCAATCCGAGGAAGCCTTTGCCACCTATTTTCCAGTCACCTTCAACCATGCGCGACAGTGACGATTTTGACGAAAAATCCATCGTTTTTGTGGACAAGGCTATGCCTCCACTACCACCTGCAACTCCCGTGCGGTCGGCGACTTCTCTAAATGTTACCAACAAACGCAGAAGTATGAGCGTAAGCGATGTTGATCCCATCGTTCCGTCCACCCCTATCGTTATAAGTCCTCCGACACTCAGGGTTGCGAACTCCCGGCGAAATGAGGGTGGATCCGCTCAGGCTGCAGATAGCCCGTTACCTGGCCTTTTGGATCTATTCAATGGTGATCTATCTTCCTTCGAGCCCTTTTCTGGTCCTTCGTTGGATCTCCGTGATCTATCCACGCCAACTCGTCCCACTGACGGTCCAATTTCGTATTCTCATGACAATAACAAAGCTGAAAAACGGGAGTCCAAATCTACCATCTCTGATCCCTTTGGTGGGGTGCCAAATCCTTCCGACAGTAATACCACCCCACCACGCTTCCCACCTCGGTCATCTTCTCTGAAATCATCTACGCGTAACTCAGTTTTGGGCACACAGAAGTTGACCACGTTGAGGCAAAATACGCCTTCGAAGTCGAGAACCGCACCGTCCACTTCGGCTCAGACGCTTAATCCACGGTCTGCAAACGGGATGCGTCATTATTCCAATGCTTCAATTTCAGAGCCATCGTTAGCCCCTTCCTTGGGTGATGGCCATCGTGAGTTTTCCTGCTTTTTTTATCCCCCTAAATTCACAATTTATTTACTATCGTCTGTATGGTAGGACCTTCTCGGAGAAGTTCTCACCAAGAGCTCGGGTCTACTGTTCAGTTTGTCACCTCTCCGATATCAGCTGGCAGCGAAGAGTCGGGAGATCTTGAAACTCGTGGCAAGGGGCTGGCGTCACGGTGTTGGGATGACAATGACGATTTCCTGCCAAAGGAAAAAGTTGCCGAATGGATCGGTGGGCAGTAAGTTCTACGCTCGCTGCTATGTTGAAAGATCATTGATCTAGTTATTTCCACGCAGCGGTCAAATCAACAGACTAACTCTGCGACATTACATCAAATTTTTTGATTTTAGTGGACTACGTTTGGACAATGCATTCCGGTCTGTCTCAGTATTTATCTGCTTTAACGCATTTTTTGATAGTTGCTTTCACAGGCGTTTATGTGGCAAATTATATCTTAAAGCCGAAACCCAGCAGGTCGACCGCATCTTGGAACAGTTTAGCCGTCAATATTGGGACTGCAATCCAGACAGCATTTATGGCAGCGCCAGTTCGTCATTTGAATCCTGCTCGAGTTTTGTCATAACATATTTTGTAGATATCGTACATGCAGTTTCTTATTCGTTGCTGCTTCTCAACACCGACCTTCACATCGCCGAGTTGTCTACCCACATGTCTAAATCGCAGTTTGTACGAAACACGATGGCAGCCATTCAGACACAGCTACAACCCAACTCCGCCTCATCGTTATCGCCTTCCGATCTTACCCATGATGACAGTAGTAGTGTACGTGTAGGTTCTGACGAGACGGAGATTCCGGCTTCCAAAAGAAGTGACAGCGTAGCGAGCTGGAACAGTCTTACTCGGGAGGCGGCCCTGTTTGCGGTTGCAACGACATCGGGAGTCAATGACACCCCGCCTGACTCTGACCAAGCCAATGGTGGGCAAGAACCAAACAGCCGACATGGCCGGGCTTGGGAGGTGGTTATGGAAACTTTACTCAAGGTCTTACCTGTCACCGTTTTTTTTTCGTCATTTCTGATGGATGATTACAGGAAATGTACACTGCCATCAAGAATCAGCAGATTTTGCAACCTATTAACTCGAATTTGGCTCGTACTTCGACCTCTTCACTGAGTCCTGGGGGCGCTGGAATGATGCGGAACCGAAGCTTGCGAGCTCAACCGGACAGGCTGACTACGTTGAAACGCGGAAGTATTCGTGGAATACAGTCCATTCTTAGTGCACAGGGTATCAGCCCGTATAGCAGCAATAGTAGTATAGACGGTCGCGTGAGTCCGTCGCCTAGTTTTGCGACGTCTACAAACGACGTGAGTGGCTCTCAGCTGTCTTCTATGTCCCTCCCTGGTTTTAATCGTATTCTCGTAGATTTATGGCTCCAGCTCAACTTTCCTTAATCCGAGTATCGGTTTTGCTTCGAACCTTTCTCACACCATTATTCGCGAAACCCAAGAAGATGATGACAAGAGCGTCCACAGCACTGGGTCCGCCTCGACTACTATTAGTATAACCGATGAGGAGCTGGCTTTGTTGGGGGCGCCATGGGCGAAGGAAGGGATGCTTTGCCGCAAGCAGTACTGGGAATCAGCTAACAAGCGGGCGAGGGACAAGAATTGGATGGATGTCTTCGTCGTGATTCAAAAGGGTGAACTTAATATGTTCATCTTTGGAGAAACTGCATCTGGGTCATCAGGGACTTTTGGTGGAGGCAACTGGTTGGTGAGTGCGGTTTTAAGAGGCAATCTCAATTTAACATCTAATCATTCACTTGTCTAGTCAAACGCCCGTCCTGTTGGAACAATTCATCTCTCTCATTCACTTGCACATGCGCTACCCCCACCAGGTTATCATAAACGACCACACTGCATGGTACTCACGTTGGCAAACCGTGGTGTTTATTTCTTCCAAGCTGGAACAGAAGAACTTGTGAACGAGTGGGTTTCGACCTGCAATTATTGGGCAGCAAGGACAAGCAAAGAACCGTTGGCTGGTGGCGTCTCCAATATGGAATACGGTTGGAATCGGGTGGCCGATGTCTATGGTGTTGGTCCATCACCTTCGCAAGTTGAGCTTCCCAAAGAGGAAATTCCAGACACGGTCAGTATCCGGAGTGGGAAGAGCAGTCGGAGCAGATATGGGTGGAAGGATGGCATTACGACCGTCCGTGGCTCGCATTCGCCACGACCTGACCTGACATTCATCAATGAGTGGAAGCCACCTTTACCACCTACGGTTTCTAGTATGCATGATGAAGAAACTCAGCTTGAGGCTTTACGAAAGCATGTGGTGTCTTTGAAAAAAGATTTGGAGGTGCACAATGAGTTGCGCCAACCAATGTCCGTTCTGGTGAGCATGCGTTACAATCCAAATCTTCTGACATCATTTTTAATTTTTATTCTAGTACGTTGCGCGTTCTGCGAATGCCATGAAGGCTCAGAGCAATTGGGAAGAGAAGTCACAATACCTTCTACGAGAAATTGTCAAATATGAGCTGTACATCGACTCTTTACAAGCGGCAATGAGCCTCCGCCTGAAGAAACGAGGAGAAAAGGGTAAATGAAGTATAATGCTGATTTTAATTAACCTTAGTTAACGTTGTCTTCTTCAGCTTTAGAGCATGCCCTCGACCGATCCAACCCCGTTTCCAGAGCGCAAGGTCGAAATGACAACCCCGAGAGCGACGATGCAATGACCCCAAGTGCTAGCAAGTTTTCGCAAAACACCCACCGCGGGGAGGTGGCTGCGATAGATGACAAAAACGACTGACGATGCTAATATTATTTTTGAATGTCTAATCATATACCATTACGAACTGGAAAGGACTCCTTTTTCCAGATTCCTAGGATCAACGGATTGAATATTGCTGTTATACTTTTTTTTGTACAAACCTTTTAACTACTGGTAGCTATTTAATTGCTCTATTCTCTGAAGTGAACTTTTGACTCTAATGGAAGAAATTATTTAAAAACTGTACAACCAATTGCAAGTGAATCCTGCACTCCGAACCGACGGCGATGAACCACAGCATGCATACCTCCATAACGTGCCCAATTGAAAAGGGTTTCACCTCATCGACGAAACGTGGGCCATCACCTGGTCAGATAGCAAGCTCCCATCAAGTCCTATCGCAGTGGTAGTGTGCGCTTTACCTGCACTTGCACCGGAACCGCAGGCGACTAATACGAAGATCGCCCGATATGTCAATGCCTCAGGTATTTAATCTTCGGGTGGCGATAATATCACGATTGAAATGATCTCACCGTTTAGGATGCCAAATGTCCTGGAGCATCACACTAGGATTTGGCAGATTGTGAAAAGCACCCTGATTTGGGACGTGGCTATGACTATTTGAGCTGCTTGCGTGGATATCATAGAAGACCCGGTATATATTGGAAACTGAGAGGCTTTAGGCTTGAAAGGGGTAAATAGTTATCAGTTTTGTCATGATGCAACCTCGAGGACTGGATCCGTTGTGGGGAATCATCCATGGGGACTGTCAAGGGCTCCACTTCTGAAGGGGCTGTGTCACGCCGTCAACGACACGATGATCATCGTATCGTATTGGGTTAAAGGTGCAGGTCTCCATAAAAGTACTTGAAGCCGACGGAGGCTTTTCCGGAGAAGAGCAATTCAGTTGAGGCACCACAACTGAATCAGCTATGTGGACGAAGGGTTACTCAATGACTCGGATGCGACATGTGATTGAGGTTTTACCTTTTTATTTCAAAAACGGTGGGCTGTTTTTTTGAACAATTGAAAGCATCCGCACGGTCTTGACTGATAAAGGCGATCGTTGGGCAATGGGCAGTGGGAGGTAAGGTACGAAGTACCGATTGTTCATGTTGGGTATTCGTCCCATTTCGAGTTTTTTTTCTTCTGGAGGCGCGGGGAGATGTGAATCGCGTGAAGAAGCTGAAGTCGTTACTTATCGCGAACATTCATCTATTGAAATATGTATACCGAAAAATATCAATGGCATCAGCGATAATCCGTAACCTTTCCTGATCTCCTGCCCGTTTCAACGTGAGTTCGACGCGGTCAGATGCTATTGAAGCTTTGCAAGTGAGTCGAGGATTCAGAATCAAAGAACAAATGGGCATCACGGACCACATCCAAACCCACTTACACCCTCACATTCACATCATGATATACCAACCACGTCATCCTAGATTTTATTCCCTTCATGCTGACCCCTACCACCTACAAGCTCCCCTGAGCTCGTGCGTCTTAGTACTTAGATTACTTGTGGCACGTTAATCCATAGAGTCCAAAAAAAAAAAAAAAAAAACAAATGGGCAACACACTGTCACGCAGAAACGTACGATCTTATGCACCGGAAATGATAGTGGATCAAATTTTTTTGGCAGGAACATATTTACGACAGTGGTCAATTTCCAAAGTGTTGTTTATGGGAATTACAATCGACCAGACATTTATATTAACGCGTTAAGATCACGTGTTTCAAGTCCCCAAAGCGCCGTTGGCAGGTTAGAGCGGAACTGTCTTGACCCATACCAATGAGCACAACACCAAAGACTACGGCGTTGCACGGGATCCTACGCTACGTGGCGGGTCTCGCAGTTCACTCGTTCTTCACAGAAGTCAGGGTCATTGGAGGAGAGAACATACCAAGAGATGGTCCAATTATAGTGTAAGTTATATGTGGCGTTTCACTCTCTTTGGGGGCTAGCTGCTAACTTGCGGCTTTTTTTCTTTAGCACTGCGACGCATCATAACATGATGCTTGACCCTGTCATTTTATGTGTGGCTTTTTTATCGCGTTTTTGGAGTGACACACCTTTTCTCAATGTTGCTTTATCAGCGGTCGGGTTTCCGTTTCAACGGATGATGAATTACTGGAGCAAAGGTTTTTTGTTGTTGAAACTGCTTTTGCTATTCTGCCTCACATTATTTAAGCAACTTTGTTTGCTAATCCAATCGTCAGTTGGATCCTATATTCGTCCGGAAATATCCCCGTCGACCGCAAGTCCAAGGACCGTCTAAAGCTACTCAAAGGAACCATCGAGGCGCTCGCCGAGGGGAAGGCGGTTGCACTTTTTCCAGAGGGCACAAGCTATACAGAACCCCGAATTATGCAAGTCAAAGACGGCGCTGCATGGGCGGCCCTGGAATATACCAAGTGGGCAATGGAAAATCCAGAACACGTCTCACGGAGAGATGTTGTGGTCGTGCCCGTGGCAATTGTTTATACTAATAAATCAAAGTACAGGAGTGCTGTGAGTTTTTTTTAAAATGCTCTGCCCTAATATATTTTAGCTCATATTCAATTCAACGTTAGGTGATCATGGAGTACGTTAGCTTCTATTGAGGTGCTGTCTTGAGGCTTACGGCATATATAGATTTGGGACGCCCATATTGTTGGACCCCTATAAGGAACAGTTCTTTTCTGGAGAGGAAGGCGCACCTCGTCTTGCTGTCAAACGACTCACAAATGCTATTGAACAACAATTGGTTGAGAATACTATCAATGCCCCAGATTGGTGCGTGAGCTGTGTTGAGAACCCTAGAACGAGCTCTGATCTTTGATTGAAGGGACACATTATTTGCAGCACGGATGGCCCGTGATATACTTTGGGACAAGGAAGGATCTATTAAACTGGAGGATTTTGTTGCTGTTTCACAAACGTACGTTGGATTTGAATTATTGGCTTCTCAAGCTTATACTTAATATTTCCAGTCTTGTCGATTTATTCTCGGATCTAAGCGTAACACCCAATTGCGAGACTGCGAGAAGGCAGCTGCTTGAATATTATTCGTTGCTTCAGACTTCACATCTAACACATTCCGTTTTATCGTCTCTTCCGCTGCCCCGATCGCTGGATCCCAAGAATCCAGCGACGATTCCCAGCCGATTGTATACCCTGCTTATTTTGATTCGCGACAGTCTGGCGGTGCTGATACAGCTGCCGTTCTTTTTGGTTCCACTGGTGATACATACCCCGGTGTACGTTATGGGACGACTTGGGGCTAAATTGGCTGAAATGGAGGAAGAAACTCAAGCTCAGAACAAGGTGGCGCTTGGGCTTGTATCGGTGCTGCTCATTTATCCGGCAACTTTCTTTTTTGTGTGGTCGATGCTGTGGTACACGCGGATTGGGGCGGTTATTGCGGCAGGAATAGTTTATCTGTTTGCGGTATCGCACGTCAGTTTAATCGATCGTGAGTTTAACCGATTTAGGAATGGGATCTTTGGGAGCTAAAATTCTGATTAGGGAACTATGAGCGGTGGGTTGTGGAAGCAAATCGGGACTGATTGATTTCAATTTGAATTTTTTTTTTTTGTTATCAGGGCCAAGCGACTGCTGGCAACGTGGAGGATTTTAGTGGGGGTGTGGGGACCGAAGCGATGGGACCTATCGCGTACTGCGCTGGAGCCGTACACGCAACCGAAGATACCGCCTCCCAACCCGTGGATCGAAGCACAGGCTGTGGGACGAGAAGAGAAGGCGGAGGGGACAGGGGGGAAGAGAAGCCGAAGACCGCCCTCACGGCGGCTGGTGCGGCATGTGCTGCGAGCGCGGGTGGAAGCGATGAACGGGCTGGCGGGGTTCTTTGGCGGGCTGAGGCCGGAGACGCGGGTGGGGCGGGCGTACGGGGGCGGCGGGAGGTGGCGGGGAGCGGGGGAGGTGGTCGAGTATCTGCGGCGACGGGGTGCGGCGATCCCGAGTGCGGGGCAGGGGCCGGAGGAGGTGGACGAATGGGCCGGAAGCAGCGAGGGCGAGTGACTGTGATTGCCTTTTCCGTATTAGGATTAGCCTGTCATATATAAACACAAATGTATGCGTCTGCTCCTTATCCCCCTCTCCCTCTCCCCCATGGGCAACCTCGCCGACCTCAGCCCCGACGACATCGCCCTCCTTTTCGAGGTATGTGCCCCCCCGTCCCCCGTCCCCCTGCTCACCGCCCCATAGCCAGACCCGTACTCGTATGACAGCACCGTGACAGACCCCTCTCTGCCGCTCTCCCCGTTTGTGCAGGCCATGCGCGAACAGGAGGATCTGTTTTTCGCAGCTTTCCCAGAAGCAAAGAAGGCTGCAGAATACCGCGAACACAGAAAGGCCCAGTTGCGTGCCTTTCTTGCGTCCACGGATGCAGACTTTCAAACCACTCGCGTCGCCACATCAAACGCGTACGGTCACTCGCCCTATCTCCCTACTCCTGTAAGTCTCCGGAAAAATATCGGAAAAAAAATTCTAATTCACATCCTGTCAATCTAGCTCAATCATCACACCCACATTCACGACCCTCCCGTCGTTCCATCTGTATACCCCCAGACCCCGGACAATCCTCTCGACTCCCCTCACCTCCTTCGGATAGAACAGGAAGAAGTTAAACCCGAACCTGAAGACACGTATATCCCCCCACCCCACCAGCAGCCCTCAGATCACGATCGTCACTCAGACAACGGCGACCATCACTCCGGATCGCAGCATATCGATACTCACAAGCCAACGAGTACGATAAGCCGCGATCGCGGCGATCACGTTGATCAACCCTCAAAACCCGCTCCCAAGTCGTCTCCCTGTACCGCCCGACCCCGTTTGAATAAGAATAAATCTACCCCAAAGCGTGTGCCAGTTAAACGCACACAACCACAACCATTCGATCCCAGGAAACCTACACTTGCCTGTCTCTTCTGCCGCGGTCGCAAGATCGCTTGCGGTGCGCCATTGCCCGGTAGCATTGGCAAGACATGCAAGTATGTTCCATACCCTACAGCACTCCATCAGATCCTTCACTGACATGTTTCACTAGCCAATGTCAACGCCGATCCCTCCCATGTGAATTTCCTGCGGAAAGTCGTCGAGGTATGAGAAGGAGGAAGGGTGATGAAGTTCATGGCGAATCAATTCTTTCCCCATGATTTCGTTCCCCGCTTTTCTATTTTATTACATCATACCTACAGTATCTCTGCTTCCTGCTGTTGCTCTCGAAAACTGTTTTCCCGTTGTCATACATGCTTCACGCCTGTACATTGTTATCGATTTGTTGTCCTTTTTGCTTTCTTTATCGTATCAAATCGAGCTAGCGGACTTGTGCTTTCCTATCCAGGTAGCAATATTATAGTGTTAAACTCCGCTGAGGAAAATGAACCCAAGTTGAAAAGCATAAAATACAAAAAATCCTATTTTCGTTTGCAGCTACACATGTTGATCATAGATTGTTGGAAATGAACTAGATATGAAAAGGAAAGAGAAACTATCCAAAGATTGATTCATGATTTAGATTTTTATCCCCTGCGTGGTACCTTTGTCCGACGACTGGAACGACGACGACTATCCGGGATCTCTAACGAATCGCTGCCGTCGTCCACCGGCGTGTTCAACTTAGTGTTCGCATTGGCGGCGGCAGCAGCAGCAGCAGCGGCGCTTCGTGCATCAGCCTCAGCGTAGACTTGTTCGAGGGAGTCTTCGGGGAGTACCGAGAGTTCTGCCCGGCGTTTCTTGCCAGGTGTGACAGGACCCTGTCGGACGATATTGGCTACCATCTCGCTTGATGGTTCCGGAAGCACCATCCTGCCCTCGTCCGCCTGAGCGATTACGTCCTTACGCCTTCTCAACGCCGAAGTGGGGCTCCCGCCATGGTGCCCACCTGGTTCATACGGATCGTCCCCAAGATCACCACTGAACCCGATATGGCTGATGTTCATGTGGGAGTTCTCGTCGTCGTAGTAGGTGCGCTGGAACTCGTCAAAGTCCGGTGGGTGGAAGGGGACGTGACTTAGGATCCACGGGTGCTCGAGAGATTTGGTGATTGACATGCGGTGCTCTGGATTCGCTTGGAGAAGGTTGTAGATAAAGTTCATGGCTGGTGTAAAACCGACGTAAGTGAGAAGGCAGATACTTGGGACCCAAAAAAGAAGCTTTACCGTCTGGGGAAGGATGCCTTTCCTTCAGGGGTTCCCATACGATGCGACGTGTCAGGATACGTTCTTTGATGCTCTTTTGGTTTTCGTTTTCGATGAATGGACTCGAGTTCGATATCCTATACCAGACATAATCAGAACGGCTAAGAAAAAGAAAAAGAAAAAAACAAACATGGCGAAGACGATGACACCGACACTCCAACTATCAACACGATTATCGTATCCTTCGTCACCTTCTTGATTGACGACCTCAGGAGCCAGATAACTTGGAGTACCACACATTGTCTATTTCTCGGATTAAGACGATGTGAGAAACAAAAAAGAATGTACGCACTCGAAGCATCGTTGCGCTGTCAACCACTTTGGCGAGACCGAAATCGGCAACTTTGACGACGGGTGGTCGATGACTCGTGAGCAGGACATTCTGAGGTGTGTGTAAGAGGGTGAATCAAGAGAGGAACACGAAAAGAGCGCACTTCCGGTTTGAGATCGCGATGTGTCACCCCTCGAGAGTGAATGTACTATACAGATACCTGTCAATGCGTCACGACACGAGTCAGAACAAGTCAGACTTACTGCTAATGCGTTGCACATCTGATATGTGATATCCCGTGCGTCGATTTCGGCTAATAGGGGTTGTATTAGATCCTGTGAGAGAAAGATCGTAGAAGGATGGTTTACATAGCCCGGCAGTCTTCATGATATGATCAAGTAAGTCGCCACCTTCGACAAGCTCAAGCACAAGACCTAGAAGAAATGAATCGCGATCTAGCAGAGGGGAAAAAAGAGCACGTACAGATGCTGTTGTCATTTTGGAAAAACACCTCGACCAACTTGCAAATGTTGTGATGATCGAGCTTCTCCATGATGCTAATTTCGCGGATTAGGTTTTGGTTGCGCGACTCTTGTTGCCCGACGCTCTTGCTGGGATAAATCATCTTCATTGCGTACCATTTCCCAGTGGCTTTGTGGACTGCTTTCCGGACTGTTGCAAACGATCCCTTTCCGAGTTCCATGCCGAGATCGTATAGTGCGAAGAGGCCTTCTGTGGTCTGCCCTCCTGCCGTATGGCGATAGATAAAGCCTATGAGAAACGGATTAGACTCCCCTGAAGGGAATGAGGTTGTGAGGACGACGTACGGTAGTCCTCTAGACCATTGTTCTGCATCTGAGGGACGCATGTCCCGAATGCGATCTCATTTCCTTCACGAAGAATCCGAGAATGGCCTTTGCCGACCTTTTCACCATTAATCTGTGTGCACGAGATGTGAGAAAAAGAGCAGAGATAAAATGTGGATGTGTGGACGTACAAAGGTCCCGTTACTGGACTTGTCTTCGACGAGGATGGACGAATCGACACTGTCTCTGCCATCCCACGATATGACGCAGTGATGATTGCCTTGTGAAAGTCAAAAAAAAAGGATATAAATCTAAAATGAAAGAGAGAAAGGCTGAGGATGACTAACTAATCTTGAATCCTGGAAATACAACCTGATTGAGTTCCGTATTTCTGCCAATCGTATATCGAGGGTGTATTTTCCAGAAATCGATGCGGGTCAAACCACCTGTGCAAGGTTGGAGATAACCCCAGAGGTGGGTATCGTTGCTTTCGACGGGCGGCTGTTGAGATGCCTGCTGAGTAGATTGAGTTTGTTGTAGATCTTCCTCTTGGGATTCTTCAAACTCATTGGAGTCGCGATCGCTGTTGTCGTCGTCCATCTCGTAGTTGAATGGGTCGTGCATATTGTGTGGGGGTGAAGCAAACCACTCGAGTGAAGAAACCGGGTTTGTCGCCGTTTTGATTTATATAGCCATTAAGGTTTGTGCCAAATTCGGCACTGGACTGGGTCAATGCTGACGATCTGCTTTTTGGTTTTTTTTTTGATCCAGGGTGAACAAAAACAAAACAATGAGAGAAAAAAAAAGACACGTTCCTCCTTTGTTCTTTCCGAAAGAGGTGGGATGTAGGTCAAAGTGCTGTGCCTTTGATCATTTGCCAGATCTTTTTTTGCGACTCGTTAATGGAAAAAAAAATATGGAAAGCAGCTTGGGAAAACAATGCAACGAGGTATCAATACAATCAGCTCCCCTTATTTTCAGGAAAAGAGTCAATTTATATGAAAGAGGAAATATTGGACAACGCAAGTTGCCA